>Ga0068852_100000259_pt1 | contig 35916 bp, 43 predicted proteins | sample KBSCornC22_FD_66594 | JGI IMG/M metagenome (GOLD analysis project Ga0068852, IMG submission 66594) | Corn rhizosphere microbial communities from Kellogg Biological Station, Michigan, USA - KBS Corn C2-2 | ecosystem: Host-associated > Plants > Roots > Rhizosphere > Soil ... | reverse complement strand
GAAGCTGGAGCTCTACGTGCTCCGCTTCGAGAAAGAGCGCATGACCTTGCGCGTGCCGATGAACAAGATCGAATCGATCGGAATGCGCAAGCTGTCTTCGGACAAGACCCTGCGCGAGGCGCTGGACACGCTGAAAGGCAAGCCCAAGGTCAAGCGCACGATGTGGTCACGCCGCGCGCAGGAGTACGAAGCCAAGATCAATTCGGGCGATCTCGTCTCAATTGCCGAGGTGACGCGCGACCTGTTCAGGGCGGATGACCAGCCGGAACAGTCCTATTCCGAACGCCAGATCTTCGAGGCCGCTTCATCGCGCCTTGCCCGCGAACTGGCGGCGATGGAAAAGACCGACGAGCCGGCCGCGCTCAAGAAGATCCTTGCGATCCTCAACGAGTATGCGCCCAAGTACTACGAGGCCGCGCCGGTCGCCTGACCAGTCTGGTGCTGTCCAACGAAAAGGCCGCCCTGTCCGGGGCGGCCTTTTTCGTGCCTGAGCAAGGCCATTGCCGGGCCGTCGCCAGGGTTGGGCCGGCCAGTGCATGCCAGGATATCAGGCCGCGGCGCGGGCCAGCCGGTCGTTGAGCGCGGCGCCGATCCCCTCGTGCGGGATGGGCGCCACGGCGATGCGCGGGCGCGGGTCGGCGGCGGCCTGATGGAGCGCGGCGTAGAGCCGGGCGGCGGCTTCGGCGAGATCGCCGGTCTTCGACAGACTGACGTCGCCGGCAAGGGCCCCGAAGCCGATCAGCACCTCGTCGCTGTCGGCCGCCACGGCATTGAGCCGGACCGGTTTGCCGGGCGCATAGTGGCTGGCCAGCTGGCCCGGCGCCTCAATCCCCTTGCCGCCTTCGACCAGCGGCGCGCCGCCGAGCACGGCGGCAATCTGCGCTGAGGTAACCGGACCGGGGCGCAGGACCGCCCAGCCATCCGGGCGCAGGGCGACGATGGTCGATTCGATGCCGCGTTCGGTCGCCCCGGCATCGAGGATCAGGTCCACGCGGCTGCCGAGGCTGGACGCGACGTGCGCCGCCGTGGTCGGGCTGATCGCGCCGGAGCGGTTGGCTGACGGCGCGGCGAGCGGCAGCCGTGCCTCTGCCAGAACGCCGCGCATGGCGGGGTGGGCCGGACAGCGCAGGGCGATGGTGGCAAGGCCCGCGGTGACGGCGGGAGCGATGTCGGCATCGGCGCGCAGCGGCAGGACAAGCGTCAGCGGGCCCGGCCAGAACGCATCGGCCAGCGCAGTGGCGCGCGAATCGAAAAGGGCAAGGCGCTCGGCAGCGGCCCGGTCGGGCACGTGGACGATCAGCGGGTTGAAATCCGGGCGGCCCTTGGCGCGATAGATCGCGGCCACGGCCTCGGCCCGGTCGGCCCGGGCGGCCAGGCCGTAGACCGTCTCTGTCGGCACGGCGACGAGCCGGCCCTCGCGCAGCAGTGCGGCGGCGCGGGCGAGGCCGGCGGCATCGGCGGGGTGGATGTCCGGAGCGCCGGTGGAGGATGTGTTTGCGGGCATGGGCCGCAGCGCTATAGCCCGGAACCGATGAACGAAGAAACCTTGCTCCGCATTGCCGCCGCGCTGGAGGCCCTCGCCCCCCCGCGGCCCGCCGCCGTCGACTGGACGAGCGCCCCGGCCTACGTCTGGGGGAACGAGGGCGGCCTTGCGGTGCCAAGCCTGGCCGCGCCCGAACTGGCGCTCCTGCGCGGGATTGATTCGCAGAAGGAGGCCGTGGTGCACAACGTGCGCCGCCATGCCGAAGGCCATGCGGCCCACGACATGCTGTTGTGGGGATCGCGCGGCATGGGCAAGTCCGCCCTGTTGCGCGCCGCCGTGGCGACGGCGCAGGCGCACGCGGAAGGGGCGATTGCGCTGGTCCAGGTGGCGCCCGATGCCCTGCCCGGCCTGACCGCGCTGTTCCGGGCGCTTGGCGCGGCGGAGCGCCGGTTCCTTGTCTACATCGACGACCTGGGCTTCGAGGATGGCGATTCGACCGGGCCGCGCCAGCTGCGATCGTGGCTGGAGGGTGGGGTCGAGGCCCGGCCCGCCAACGTCCGCCTGGCGGTGACGGCGAACCGCCGCTCCATCGTTGCCCGGCACCTTTCGGAGCAGGACGATCCGATCAACCCGCGCGACGTGGTGGACGACCGGCTGGCCCTTGCCGACCGGTTCGGCCTTTCGATCGGCTTCCACGCCTGTTCCCAGGACGATTACCTGGCAATCATCGCCGGATATGCCGACGAATACGGGCTGAGCTTCACCGTCGAGGATGCGCTGGAATGGTCGAAGCGGCGCAGCGCCCGGTCAGGCCGGGTCGCCTGGCACTATGTGACCGAACTGGCCGGGCGCGCGGGCCGGACGCTGCCGGCCCGCTGATCGGCGTGAATGCCCGCGTCCAGCCCTACTTCTGGTCCGGTGGAGTCGGCCGGAAGCTGGCAATGGCCTCTGCCTCGGAGTTGAGCTGGCGCTGCGGCGGCATGTGCCCGGTGACCACGGGCTTCACGCCAGGGTTGGGCGCGGCCTGGGGCGCGATCACCCGCCAGATGATCCCGGCCGTATCGTCGCTGACCAGAAGGCCTCCCGTCCGGTCGAACGCCAGCCAGGTCGGCCGTCCATGGGTCTCGCTGTCATTGTCGGTCAGGAACCCGCCGAGGACGGTGACCGGCAGGCCCCGCGGGTTTCCGTTCGCATCGAAGCTGACGAAGACCACGTCGTAACCCGAGAGCGGCTTGCGGTTCCACGAACCGTGCCGCGCGATGAAGGCGCCGTTGCCGAAGTTGGGGCCAAGCCGGTTTCCGGCCGTGGCGAAGCGCAGGCCGAGCGCGGCGACGTGGGCGCCGAGGGCATATTCCGGCTTGCGGACATATTCGGTCAGGTACTCGGGCATGGGGGCCTTCACCCGATCATCCTCCTTGTCCTTCCAGTAGACCCAGGGCCAGCCGTACTGCGCGCCGATCGGCACATTGGTCAGGTAATCCGGGACGAGATCGCCGCCGAGCATGTCGCGCTCGTTGACCACGGTCCACAGCTCCCCGGAGGCGGGGTTCCAGTCCATTCCGTTGGGATTGCGCAGGCCACCGGCGTACTGGCGTCCGCGGCCGGTGGCCGTGTCGATCTCCCAGATGGCGGCGCGGCCTTCCTCGGCCTTCATCCCGTTTTCGCCGATGTTGCTGGACGAGCCGACCGCCACGTAGAGCTTCTTGCCATGGGGGCTTAGCTGGAGGTTGCGCATCCAGTGGTTGCCACCGGGAGGAAGGTCGCGAAGCTTGCGCGGCTTTGCGGTGATCGCGGTCTGCCCCGGGGTGAAGGGGAAGGCGAGGACCGCGTCGTGATCGGCAACGTAGAGCGTGCCGGCCGCATAGGCCATGCCCGAGGGCGAGGAGAGGCCGCTGAGCAGGGTAAAGCGCTGCTCCGCAATGCCATCGCCGTTGGCATCCCGCAGGAGCAGGATCCGGTCTGGCGAAGGATCGGCAGCGCCAGCGCGGCGGAACAGGAAGCCCATGACCGCCCCGGTCAGCCCGCCCGGCCCCTTGCCGGCGGGGCGGTTGGTCTCGGCCACAAGGACATCGCCGTTGGGCAGGGTCACCATCGTGCGGGGATGATCGAGGCCTTCGGCGAACCGGTTGACCACAAGCCCCTCCGCCGCCTGGGGCGCCTCGCCCGCGGCCCAGCCGATCGGCCTGGCGATGCCTACCGTGGGGATCCGTTCCGGTTCGGGATCGACCATCTGCGGATCGCGCCCGGTGGTGGCGGCAAGGTTGCGGTCGGTCGGGTTGCCATGGAGCGCCCAGGCGCCCACGCCGATCAGGATGAGCACGACGAGAGCGAGGACGACCAGCGCGTTGCGGAGAAAAGGCTTCATGCTGCAAGGATAGGCTGCCGGGGCGGGTGGGGCAACCGGTGGGTGCGGCAAGGGCATCGGCGCGGCCCGCAGCGGCGCGGCGCCGGGCTGCCCCGAAACGGCACAGGTTCACCGCGCGGCTTGGATTTGTGCGGCTTGCGATGCTAAATTCCGCGTTAACGCGCTGTCGGGCCTGGGGGCTGGGCGCGCTTGCAGGGGATCACTCGCGATGCGCCTTCGTTCCGCTCTGGCCGTTACGGTCCTGACCTCGCTGTTTGCCGCGCCGGCCCTCGCGGATGGTGGGGGCGGCGGCCACGGCGGTGGCCACTCGGGCGGCGCGCACTCCGGCAGCTCCTGGCACGGTTCCTTCCGGGACTCCTGGGGCGGCGGCTGGGGCTGGGGCGGCGTGCCCGGCTGGTATGGATCGTGGCAGGCGCCCTATGTGATCGACGTTCCGCAGCAGCAGGTCGTGGCCCCGGAAGGACCGCCGCCGCAGAACCGCGAGGACTGGCTGCGCGAATGCCGCCACCGGCTGGGCGACAACGGCGTCGGCGGAGCGGTGATCGGCGGCGTGATCGGCGGGGTCGCCGGCAATGTGATCGCCGGGCGAGGGGACAAGGTTCTCGGCACCGTGGCCGGAGCTGCGGTGGGCGCCGTGGCCGGAGCTGCGATCGACAAGGCCGAGGACAAGGCGCGGGTGCGTGACCGCTGCGAGGCCATGCTCGAAGGCGGGCCTGCCTATGGCGGTTATCCGGCGGGCTATGGTTACGGCTATGGAACGATGCTGGTACCGGTGGTCATGGTGCCGGCGCCGGCCCCGAAGGGTGAGTGCAAGGAAACGGTCACGACGACCGAATACGTCACCTATGAGCCGCGGCGCAGCCGGCACATTCCGCGGCGCGCGCCCGACAAGCGGATACGAACCGCCCCGGACAAGCGGGTTCCGCAATAACACATTGATTTACACGTGCCTTTCCGGGGATTCAGATGGCTCCGCCGGTGAGCCGCTGGCAGATCAGGTCCAGCTGGTCGAGCGTCTGGTAGCGGATCGACACCGTGCCTGAGGCCATGTCCGGATCGGCGGCGATCCGGATCGACAGGCCGAGGAATTCCTCGAGGTGGTTCTGTACGGCAAGAATATCGGCATCGGTGCCGGCCGCCGTCGCGCGGGCGCGGCGCGGGCCGGCGCCTTCGCCGCGCGGCTTGCGGCGCGCCAGGTTTTCCACCTCGCGCACCGAGAGCTGCCGGTCCACCGCAGCGGCGGCGAGTTCGGCGGCATTGTCATGGCCGATCAGGGCGCGAGCGTGCCCCATCGAGAGGGCGCCGGTTTCGACGAGGGCGATCACCGGCTCCGGCAGGCTCAGCAGGCGCTGGAAGTTGGCGACGTGGCTGCGCGACTTGTCGACCATCCGGGCGATGTCGGCCTGGGTCATCCCCTCTGATTCGGCGAGGCGGTGGTAGGCACGCGCCTCTTCGATCGGGTTCAGGTCCTCGCGCTGGAGGTTCTCGATCAGGGCGAGGGCCATGACCTCACGCTCGGTCAGGTCGCGGACGAGGGCCGGGATCTCGTGGAGCTGGGCGCGCTGGGCCGCGCGCCAGCGCCGTTCGCCGGCGACCAGCTGGTAGCGACCGGAAGCGAGCGGGCGGACGATCACCGGCTGGATCACGCCGCGCGCCGCGATCGAGGCGGCGAGTTCCGACAGCGCGCCTTCGTCGAAGTGCCGGCGCGGCTGCTCCGGGTGCGGTTCGATCTGCGAAACGGGAAGCGTGGCGAGGCCCGACTGCGGCAAGGCCCGCTCCGCCGCATCGGGACGGATCGGCACCAGCGGCTCCTCGCGCCGGACCTCGCCGAGCAGGGCGCCAAGGCCGCGACCCAGTGCCTGAGGCTTGCGCCGCGCGGGGGCAGCTTCCGGGGCCTCGGGAACCGTCGTGGACGGGGCGGTGCGATCGTCGCTCATGCGGCCTTCCTTTGCTCGGGCAGCCGCCCGATCAGTTCGCGGGCAAGGGCCATATAGGCGCGGCTGCCCGAGCAGTTGTGATCATATACCAGCGCCGGCAGCCCATGGCTCGGCGCTTCGGACAGGCGGACGTTGCGCGGGATCGTCGTTTCGAACACCAGATTGCCGAGGCAGGAGCGCACGTCATCGGCCACCTGATCGGTCAGCCGATTGCGGCGATCGTACATGGTCAGGGCAACGCCGATGATGCCGAGCGCCGGATTGAACCGCTGCTGGACGCGTTCGACCGTCTGGAGCAACTGGCTCAACCCTTCGAGCGCGAAGAACTCGCACTGCAGCGGCACCAGCAGGGTGTCGGCCGCGGACATGGCATTGAGCGTGAGCAGGCCAAGCGAGGGCGGGCAGTCTATGAAGCAGACTTGGTAGCCGTTTTCCTCGGCCAGCGCGTGGCGCAGGCGATCGGTGCGATGATCGACGCCGACCAGCTCGACCTCGGCACCGGACAGGTCGACCGTCGCGGGGACGATATCGAGATTGGGGATCCGGGTGGGCTGAACGCAATTGGCCAGCGGTTCGCCATCGATCAGCAGGTCGTAGGTCGAGCGCTCGCGTTCGGCGGTGCTCACGCCGATGCCCGTGGATGCGTTGCCCTGCGGGTCGAGGTCGATCAGCAGGGTCTTCCATCCGGTCGCGGCGAGGGCCGTGGCGACATTGATCGCCGTCGTCGTCTTGCCGACGCCGCCCTTCTGATTGGCAATGGCGATCCGGATCATCTGCTGCGCGCCTTCTTCCTTGCGACTTGGGACGCCAGGCGGCCCACGACGATTCCGGCCTCCGGATCGGTTCGCGACTGTTCCACGTGAAACAGGTGATTCCATCCGGTCAGCGTTGCCACTTCATCCCGCGCCGAACGCCCTTTGGGCAACAGCCAAATCGTGTCGCTTGTGGAAAATCGGGCGGATAGCGCAAGCAACCGGTCCAGCGGGGCGAAGGCGCGGGCTGAAATGACCGAAGCGGGAAAGGCTTCGACCTGTTCGAGCCGGGAGCCAAGGATGCGGACCCGCTCCAGACCAAGGGCTGCTGCGGCCCGGCTCAGCCACTCGATTCGCCGCGTGCGCGATTCGACGAGGACCATATCCAGGTCCGGACGGAGCGCGGCCACGGCGAGGCCGGGAAAGCCCGCGCCAGTGCCAAGGTCCAGCCAAGGGCCGGACAGCGGCTCTTTCACGTGGAGCAGGAGCTGGGCCGAATCGGCGATGTGGCGGCGCCAGACCTCCGCGAGGCTGGCGGCCGACACGAGGTTCTGCCGGGCGTTCTCCTCGGCCAGCAGAGCGCACAGCTGTTCAAGCCGCGCCAGAGCCGGTGCATCGACTGCGGGAAGGGAGGTGACGAAGGCGCGGGCCTCGGCCTCGTCTGCCAGACAGCCGTTCATGCCGCGCGCCGCTTGGCGTGGACGAGCAGCGCGGCAAGGGCCGCGGGGGTGATGCCCGGAACGCGGCCGGCGGCAGCGAGGTTGTGCGGACGGGTCCGCTCCAGCCGTTCGACCATTTCGCGGGAAAGGCCGGGAATGGCAGCATAGGGAAAGTCGTCTGCGAGGGGCAGGCTCTCGCTGGCACGCAGCTCGCGCAGCTCGCCCTCCTGGCGGGCGAGATAGGGCGCGTAGACGGCATCCTCCGCCAATTCCTCCAGCAGGTCGGCATCGCCGGGAAGTTCGCCCAGCCACGGAGCGAGATCAGCCATGGTCACGCCGGCGAAGCGCAGCCATTCGCGCAAGGGGAGTCGGCCCGTGTCGGTGCGAACGGGGAGGCCGGCGCGGTTGAGTTCGGCAGCGGTCGCCTCGGCCTCGAGCCGTTCGGTCACCACGGCGCGGTCATCCTCGCGGCGGGCGAACCATTCCGCCCGCTCCCGGCCAACCGCCCCGACCGAAAGGGCCAGAGGGGTGAGGCGGGTGGAGGCGTTGTTGGCCCTGAGGCGCAGCCGGTATTCGGCGCGGGCGGTGAGCATCCGGTAGGGCTCGCTGACGCCGTGAAGGGTCAGGTCATCGACCATGACGGCCATGTAGGAGTTCGCGCGGTCCAGCGCCGGACCTGCGCGGCCAAGGACGGCAGCCGCCGCGTGAAGGCCGGCGAGCAAGCCCTGGGCCGCGGCTTCCTCGTATCCGGTGGTGCCGTTTATCTGTCCAGCGCAATAGAGCCCCGGCAGGTCGCGCAGTTCGAGACTTGGGCGCAGGGCACGCGGATCGATGTGGTCGTACTCCACCGCATAGCCGGGGACCGCCATGTCCACCCGATCAAGCCCGGGCATGGTCCGCAGGAGATCGAGCTGGACCTCGGCAGGGAGCGAGGTGCTGATGCCGTTCGGGTAGACAAGGTTCGTCTCCAACCCCTCCGGCTCAAGGAAGACCTGATGGCCGTCCCGATCGGCGAAACGGTGGATCTTGTCCTCGATCGAGGGACAGTAGCGCGGGCCGGAGGCGCCGATAGCGCCGGTGAACAGCGGAGAGCGGTGCAGGTTGGCGCGGATGACATCATGGGTTCGCGGGTTCGTGCGGGTGATCGCGCAGAACACCTGTGGGTTGCGCCGCGGGCCGGGCAGCGCCGACATGGTCCAGGGTTCCGCATCGGACGGCTGTTCTTCGAGCACAGCCCAGTCGATGGTGCGGCCATCGAGCCGCGGCGGGGTTCCGGTCTTGAGCCGCGCCATCGGCAGATCGGCCTCGCGCAGCTGACGGGCGAGCTCCTGTGCGGAGGATTCGCCGATGCGGCCCCCGACCATCCGCTCCTCGCCGCGAAACAGGGTGCCGCCGAGGAAGGTGCCGGTGCACAGGATAACGGCGGAGGCCTGCAGCCGCGTGCCGTCGGAAAGGGCCAGGCCAGTGACGCGGCCGCCATCGACGATCAGCGCAGCGGCTTCGCCCTGCACGAGGGTAAGGCCGGATTGGGCCTTCAGCATCTGCTGGATCGCGGCGCGGAAGCGCTTGCGGTCGGCCTGAACGCGAGGCCCCTGCACGGCGCTGCCCTTGCTGCGATTGAGCATCCGGTAGTGGATCGCGGCAGCGTCGGCGGCGCGGGCGATCAGCCCGTCGAAGGCATCGACCTCGCGGACGAGATGGCCTTTGCCGAGGCCGCCGATCGCCGGATTGCAGCTCATTGCGCCGAGCGTGGCCAGATCGAAGCTCACGAGCGCCACGCGCGCGCCCATTCGCGCTGCGACCGCGGCCGCCTCGCAGCCGGCGTGACCGCCGCCCACGACGATGATGTCGAACTGGTGCATGGCCCGCCGCTTACAGGATTCGTCCTGTCAGGAAAAGTGTTTCACGTGAAACGCGCGGGTGCCACCGTGGCTATTTGCCGATGCAGAAGCGGGAGAAGAGAGAGTCGAGCATGTCCTCGGTTGTCGCGCGGCCGAGAAGGCGGTCGAAACAGACGCGGGCGAGGCGGAGATGTTCCGCGACAAGCAGCGGGTCAATGGCCTCTTCAGTACCGGCCAATGCATCATAGGCTTCACGGACCAGATCGGCCTGACGCCGGTTGAGCGCCGCTTCGCCGGGGAGCGGAAGCGATGACCGGGCGTGCTGAACCAGATCGCGCCGCAGATCAGCCATCCCGGCGCCGGTCCGGGCCGACACGCAGTGACGCGCGCGACCAGTATCGCTGCTTCCCGAAAGGTCGGCCTTGGCAGCAATGATCCAGGCCGTTGGCGGCGCCTGGTCCGGCGGTCCGAGCCACAGGACCAGGTCGGCCCGATCCAGTTCGCCCTGTGCCCGCTCGACGCCGATCCGCTCGATCGGGTCCGCCGCGTCGTAACGCAGGCCGGCAGTGTCTAGGAAGACATAGGGCACGCCATCGATGGAGACCGGGCGGGACAGCACGTCGCGGGTGGTGCCGGCCTGCGGCGAAGTGATCGCCGCCTCGGCATCGACGAGTGCATTGAACAGGGTAGACTTGCCCGCATTGGGTGGGCCGGCGAGCACGACACGGAAGCCTTCGCGCAGCAGCTCGGCGCGAGGCCTTGCCAGGTGTTCAGCCATCTCGCGGCACAGTGCGCCGATGTTCCACGTGAAACGTTCGTCGAGTGAGCCGACGTCGTCGTCATCGCTGAAATCGAGCTGGGCTTCCAGCTGAGCCGAGAGGAGAAGCACGCGGTCGCGCCACTCGGTCACCCTGCCGGAGAGCTTGCCGGCGGCGGCCGCAAGCGCGGACTTTCGCTGCAGCTCGGTCTCGGCCGCGAGGAGATCGGCCAACCCTTCGGCCTCGGTCAGATCAATCCGGCCGTTGAGGAAGGCGCGGCGAGTGAACTCTCCCGGCAGGGCTGCGCGCAGCCCTGGCAGGGCCGCAAGGGCCGCTTGCACCGCGGCGACGACGGCACGGCCCCCATGAAGGTGCAGCTCCGCCGTGTCTTCGCCGGTCGCCGAGCTGGGGCCTGGGAGCCACAGCACCAGCCCGCGATCCAGCGTTTCGCCCCCGGGATCCCGCAAGGTGGCCACTCTCGCCTGGCGGGCGGCGGGCAGCGTTCCGGTGAGGGAGCGCAGTGCCGGGCCGGCCAACGGGCCGCTGATCCGGATCACGGCTATGGCGGCCGGGGGGCTACCGCTCGACAGAGCGAAGATCGTTTCGGCCATGGGAGGGAGGCGGAGCGCTCAGTCGCCCTTGCGCGGGCGCATCATGCTGCCGTCGATGAAGTTCTGGAAGAACTTCATCCCGAGCTCTCCCATCGGGGCCAGCTGGCTGGTCATGGCATGAAGCTGTTCGAGATTGGCCGTGCCCTGCATGGCCTTCAGGACGGCGTCGACATAGGCCTCGTTCGCCTTGCTCACGTCGGGCAGGCCGAGGAAGCGGCGCGCCTCCTCCGGGGTGCAATCGACCTCGACGTTGATCTTCATCGGCGCGACATCCTGCTGGCCACCAAGTGCGGACACGCTGGCATAGGTCCTTGGCAAAGTCCATCCGAGCGGCCTAAACCGGGGAAGAACCGTTGAAGGAGAGTGCGATGACCGAAACAGTCCGGATCCCGACCTACGAGGGCGACGCCAGCTTTCCCGCCTATGTAGCCCGCCCGGCGGGTGAGCCGAAAGGCGCGATCATCGTGATCCAGGAAATCTTCGGGGTGAACGCTGGAATTCGCGGCAAGGCCGACCACTGGGCCAGCCTTGGCTACCTTGCCGTGGCCCCCGAGGTGTTCTGGCGCCAGCAGGAGGGGATCGAGCTCGACGCCGACGTTCAGGACGAGTTCCAGCAGGCGATCGGGTTCATGATGAAGCACGATTTCGATGCCGGCATCCGCGACGTTGAAGCCACGATCCGCTGGATCCGCCGAACCGAGGGAGTGGAGAAGGTCGGCCTCGTCGGGTTCTGCATGGGCGGCAAGATCGCCTACGAGGCCGCGACCCGGACCGACATCGACGCGTCCGTCGGCTATTACGCGGTGGGCCTCGCCGACATGCTGAACGAGAGCCATGCCATCGCCAAGCCGCTGATGCTGCACATCCCGACCGCCGATGGATTCGTCCCGCCCGAGCAGCAGAAGGCGATGCACGAAGGGCTGGGGCCGAACCGCCACGTGACCCTGCACGACTACGAAGGACTCGACCACGGCTTCGCCGCCGAACACGGAGCGCGTCGCAACGAGGCGGGCGCGCAACTGGCGGACGGGCGGACAGAGGCGTTTTTCGCCGCCAATCTGGCCTGACGTTCGCCGAGCGGTGCAGCAAAAAGGGCGGGGGACCGGGTGGTCCCTCGCCCTTTTCGATTTCGATGCCGGTGCCGAACCTACTGGTTCATCGTGGCGAAGAAGTCCTCGTTGGTCTTGGTGTCCTTGATCTTGTCGAGCAGGAACTCCATCGCATCGACCGTGCCCATCTGCATGAGGATGCGGCGCAGGACCCACATCTTGGTGAGGTTGGCCTTCTCGACCAGCAGCTCTTCCTTGCGGGTGCCGCTCTTGCCGACGTCGAGCGCGGGGAAGATGCGCTTGTCGGCCACCTTGCGGTCCAGCACGATTTCGCTGTTGCCGGTGCCCTTGAACTCTTCGAAGATGACCTCGTCCATGCGGCTGCCGGTATCGATCAGGGCCGTGGCGATGATCGAGAGCGAGCCGCCTTCCTCGATGTTGCGCGCGGCGCCGAAGAAGCGCTTGGGGCGCTGCAGGGCGTTGGCGTCAACACCGCCGGTGAGGACCTTGCCGGAGCTTGGCACGACCGTGTTGTAGGCGCGGCCAAGGCGGGTGATCGAATCGAGCAGGATCACCACGTCCTTCTTGTGCTCGACCAGGCGCTTGGCCTTTTCGATAACCATTTCAGCGACTTGTACGTGACGGGTGGCTGGCTCGTCGAAGGTCGAGGAGATGACCTCGCCGCGCACGGAGCGCTGCATGTCGGTGACTTCCTCGGGCCGTTCGTCAATCAGGAGGACGATCAGGAAGACTTCCGGATGGTTGTCGGTGATCGCCTTGGCCATGTTCTGGAGCAGCACGGTCTTGCCGGTGCGCGGCGGCGCGACGATCAGGGCGCGCTGGCCCTTGCCCTGGGGGCTGATGAGATCGATGACGCGGGCCGACTTGTCCTTCACGGTGGGGTCGATCGTGTCGAGCCTCAGCCGCTCGTCGGGATAGAGCGGGGTCAGGTTGTCAAAGTTGACCCGGTGGCGGACGGCCTCCGGATCGTCGAAGTTGACGCTGATCAGGCGGGTGATCGCGAAGTAGCGCTCCCCGTCCTTCGGCGCGCGGACTTCGCCTTCCACGGTGTCGCCGGTGCGCAGGCCCCATTTGCGGACCTGGTTGGGCGAAACGTAGATGTCGTCAGGCCCGGCGAGGTAGTTCGCCTCGGGGCTGCGCAGGAAGCCGAAGCCGTCGGTCAGCACTTCGATCGTGCCGATGCCGAGGATCTCCTCGCCGTCTTCCGCCACTTCCTTGAGGATGGCGAACATCAGGTCCTGGCGGCGCAGGGTGCTGGCCCCCTCAACCCCCAGTTCCTCGGCCATTTCGACCAGTTCGGCCGGTGTTTTCTTTTTCAGTTCCTTGAGATGCATGATGTTTGATCCGGTGTTCGTGTCTGGATGGCCGGCGGGTCGATGGGCTTGGAGAAAGCAGACCTGGCCGACGCGCTACAGCGTCATGCCCGTGCCGGAGACGGGTTCGGAATAGGCCCGTTGGCCGGCGAGGTCAACGGGCGCGGCGATTGGGTACGGACACTAGCCTGCGCCGGCCCGGCCGAGGGGAACGGCGGCCTTGAGCCGTTCGCCAAGCGTCTGGAGCGTACGGCCGCGCTCTTCCGCCTCGGCCCCGCAGCGCTTGAGATCGGCGGGGAGTTCCTGCGCGTAGCCGGGTGCATTCATCAGTGCGGTGAGCGACCGGGCATAGTCCAGCCCTGGACGGCGGGCATCGACCTTGCCCAGATAATACATGAAGACCGCGGTGAGCCCGGCGGTCTGCTCGGCATCGTCGGTCTTGCGGTCCGCAAGAATGCCAAGGGCGGCGGACACGGCGGCTACGCAGCGCAGGTCCGGATCGCGGATCAGGCCGGTCGAGCCGGGGACGCCGGGCGCTGCTGCAGCAGCGGCAAGGAGGCTCAGGGCGAGGATCGGCACGGCGCGCCCTTCAGAACGGTTTGACGACGACGAGGACGACGATGAAGGCCGCGGCGATTCCCGGTATCTCGTTCAGCATGCGCAGCCTGCGTCCGGTCAGTCGCCGTTCGCCCCGGGCGAGCGCACCGTGGTATCCGGCCAGCCAGAAATGGTAGGCGGTGAGCGCGAGGACGAAGGCCAGCTTGGCGTGGAACCAGCCCTGCTGGAATGCGCCGATCGTCATGGCGAGGGCCAGGCCCAGGATCCAGACGATGACCAGCGAGGGCCACAGGATGATTTTCAGCAGCTTCCGCTCCCGCTCCACCCACAGGCCGTTTTCGGGGGAATCGGGCGCGGCCTCCTGGTGGTAGACGAAGAAGCGCGGGAGCATGAACAGCCCGGCCATCCAGAAGATCACGAAGATGATGTGACCGGCCTTCAGCCAGTAGTAGGTCGTGGCGAGCATGGCCGGTGTTTAGCGGCATCGAGCGCGATGGGACAGGGGGACAGTCGCAGCAAGCGGGCGACAAGGCTGGGGAAAAGCGGGCTGGTTCGGACAGGCGCGGATGCTTCCTGCCGCCCGCCGCATGGCTCGGCCCCGATTTACGCGCGGCGCCGGCTGGTGAGATGCCAGAGCCGGCACTTGTCGCAGAGGTAGGCGCGTTGGCCTTCGGTGCGGCCGGCGGCTTGTGCCTCGGCGAAGGTCGGATAGCGCAGCTTGCGCTCGCAGATGCTGAGGCGGGTGCGCCTCATGCGGGTCGCCGGCGGGCAGAGCGCTCCCGGACCTTGCCCGGGACGCGGTTCACCTCACCGGCTCCAGCCGCGGACCACCCTGAGCAGGCGTTCGACGTGTTCGATCGGGGTGAACTGGCCAATGCCGTGGCCGAGGTTGAACACGTGCGGGCGGTCGGCGAAGGCATCGAGCACGCGCAGTGCCTGGCGTTCCAGTTCGTCCGACCCGGCAAGGACCAGCAGCGGATCGAGGTTGCCCTGGACGGGCATTCCGGCGGGCAGTTCGCGGGCGGCCCAGAGCGGGTCGATTGTCTCGTCGATGCCCAGCGCGTCCACCCCGGTCTCTCGCGCATAGGCGGCAAGCTTTTCGCCGGCGCCCTTGGGAAAGCCGATGATCGGCAGGCCGGGGCAGCGGGCGCGCAGGCGGCGGACGATCTCGGCGTTGGGGGCGATGACCCAACGCTCGAACTCGGCCGGGGCAAGGCTGCCGGCCCAGGAATCGAACAGCTGCACCGCTTCGGCCCCGGCGCGAGCCTGGCCTTCGAGATAGTCCACCGTGGTCGTCACGATTCCGTCGATGATCGCCTGGAAGGCGGCCGGATCGCGGTAGGCATAGGCGCGGGTGTCATGCTGGTCGCGGCTGCCTTCGCCCGCGACCATGTAGGTGGCGATGGTCCACGGGCTGCCGGCAAAGCCCAGCAGCGTCGTCTCGGGGCCGAGCGCGGCGCGGACGAGGGATACGGTCCGGTAGATCGGATCGAGGCGCTGAGGGACCGCCGCAAGGCTCTCCAGCGCGGCATCGAGCAGGCGGGGCGACATGCGCGGGCCTTCGCCGGCAAGGAATTCGAGGTTCTGGCCCATCGCGTAGGGCACGATGAGGATGTCCGAGAACAGGATCGCGCCGTCGAAGCCGAAGCGGCGGACGGGCTGGAGCGTGATCTCGGCCGCGGCCTCGGGATCGTAGACCAGCGGGAGAAAGCCGCCCTTGCTGGCGCGCAGATCGCGGTATTCGGGCAGGTAGCGCCCGGCCTGCCGCATCAGCCACACTGGCCGCCTTGGACCGTTCGTGCCGCGCAGGGTATCAAGCAGAAGACCGGGCATCGCGCGTGTCCAATCCAATAAATAAGAGTCTTTGAATAAGGATTCTGAGAGCTTTTGGCCCTGTGGAAACCGGGGATTGGCCGCCCTTGCCCGAATTGTCCGGTTCTGAACAGGGGGCAGCTGCGGGGCGAATCGGGGGCCGGCTGCGGTCAAGCAGGACTTATCCGCCTTGTCCCCAGCCTGTGGGAAGCGCCGTCCACATGTCCACAAGTGGCCGGCATCACGGCCCGGACCGGTGACGGAATCCTCTGCCGAAGTTGTCAGCGCGCCCCTCCCGTGGTTTATGCGCCCGACTATCCACAGGGCGGACTGATGACCCGGCTGCACCTTCACCTGCTCTCGGACTCGACCGGCGAGACGCTGGAGATGATCGCCAAGGCGGCCCTCGCCCAGTTCGACGACGCCGACGTGATCCGCCATTTCTGGCCGATGGTCCGCTCGCAGCAGCACCTCGACCGGATCCTCGGCGAAATCGCCGCCAATCCGGGGCTCGTGCTGTTCACCCTCGTCAATGCCGAGACCCGCGCCCGGCTGGAAGAGCGATGCCGGGCGCTGGGCCTGCCGGTGGTCGCCGCGCTCGATGCGGTGACCGCGGTGCTGGCCGGGATGCTGGGCCAGCAGGCAATCGCCCGGCCGGGCCGCCAGCACATGCTGGACGAGGCCTATTTCGCGCGGGTCGACGCGATCCAGTTCACCATCGCCCACGACGACGGGATCGCCTGGGAGGACTGGGAGGAGGCCGACATCGTGCTGGCCGGGGTGTCCCGCTCGTCCAAGACGCCGACCAGCATCTACCTTGCCAACCGCGGCTACAAGGTTGCGAACATCCCGGTCGTGGTCGAAAGCCCGCCGCCACCGGCGCTGTTTTCGCTGAAGCGGCCGCTGATCGTGGGGCTTACCACCTCGCCCGAGCGGCTGGTGCAGGTGCGGCGCAACCGCCTGCTCTCGCTCAACCAGTCACCCGCCACCGACTATGTCGATGGCGACCAGGTGGCACGCGAAGTGCAGTTCGCCCGGCGGCTGTTCGGCGACAACGGCTGGCCGGTGATCGACGTGACGCGCCGTTCGATCGAGGAGACGGCGGCCGCGGTGATCCGGCTTTACCAGGAGTACCGGGCCAGCGGCGAGGCGACCGGCGCGGGAGCGAAACCGATATGAACGAGAAAGTGCGGCCGAATTCATGCTGATCCTTGCTTCGCAGAGCGCATCGCGCCGGGCCATGCTGGAGGCGGCGGGCCTGCCTTTCGTGGCCCTGCCGGCGCAGGTGGACGAGCGCGCGATCGAGGCGGGCCTGGCCGGCGCCGCGCCGGAGGCGGTGGCTCAGGCGCTGGGCGAGGCCAAGGCCCAGGCGGTTTCCGCGCTCCATCCGGAGCGGCTGGTGCTGGGGTCGGACAGCCTTGTGGTCTGCGGCGGGCGGCGGTTCGACAAGCCGGCGAGCCGCGAGGAGGCGGCCGCGCACCTGCGGTTCTTTTCCGGAAAGACGATGGAGCTGGTCAGCGCGGCGGCGCTGGTGCGGTCCGGCGCGGTGGTCTGGGCCGGGGCGCGGACGGCGCGGCTGAAGGTGGCGGCGCTGTCGGACGGCTTCATCGCGGGCTATCTCGACCACGAGTGGCCGGCCGTGGCCGGTTGTGTCGGCGTGTTCCGGATCGAGGGGCGAGGGGTGCAGCTGTTCGAGTCGATCGAGGGCGATCACTTCACTGTGCTGGGCATGCCGCTGCTGGCGGTGCTGGGCGCCCTGCGCGAGCTGGGGGAACTGACGGCATGAGCGGGGTTCCCTATGCCGAGGTGATCGGGGATCCCATCGTCCAGTCGAAATCGCCCGACATCCATGGGTTCTGGCTGGCCGAACTGGGCCTTCCCGGCGACTACCGGCGCAGCCACGTGACCGCCAAGGGCCTGGCCGGCTATCTGGCAGAGCGCCGCGCCGATCCGGACTGGCGCGGGTGCAACGTGACCATGCCGCACAAGCAGGCGGTGATGCCGCTGCTGGACCGGATCGACCCGCTGGCGGCGAGGGTCGGCGCGGTGAACACGATTGTGCCGGAGGCGGGGGGGCTTGCCGGCTACAACACCGACGTGCCCGGATTTCTCGAACCCCTGCAGCCGCTGCTGGCGCAGGAGCACCTGTTCCGCATGGCGCGGATCCTCGGCACCGGCGGCGCGGCGCGGGCGGTGATCGCGGGGCTTGCCGGCCACGGCTTCGTGTTGGTCGTCGCCGGGCGCGATCCGGGCAAGGCGCGCGCGCTCCTCGCCGAGCTGGACCCGGGCGGCGAGCACCATGCGGTGGACCTGGCCCACTTTGCCGATCCCACCGACTTTGCCTTCGACGACCGCGAGGGGATCTGCGACCTGATCGTCAACGCCAGCCTGCTCGGCATGGCCGGCCAGCCGCCGCTGCGGTTCGACTGGAGCCACGCGCCGCCGGGCTCGGTCGCCTATGACATCGTCACCAGCCCGCTCGACACGGAATTCCTGCAGGCGGCGCGGGCGGCGGGGCACCCGACCGTGGATGGCCTGGCCATGCTGATCGGCCAGGCGGACCACGCCTTCGCCCGCTTCTTCGGCCAGCGGCCGCCGCGCGGGCGCGATGCGGAGCTGCGGCGGAGGATCACCGATGGCTGAGCGGCGCCCGTTCCGGATCGGGCTGACCGGATCCATCGGCATGGGCAAGTCGGCCGTGGCGGCGATGTTCGCCGGGCTGGGCGTTCCGGTGTTCGACGCCGACGCGGCGGTCCACAGGCTGCAGGGCCCGGGCGGGGCGCTGCTCGGCCCGATCGAGGCGGCGTTTCCGGGCACGACCGGGCCGCAAGGGGTCGATCGGGCAAAGCTGGGCGCGGCGGTTTTCGGCAATCCCGAGGCGCTGAAGCGGCTTGAGGCCATCGTTCACCCGGCGGTGGCGGCGTTGCGGCAGGGCTTTCTGGAGGAGCACGCCGGCGTGCCGCTGGTGGTTTTTGATATCCCGCTGCTGTTCGAGACCGGGGGGTGGGAGCAGGTCGACACGATCGTGGTGGTATCGGCCAACGCCGAGGCGCAGCGGGCCCGGGTGCTTGCCCGGCCGGGGATGAGCGAGGAGAAGTTCGAGCGGATCCTGGGCCTTCAGGTACCCGACGCGGAGAAACGGGCGCGGGCCGATCACGTGATCGACACCGGCACCTCGCTGGCCGAGACGCGCCATGCCGTCCAGGCGCTGGTCCACCGCCTGAATGCCGAGGTGCTGCGCGGCGGGGAATAGGGCCGGTTCGGCCGAAATGGCGCTTGCACGCGGGGCCGCACGGGCCGATAGATAAGGCAATGCGCGAGATCATCTTCGATACGGAGACCACCGGGCTCGATCCGAAAACGGGCGACCGGATGGTGGAAATCGGGTGCATCGAACTGGTCAACCGGGTGCCGACCGGGGCCGTGTTCCACGCCTATTTCAACCCGGAGCGGGACATGCCGGCCGAGGCCGAGGCGGTCCACGGGCTTTCCGCCGCGTTCCTCTCCGACAAGCCGCGCTTCCCCGAGAAGGTGGCGGAGCTGCTGGCCTTCCTGGGCGAGGCTCCGCTGGTGGCGCACAACGCCGGGTTCGACTTCGCCTTCCTCAATTTTGAGCTGGCACAATGCGGGCTGGAGCCGGTGTGCCACAGCCGAATGGTGGACACGGTCAAGATCGCCCGCGTGCGGCACCCCGGCGCCAAGCTTTCGCTCGATGCGCTGTGCACCCGCTACGGGGTGGATCGCAGCCACCGGACGCGCCATGGCGCCCTGCTCGACGCAGAACTGCTGGCGCAGGTCTATGTCGAGCTGACCGGGGGCCGGCAGATCGGCCTGGAACTCGCGGCGGGGGCCGTGGACACGGTAATGGCGGCGGTCACCACGATCGTCCGCGAACGGGTGTTTCGCCCTGCCCGCCCGCACCGGGCGAGCGAGGCGGAGCTGGCGGCTCACGCCGCGTTCCTCGAGACGGTGAAGGCGCCGCTCTGGAACGGCGGAGCCTGAAGACTAAGGAGAAGGCATTTATGGACATTCGCGTATCGGGCCATCAGGTCGAAACCGGCGAAGCCCTGCAGCAGCACGCCTCGGATCGGCTGGCCGCGATTGTCGAGAAGTACTTCAACAAGGCCCTGTCCAGCCAGGTGACCTTCAACCGCGCGCCGGCCGGAGCCTTCCGCTGCGACATCGTCACTCACGTGATGCAGGGCCTGATCCTCAAGGGCGCGGCCATCGCGCACGACGCCCATGCCGCGCTGGACCAGGCGGCGGAAAAGATCGACAAGCAGCTGCGCCGCTACAAGCGCCGCCTGAAGGACCGGCACGAGGCGAACAGCCACGCCCAGCGCGAGGAAGAGGCCGCCTATGTGGTTTTCGCCGAGCCTGAGGTCGAGGCCGAAGAGGTGGCCGCCGACGTGCCGCTGGTGATCGCAGAGACCCGGGTGGACGTGCCCGAGGCGACCGTTTCGGACGCGGTGATGATGCTGGACCTGCGCAACACCAACGCCCTGCTCTTCAAAAACGCTGGCACCGGCCGTCATAATATGGTTTACCGCCGCGGCGATGGCTCGATCGGCTGGGTCGAGCCGTCCTGACGCGGGATAAATGCGTCAATTCAAAGGTTTCCGGAGGAAGATACCCGGATCTTCGGGGCAGACCGTGCGCATCGCCGCGATGCGCCGGCCCGGCCCGCAGGAACCGACAAGCGAATCGAACTGGCAATGAGCGCTCTTTTCACCCTACTCCCGGAAGCCGTCGGCACGATTGCCGCAAGCGACAAGCCGGCCATCCTGCAGCAGCTGGCGCAGCGTTTCGCCGGCGTCTACGGGCTTGATGCCCCTGCCGTGCTGGAGCGGATCGAGGAGCGGGAGCGGCTGGGCAGCACCGGCTTCGGTCGCGGGGTTGCCATTCCCCACGCCCGGATCGATGGATTGAATCGGCCGGTCGCGGTGTTCCTCCGGCTGGAATCGTCGGTGGCCTTCGATGCGGCCGACGGGATGCCGGTCGATCTGGTGTTCGGCCTGCTCTCGCCTGAACAGGCCGGCGCCGCGCACCTCCATGCCCTTGCCGCGATCTCGCGGTTGATGCGGGACGAGCGGATGCACCGCTCGCTGATCGAGGCGCCGGGGGCCGAGGCTCTGTTCGGGCTGCTGTCCAATGTCATCGATCGCGACGCCGCCTGACGGCCCGGTTTCCGGCGCTTCGCTGCACTGGCGCGCGCTGGAGAGCCTGTACGCGGCCGCGCCGATCAATCATCTGTTCGAATCCCGTCTGACCATCACCGGCGAAGGCGCTGCCCGGATCGACTTTTCCATCGACGAGCGGCTGCACCATGCTGCCGGGGCAGCGCACGGCACCGTCTATTTCAAGATGCTCGACGATGCGGCGTTCTATGCGGCCAACACGCTGATAACCGACCGTTTCCTGCTGACCACCTCGTTCAATCTCCACTTCGTGCGCCCGGTCAAGCGCGGCCCGGTCGTGGCCGAGGGGCGCTGGATCAGCGGCCGTCGCCGGGTGCTGGTGGCCGAGAGCCGGCTGGTCGACGCCGAGGGCGAGGAGATCGGCCGCGGCACCGGGACCTTCATGCGTTCGCGCATCCCACTCTCCGGGCTGGCGGGCTACCGGCTTGACTGAAACGCCCCGGCTGCCGGCGCACCTTGAGGTTTCCGGGCTCTTGCGCGCGGTCCAGCAGGACGGCGGCTTTGCCACGGTGCTGGCCAAGGGGGAGCCGGACGCCGGCACGATCCTGGTGATTCTCGCGGAAAAAGGCGCGGATTTGCGCGCTTTCGAGCGGGTTCCGCAGGTCTCGGGAGAGCGGCGCTGGACCTTGGCGCGGGCGCAGGACGCCAACGACCCACAACCCTTTGCCGAATGGCTCGAGCGGCGGCGCAGCCAGGATCCCGACCTGTGGATCATCGAACTGGACATCCCACGCGGTGAACGGTTCATCCCGTAGCAAGATGGCGCGGGTTGACTCTGTTGCGCTGCACAAACAAGAGCCGCCGACCATTCACGCGCAGGCGGTTAGGGGAGCACGAGAGCCCCCGGACTGGCACGCAGACGGGTGGTGGCCGGCGGGTCTTTCCGGCGTTTCGTGAGGGGGCAAGGCCCGCTTCGTCGTGACGCAGGCACCCGTGCAGGACCGCCAACCGCCGATAAAGACGGTTTGATGTCTCGCAAGATTTCGATGGCCTCTGGCATAGCCGCGGCCTTTGCATTTGTTTTTACGGTTTTTTCCGCCGATGGTTCCGGCGCGGTCGCCCAGTCGAGAACGCCCGTTCCGCTGAAGGCGCAGACCACCCTCTCGCAAGCCGCAGGCCTTTCGGCCGCCAGCGCGAGCGAACCCCAACATCTTCTTCCCGCGATCTATCCGGCCCAGCCCGCCGTCCAGCGCGATCCGCGCGAGGATGCGTTGCCGGCTCCCGCCCGTGCCTCCGAGGAGGGGCTTACCCTGGCCGAACTGGTTTCCCAGCAGGACAGCACGGCCGACGTTTCGCGCGAGCTTGAGTGCCTTGCCGGCGCGATCTATTTCGAAGCCAAGAGCGAGACGCTGGAAGGCCAACTGGCCGTGGGCCGGGTCATCGTAAACCGCGCCCGTTCCGGTCGCTTCCCGGACTCGTACTGTGGGGTCGTGTTCCAGCGCTCGCAGTTTTCGTTCATCCGCGGCAGCGCCATGCCGGCGTTCAACCACGCCTCGCGCGGGTGGAAGAACGCGCTGGCCATTGCCCGCATCGCCGACGAGGGCCGCTGGACCAGCCCCGCCGAGGGCGCCCTGTTCTTCCACGCCGCCCGCGTCTCGCCGAACTGGCGCCTGACCCGCGTGGCGCGGATCGACAACCACGTGTTTTATCGCTGAGATTTCCGGCCGCAGCTAGCCGGTAACCCTTTGGGGGCATGATGGCGCCCGCCTTTCCAACCCCGGGAAGGCGGGCGTTTTCCTGTGTGCGGGTATCAGTTTCGGCGTTGCAGAGCAGTGGCCGAAACGATCGAGGCGGTATGCGCTACGGTGCCGGTTCGCCCTGAAGCCCTGGATTGCCGCGTCGCTTCGCTCCTCGCAATGACGAAGGGAGGCGGGACGCGCGCCGAGGGCAGCCTAGGTGCGGACCTCGATCCACACCGGGGCATGGTCACTGGCCTTTTCGCGGCCGCGGTGCTCCCTGTCCACGCCGGCGGCAACCAGCCGGTCGGCCAGTTCGGGCGAGAGCAGGGCGTGGTCGATGCGAAAGCCGTGGTCGCGCTGCCAGGCGCCGGCTTGGTAGTCCCAGAAGGTCCAGACCCCGCCGGCGGGGTTGAGCAGGTCTACCGCGTCGGTCCAGCCATCGCCGAGGAGGCGGGCATAGGCATCGCGCGATTCGGACTGCATCAGCGCGTCGGTGGCCATGGCGGCCGGAGCCCAGACGTCCTTGTCTTCGGGAATGACGTTGAAATCGCCAAGCACGGCGGCCGGGACTTCCTCGGCGGCGATTTCGGCCATGCGGGCGCGCAGGCGCTCCATCCAGCGCAGCTTGTAGTCGAACTTCGGACCCGGGACGGGGTTGCCGTTGGGCAGGTAGATCCCGGCGATGCGCAGGCCGAACACGTCGGCCTCAAGATAGCGGGAGTGGACGTCCTCGGGATCGCCTTCCAGCCCGCGCCGCACCTCCACCGGGGCTGCCCCGTCGGCGAGCATGGCGACGCCGTTGAAGCCCTTCTGCCCATGCCAGATCGCGCCGTAGCCGATCTTCTCGAACTCCGCCGCAGGGAAGCCCTCGTCCTGGGTCTTGATCTCCTGCAGGCAGGCGACGGCCGGACGGGTTTCCTCAAGCCATTCGAGCAGGCGCGGCAGGCGCGCCTTGATTCCGTTGATGTTGAAGGTGGCGAGCCGCAGGGTTGCGCCCATCAGACGGCGAAGCTCGACCCGCAGCCGCACGAGGCGGAGGCGTTGGGGTTCTCCACCCGGAAGGTCGCCCCGCCGAGCGATTCGACGTAGTCCACCACGCAGCCCGCAACGAGATCGAGGCTGACCGGATCGACCACAAGCCGCACCCCGTCGGTCTCGACCACCGTGTCCTCGGCCGGGAGATCCTCGGCCAGGCCGAACCGGTACTGGAAGCCCGAGCAGCCGCCCCCTTCGACGCCGAGGCGCAGGATGGCGGGCTTGCCCTGCCGTTCGGCAATAGCGGCGACCCGCCGCGCGGCGGCCGGGCTGAGGGTGATCGGGGCGGTTTCCATGACGGTTGATCTAGGGACGATGCCCACCAAGAGCAAGGCGTGCGGAGCGGTGGACCCGGCCGGTCAGCCTGTCTGGATGTAGGTCCGCATGGCCTCCGCCTCGGCCTCGACCGCATCGAGGCGGTACTTCACCAGGTCTCCGATCGAGACGAAGCCGGCAAGGGCGCCCTGATCGACCACCGGAAGGTGGCGAACCCGCTTGCGAGTCATCAGGGCCAGGGTGTCGAGCACCGTTGCGCCCGGGGTGATGGTGATGGGATCGGCGGTCATCACCTCGCGCACCGGGCGGGCAAGAGCCGCACCGCCTTCGCGGGCGGCGCAGTAGATCACGTCCCGTTCGGAAATGATCCCGACGACGCGGCCGCCCTCCACCACCGGGACGGCGCCGAACCGGCGCTCCGCAAGGATGTGGACGACGTCCTGCACGATCATGTCCGGGCTGGCCGTGTGAATGGTGGTGGACGCCTTGGCTGCCATTACGCGTGCGATGGTCATGGCCTCTCTCCGCTGCCTGTTCTGATTCAGAGGATGACACGAAGCGGAGGAAATCGCCAGCCAGTGCGCGAGCCGTGGCGGGGCGATGCGCCGTTTTGGCGCGACCCGTTGCGAACCTGCCGGACGAAGCCCATGTGACAGGTATGCCGGTGCCCGTTTCCCCCCTCGACGACCCGCACAATTCTGCCCATGCCTGGGCGCGCTACAAGCGCATCCTGCGCGGTATGGGGTGGGTCACCCTTGTGGTGGTTGCCGCCGTCCTCGGCTTCCTGTTCTGGCAGAACGGATTCGTATCGATCAACTTCTTCATCGCCACGGCGCTGGGGATCGGCGGGATGATGATGCTGACGGCGGCGCTGATGGGGCTGGTGTTCCTGTCCAGCGGCACCGGCCATGATGCGGCCGTGCTCGATCCGCTGGCCGACGAGGAGCGGTGACGCTAGGCCTCGGGGCGGAGGCGGAAATCCTCGACCGGGACTCCGCCGACGAGATGCTCCTGGATGATCCGCTCCAGCACGGGTGGGGTGCAGGAGTGGTACCATACCCCGTCCGGCCAGACCACCGCGACCGGGCCCTTGGCGCAGATCTTGAGGCAATCGGCCTTGGTCCGGGCGATCCCGCCGTCACGGTCCAGCCTGAGCTCCTTCAGGCGTTTCTTCAGGTACTTCCAGGCTGGAGCCCCTTCGGCCGGGGTGCAGCACTCGCCCTTCTCAGCCTCGGCACAGAGGAAGATGTGGCGGCGGATGCCGTCGCCGCCGTTGGTCGCAAGGGCGCGGCGGGCGCGGTCCAGCTCCGGATCGATCCCGTTCATGGGCGCAGCACCAGCTCTTCGAGCGCGCGGCGCCATTCATCGGGGAACGGCCGGGGCCGCGAGCCGTCGGTGAGGACGACCACCGTCTGCGCCAGCGCGACCGCGCGGCCTTCCTGCATGGCGAGCTGGACCACCCCCAGACTGGTCGTGCCGATCCTGAGCAGGCCCATGTGAAACTCGAGCGGTTCCGGCCAGTGGCCCTGGGCAAGGAAATCGACCGAGTAGGTCGCCAGCATCAAGGGGAGGTCACGGCCGGCGCCGGGCGCGATCACCCCCATGGCGCGGGCGCGGCAATCCTCGAACATGGCGCCGATCGCCACGTTGTTGATGTGGTTGTTGGTATCGAGGTCCGCATAGCGCGGGAGCACGGTCTGCACGCGCGGGTAGCGGGACGGGTCAAGCAGGGCTGGATCGGGACGTGCCATGGCCGAGGGAGTGATGGCGCAGGGCCGCGCGGTCAAGCCCGGAAGGGCGGTTCACCCATGTGATCAGGCCTTCTTGCCGACGATCCGGGCGATCTCTGTTGCGACGAGGCGTTCGACCATCGGCGGCAGGTTCTTGTCCAGCCAGTCTGCCAGCATCGGGCGCAGCATGTCGCGCACGAGGCCTTCCAGAGAGGTCTCCCCCGAGCGGACGATCTGCGGGGCGGCGCCGGGGCCGGAAATCGAGGCAAGGGCGGCAAGCGATTCGCGCATCGAGGAGATGGCGGCATCGGCCACCAGCGGCTCGGGCGAGGCGAGTTCGGCAAGGTCGAGGATATCGTCGTCCCCGTCATCAAACCCTGCGCGGGGCGCGTTCGGAGCGGGTGCCGCGGCGTCACGGGGGCGCAGATCGTCGGCGCCGCCGCGATTGTCCCGCGCGATGACCTTCTTGATCGATTCGAGGATTTCCTCGACGGAAGGTTCGTTCGCTTGCCGCATTGCCCCTAACCTCCGCTGTTGGGCACGCCCGGGATGGCCGGTGCCGTGGGATCGGATGGAATTGAACCGTCCTGCGCCGGCGTGTCAACCGTCCGGGTCGACTGGGGCTTGGGCGCGGGATCGTGAGCCCAGTCCCAGATGTTGTTGCGGACGCGGCGGTAATTGACGGTGGGATCGTAGAGCGCGCCGCCTTCGATGCCGATGTCCCGCGCCTCGGCCTTGCCCATGGCGGCCAGCAGGCTGAAGCCGGCGACATAGGCGTTGCGCCGGGCGCGGACGAGCTGGACCTGCGCGTTCAGCAGCTCCTGCTCGGCATTGAGGATATCGAGGATCGTGCGGTTGCCGACGCTGTTTTCCGCGCGCACGCCTTCAAGGCTGAGGGTGGCAGCATCGACCGCAGACTGGCTGGAGACGATGATCTCGTTCGCGGCCTTCCACTGCTGGAAATAGGTGCGCACCGTTGCGATCACCTCACGCTCGGTGCCGATTTCCTGTTCGAGCGTCTGGCTCTCGCGCGCCTGGGCCTGACGCTCCTGCGCGGCAGGGAGGCCGCCCTGGAACAGCGGGATCGTGGCCCTGACCCCGGCCTGGGCCGAGGTCTGGTGCTGGGCGAAGGGCAGGGTGCCGGGAATCGAGGCGAGCGAATCGAAATAGTTGGTATAGTCCAGCCCGGTGAACACGCTGACCTTGGGCAGGCGGCCGGCGCCGGCGACGCGGGTGTCGTACCCGGCGGCCTTGCTGCGTTCGCGCGCGGCGGCGAGATCGGGATTGGATTCGAGCGCGACCGAAACCGCCTCCTCGGCGCTCGCCGGCATGTTGGGGAGCGGCGGCGGCGGCTGGAGATCCACCGGGGGGCGGCCGACCAGCCGGATATAGCTTTCGCGGCTGCCGGCGAGGGTGGCCTCGGCATTGCGCAGGTCACCCCGGGCCTGGGCAAGCCGGGCCTGCGACTGGGCGACGTCGGTCCGCGTGAGATCGCCGATCTCGAACCGGTCCCGCGTGGCGGTGAGGTTCACGTCGAGAACCTGGACGTTGTTGCGGTTGAGGCCGACGATGGCCGAATCGCGGATCACGTCGAGGTAGGCGCCGACGACCTGGGCGAAGAGACCCGATTCGGTGGCGCGCAGGTCCGCGCGGCCGGCGGTGACGCGGGTTTCCGCCGCGGCGACGGAATTGCGGACGGCGCCTCCCGAGAAGATCGGCACGCTGAGGCTGGCTTGTGCATCGAGCGCACGGTCCGGCGAGGTGAAGGCGTTCGCGCTCTTCTTGACGAATTCGGTATAGGTTGCCGTGCCGCCCAGCGATGGCAGGCCGGCGGCGCGGGCGATCGGCACGGCGGCATCGACGGCGCGCTGGTTGGCGCGGGCCGCCTCGATCGTGGGATTGGTTTCGTAGGCCGAGGCGAGCGCGCTGCGCAGGTCATCCGCCGCGGCGGGCGCGACGGCGGCGGAGGCCCCCGCCAGCAGCAGGGCCGCACGGGCAGGCCGGCGCAGGGCGTGCACCCTCAGAAGCTCCACGCCTTGGGCGCGGCGAATTCCGCCAGGACGGGGATGCCGATTTCGGCGAGCGGCAGCAGCGCGACCTCTCCGGCGGCCCTGGTGCCGGCGGCCAGCCGGGTGACGCCGCGTTCGACCAGGCCGGTGACGATCCGGCCGCCTTCGGCGAGGCGCGCGGAAAGGCCGGCGGGGAGCTGTTCGATCGCCCCGTCGATCAGGATCACGCCGACGCCGGCGGCGGACTTGCGGGCGGCGGCAGCAGCGGCAGGCTCCATCCGGTCCACCGTGCAGCCGAAGGCTTCGACGAGGGCGGCGAGATAGCCGCTGGCGGAGACGACGAGCACCCTGTCCGACGGGGACAAGGCGGCTTCCATCAGCATGCGGCCATAGACCAGCGGTGCCGCGAGCATGTGGCCTTCGCCAAGCGGCAGGGCACGGTCGACATAGGCGGCCGTCTTCAGATCGGCCGGCACGAAATCTTCCCGCGGGACGGCGGCGAAGGCGGCGAGGACGGCCGGATCGTTGACCCCGCTGACGCGCAGCTGGCTGTCAATCATGGCCCGGCGTGCTTCTGCCGCGGGGGCCGTGGCCGGACGTTCTTCGAGGGTGGTCATCCCGTCGTGATCCTGTGCATGGGGCGGGCCTTGCGGCACCTGCCGGAAATCCGTGGTCCTCCTATGCGAAGGCCCGCAGTTCGCCAAGGGCTTTCCGGCGGATCGCCGCGCTGGCCAAGTACTGGTTGTGTCGTGTCCCGCCCGCCAGCGGTGCGCGCAAATCCACGGCTTTACGCGGCATTGCGGTTGCGCCTATGGGGTCGGCCAAGCGGTTTTGCCACTCACAAGGAGCGCGGCGGGAAATGTCCGAAATGGTCACTATTCGCGAGGAAGACCTCATCGAGAGCGTCGCCGACGCGCTGCAGTACATCAGCTACTACCACCCGATGGACTACATCCGCGCGCTGGGCGAAGCCTATGAGGCCGAGCAGGGACCGGCCGCCAAGGACGCCATCGCGCAGATCCTGACCAATAGCCGCATGTGCGCCGAGGGGCACCGCCCGATCTGCCAGGACACCGGCATCGTCAACGTGTTCGTAGAGTGGGGCCAGAACTGCCGCCTTGCGAGCGACCGTTCCCTGCAGGACGTGGTGGATGAAGGCGTGCGCCGGGCCTACCTCAACCCCGACAACAAGCTGCGCGCCTCGGTTCTGGCGGACCCGGCCTTCACCCGCCGCAATACCAAGGACAATACGCCCTGCGTGCTCAGCGTCTCGATGGTGCCGGGCAGCAAGGTCTCGGTCGACGTTGCGGCCAAGGGCGGCGGCTCGGAAAACAAGTCCAAGTTCAAGATGATGAACCCGAGCGAGAGCATCGTCGACTGGGTGATCGAGATGCTGCCGCAGATGGGCGCCGGCTGGTGCCCGCCGGGGATGCTGGGGATCGGCATCGGCGGCACGGCGGAGCACTGCGTGCTGCTGGCCAAGAAGGCGCTGATGGAGCCGATCGACATGGCGCAGCTCAAGCAGCGCGGGCCGCAGAACGACATTGAGGCGATGCGGATCGAGATCTTCGACAAGGTCAACGCGCTGGGCATCGGTGCGCAGGGGCTGGGCGGGCTTTCGACCATCCTCGACGTCAAGATCATGGACGCGCCGTGCCACGCCGCGGGCAAGCCGGTGGCGATGATTCCGAACTGCGCCGCGACCCGCCACGCGCACTTCATGCTGGACGGATCTGGCCCCTCCTTCCTCGAGACGCCGAAGCTTGACGAGTGGCCGAAGGTGGAATGGGCGCCCGATTCGGCGGCCAAGCGGGTCAACCTCGACACGCTGACGCCTGAAGAGGTGAAGGGCTGGAAGCAGGGCGACCGCCTGCTGCTGAACGGCAAGATGCTGACCGGGCGCGATGCCGCGCACAAGCGGATCAAGGACATGCTGGCCAACGGCGAGAGCCTGCCGGTCGATTTCAAGGGGCGGGTGATCTACTACGTCGGCCCTGTCGATCCGGTGCGCGAAGAGGTTGTCGGCCCGGCCGGTCCGACCACGGCCACGCGGATGGACAGCTTCATGGACATGATGCTGGACCAGGGCCTGCTCGCCTGCGTCGGCAAGGCCGAGCGCGGCCCGGCAGCGACCCAGTCCATCGCAAAGCACGAATCGGCCTACCTGATGGCAGTCGGCGGGGCGGCTTACCTGGTGGCCCGCGCGATCAAGGGCGCCAAGGTCGTCGGGTTCGAAGACCTTGGCATGGAGGCGATCTACGAGTTCGACGTGGTCGACATGCCGGTGACGGTCGCGGTCGATTCGGCCGGGCAGAACGTGCACCAGCTCGCCCCGCTGGTCTGGAAGAAGAAGATCGCGGACGAACACCTGCTGGCCTGACGCACGCGCCGGGCGCGGGAACGGGCAGGCCGTCTCGCGCGCTTGGGCGGGATGACAGCAAAGCTATGGTTGATCGTTAACCCCGCCAGCGGAAGCTATTCGGGAGAGGCCGTCGCGCAGTTGCGCGCGGCCTTCGCCGGGGCCGGCGCGCCGGTGACGCGGACCCTTGCGGCCGCCGCCGCCGCCGCCGGCCTGCCCGGGCGGGCCGAGGTTGAGGCAGAGGGGGTGAGCCTTGTCGCGGTCTATGCTGGGGACGGCACGGTCAATTCCGTGGCGACCGCGCTTGAAGGCTGGGCGGGCGCCTTGCTCGTGCTGCCGGGGGGCACGGCCAACCTGCTGGCCCGCGAACTCCATGGCGAACGGGAGGCGGCCGAAATCGTGGCCGACCACGCCGCGCTGGAGCCGCTGCGCCGGGACTGCATCCGTTATGCCGGGGGCACGGCCCTGGCCGAAGTGCTCGCCGGGCCGGGCGCGACCTGGAGCGAGGTGCGCGAGGAGCTGCGCGAGCCGGATGTCGGCGCCGTTGCGGGCAAGGCCGTGGCGGCGATCAAGGAATCCACGGTCGGGCCGCTGGTGCGGCTGGTCGAGCCGGCGCTCGGCCGCGAAGAGGGCTATGCCGGGGTGCGGCTGGCACCACAGCAGGGGGCCATGGAGGTGGAAGGCTATGGCGCCAGGACCGTGGGCGATTATTTCCGGCAGGGGCTGGCCCTGCTGCGCCGCAACTTCCGCGAAGGCCCGCACGAGGAGTTGGGGCACCACCGGGAGGTGCTCTGCCGTTCGGTCGGGGAAGCGCCGATCGCGCTGATGATCGACGGCGAACGGCGCGAAGGCGGGGCCGAGGAGCGGTTTTCCCTTGCGCCCTTCGAGCTCGATCTGCTTGGCAGGAGCCCATGAGCGCACCGCTTACCCTGTTTCACATCAGCGACCTGCACTTCGGGCTGGAGGACAGCCGCGCGCTGGACTGGGTGGCCCGGGCAATTGCGGCGGAGAATCCGGCGGCGGTGACCGTCACCGGGGACCTGACCATGCGGGCGCGGCATCGCGAGTTCGCGGCGGCCTGCCGCTGGATCTCGGCGCTGCCGGCGCCGGTCACGGTCGAGCCGGGCAACCACGACATGCCCTATTTCAACCTGGTGGAGCGGTTCGTCGCGCCCTATCGCCGGTTCCGCGCGATCCAGGGCCTGATCGAGCGGCCCTTGCGCCTGGGCGACCTCCACATCGTCCCGCTGCAGACGGTGACCCGGGCGCAGTGGCGCTTTCCCTGGGTGGACGGCTGGGTGCGCGAGCCGGCGCTGCGCGCGGCGCTCAGCCAGATCGACAGCCTGCCGGCCGGCAGCCGGGTGCTGGTGACGGCGCACCATCCCTTGCCTGAGCGGGCACCCGACGGACACAGGCTGACCATCAATGGCAGCCGGGCCATGGAAGAGCTGGCGCGGCGCGGCGTGCTGGGCGTGCTGACCGGGCACGTTCACGACCCGTTCGACCTTACCGCGCAGACCTCTGCCGGGCCGCTGCGGATGATCGGGGCCGGCACGCTTTCGCACCGGGTCCGTTCGACCCCGCCGAGCTTTAACGAGATCACGGTGGAGGGCGGCGAGGTCCGCGTCCGGGTGCGCAACCTCGAGGCCGTGCCGACCTCGGCGATGCTGGTGGACGAGGTGCCGGCCACCGCCTTGCCGCCGCGCCAGCCCGGAGAGCCGGTCGCCCCGGTGGCGGCCGTGCCGGCGGTCGATCCGCCGGTGCACTGAGCGCCGGAGAGCGGCCGGTCAGGTGCTGACGTTGCGCTGGAGGACGCGGAGTTCGACCGCGCGGAACAGGGCGTCGAGGTCTTCACGGCTGACGTCGAGCACTTCGTCCCAGTCCTCGAGCACGGCGTCGAGGTCCTCGGGCGCGTAGCGGGTGACGCTGCGCGGTGGGGGCGGCGGGGCATGGTGCGGCCAGGGATGGCGGGTCGCCGTGTTGTAGACCCGCCCGACCAGTACCAGCCCCGCGAGATTGAGCGCCAGCGGCAGCAACAGGCCGCCCCAGCCATGGGCGGCAACGGCCGGTCCGGCCATAGCGCCGAGGAGGGCGCAGGCGCCGCCTGGCGGATGGAGGCAGCGGGCCAGGCTCATCACCGCGATGGCCCCGGCAATGGCCATGGCCGGAGCCACGAGCGGTTCGGCGAACAGCGCGTGGGCGGCAAGGCCGGTCGCTGCCGAGAGCAGGTTGCCGCCGATCACCGGCCAGGGCTGGGCGAGCGGGCTGGCCGGAACGGCAAAGACTAGCACGGCCGAGGCGCCGAGCGGTGCGAGCAGCCAGGGAAAGTCGGGCAGGGCCAGCAGGAGCGTGCGTCCGGCCAGTGCCGCAACGGCAATGCCGAGGAAGGCCCCCGTAGCTGCGCGCAACCAGCCGAGGCGGCCTGTGGCGCGCGAGGCGGCCTTGGCGAGGAGGCGGTAAGGCATTGCTGTCCTTCGGTTATTCCGCCTTGGTCGGCGTGAGGCGAAGCCAATGACCCGGCACCGCCCGCCACGCAAGGGGGGCGAGCAGCACGAACAGCGCCGCCTTGGCGGCCAGGTTCAGGCGCAGCCCGCCAGGGCCCCAGTGCGTCTCCAGCAGCGGCTGGTTGAAGGCGGCCAGCATCAGCGCCACCAGCACGGCGGCAAGGCCGCGCTGCGAAACCCGGGCGAGCCACGGCAGGGTCATCAGCAGGAAGCACAGCCGGTAGTCCCAGTTGGCGCCGAGCAGGCTGGAGCCAACGAACACGGCGCCGCCGCAGAGGAACAGGCGCAGGGCGGCCGGCTCCGCCTCGGGCACGGGCAGCCGCGCGAAGGCCAGGGCGGCGAGGCCGGCCAGCAGCACGAGCAGCGCGCCGACGGCGAGCGGCGGGAGGGAAAGGCCGGCGCCGGCAAGCGCCAGCGCATAGACCGGAAGGCCGAAGCTGACCGTTGGCGAAACCGGGGTGGCGCCACGGATCGCGCCGAGTTCCGGGATGAGTGCGAGCAGGGCCGCGGCGCAGAGCAGCCCGGCAAGGACGAGCGGCCCGCGCCGTGCGGCAAAGGCCGGCAGGGCCAGCACCGGATAGATCTTGAGCAGGGTTGCCAGCGGCACCAGCAGGGCGAACAGCGGGCGCGCGGAGATGGCGGAGAGGTAGATGAGGACGAAGATCACGCAATCGTTGTTGGCGCGTTCGGCCATCAGGGCCGGAGCCTGCGACAGGGCAAGGGCGACGGTCCACCACGAAGGCCACCGACGAATCAGGTCGACGCAGCAGCCGAGGAAGGCGGCCACCGAGAGACCGGCGAAGACGAGGTAGCTGCGCTCGTTTTCCCAATGGAGCGCGCGCCAAGTGCAGCCAGACCGAGGGGTAGTTCATCGGCCGGTGCCACGGGTCGGTCGGGTTGACGAGCTGCGGATCGAGCCCGTGGCGCAGGCTGTCCAGCCCGGCCTGGATGGTGCGCAGGTCGGCAAAGGCGGGTTGCAGCGGATGGATGCCATAGGCGAGCCAGACCGCATCCCAGCCATGGCGCAGCAGCAGGGCGAGGATCAGCGCCAGCGCCCCGAGGTAAGCGATATGCGGCCGCAGGAGCGGGGCGGGAACAGCCATGGCGCTTCGGCTTAACGCGCCCGCGCGCTCTGGCAAGCGGCGATCGTGCGACGGACGGTGGCCATGCGGCGCCGGGATGCTACACAGGCGCGGTCAGGGAAGGGGTGCAAGGGTGATCGAACGGGGCGGCAAGGCCGGATGGCCAACGGCCGGAGGAATGGGCACCGTGCTGGTGCTGGTGCTGGCGCTGGTAATCGCGGCGCGCATCCAGACCTTCAACGATCCGGTGATCGGCTTCGACGAGCAGTACTACCTGCTGGTGGCAGACCGGATGCTGGACGGCGCCCTGCCCTATGTCGACATCTGGGACCGCAAGCCGATCGGCCTGTTCCTGCTCTATGCGCTGGCTTTTGTGGGCGGCGATCCGTTTGTCGTCTACAAGCTGCTGGCGGCCGGGTGCGTGGCGGCGACGGCTCTGGCGATCGGCGTCGGAGCGCGGCGCGAGGGCGGGCCGGCGGGCGCGCTGCTCGCGGCGCTGCTCTACGTGGTCTGGCTGAACTTCATGGAGGGCGAAGGCGGTCAGGCGCCGGTGTGGTACAACCTGCCGGTGCTGATCGCCGCGCTGCTGGTGCGGCGGGTGCACCAGGGCCGGGCCCCGGCGGGACCCTGCGGACTGCTGGCCATGGCGCTGGTCGGCCTCGCTCTCCAGATCAAGTACACGGTGGTGTTCGAGGGGCTGTTCTTCGGGCTGGTCCTGCTGCGCGCCGGGCACCGGGCATGGGGGCGTTCGCCGCGCCTGATCGGCTGGGGCGCCGCATGGGTCGGCGTGGCGCTGGCGCCGACGCTGGCGGCGCTGGGCTTTTACCTGGCGATCGGCGAGGGGAACGCGTTCGTCTTTGCCAATTTCCTGTCGATCTTCGGGCGGCTGCCCGATCCGCTGGGGACGCGGCTGGCGGGGCTGGCCGTGCTGGTGCTGGTCCTGCTGCCGCTCGCGGCGCTGGCCATGCTGTCAGGGCGGCGCAAGGGGCGGTTCTCGTTCGATCAGCTGTGGGCCATGGCGGCGGCGCTGGGCGTGCTGGTGTTCGGTTCATGGCTTTCGCCCAACTATGCGATCCCCGTGGTCCCGCCGCTGCTGCTGTGCGCGGCGCCCTGGCTTGGCCGGGGCAGGCGGAGCCGGGCGGTGGGCATGGGCCTGATCGCCGTCGCCTTCGTGGGTGGGCAGATCGCGGTTGCCAAGACCATCGAGGGCAAGGGCACGGCGGCCCAGGCGCGCGCCGTGGCCGAGGCGGCGCGGCCGCGCACCGGCGGCTGCCTGTGGGTGTGGGATGGCTATCCGGCGCTCTACATGATGACCGGATCGTGCCTGCCGACCCGCTGGGCCTTCCCGGGGCACCTCAACACGCTCGACGAAGCGTCGGCCAGGGCGATCGGGGTGGACCCGCAGGCCGAGGTGCGGCGCATCCTTGCCGCGCGGCCCGAGACCATCGTCGACGACTGGCCCGCCTATGCGCTGGGCAACCGCGAGACCCGCGCGCTGGTCCAGGCCGAGCTTGCCCGCACCTATGCGCTGCAAGTCAGGATTCAGACAGGCTCGGGCCGCTACAGGCTGGTCTACCGGCGCAAGGCCGAGCCGGCGGCAGCGGTTCGGCCCTCGCCTTGATCTCGCTTCGCCGCGTGCCTATCACTCCGGCGAACCGTGTACAGCCTGCGCCGGATCGATCGGCGTGAGCGCCGAAGGAGACGCGATGCCCAGTTCTTTTCTGCTGTCCGCCCTCGCGCTGACCTCTGCCGCCTGGATCAACACCGGGCCGGAGCTCGGCAAGGCCGAGGGCCAGTGCCGCCCCAACGAACAGGGGCCGGCCTTTGTTGTTGACGTCGTCGGCCTGAAGGACCGGACCGGCATGCTCAAGCTGGAGGTCTATCCTTCGAACAACACGGATTTCCTGCAGGACGACAACATCCTGCTCAACGCTGGCAAGGTGTTCCGCCGGGTCGAGATCGAGGTGCCGCAGTCCGGCAATGTGACCATGTGTGTCCGCGTGCCGGGTCCGGGTGCCTACAGCCTGTCGCTGCTGCATGACCGGGACCGCAACCGCAAGTTTGGCTGGACGGTCGACGGGATCGGCTTTGCATCGAATCCGCGCCTTGGTTGGTCCAAGCCGAAAGCGGAAGCCACCCGCGCCATGGCCAGCGGGGGCGTGACCCGTATCCGCATCGTGATGAACTATCGCCACGGGCTGGGTGTTGCGCCGCTGAAGGAATTTCGCGGCAACTGATCGGCGCGGTCCGGTCGGTGCGGGCCGCGACCCATGCAAAAACGCCCGGGTGGAAGCCCGGGCGTTTTCGTTTGGCAGTCTCCGCCGGAGCGGGAAGCGCTTAGCGCTTCGAGAACTGGAAGCTGCGGCGAGCCTTGGCCCGACCGTACTTCTTGCGCTCCACCACGCGAGGGTCGCGGGTGAGGAAGCCGGCGGCCTTGACGGCGCTGCGCAGGGCCGGCTCGAACTTCGAGAGGGCCTGGGCGATGCCGTGCTTGACCGCGCCGGCCTGGCCCGAGAGGCCACCGCCCTTGACGGTGCAGACCACGTCGTACTGGCCCGAACGGTCAGCCACGTCGAACGGCTGGTTGATCACCAGGCGCAGGGTCGGGCGGGCGAAGTAGACCTCCTGGTCGCGGCCGTTGACGGTGATCTTGCCCGAGCCGGGCTTGATCCACACGCGGGCGACGGCGTCCTTGCGGCGGCCGGTGGCGTAGGAACGGCCCTGGGCGTCGATTTCCTTTTCGCGCAGCGGCGCGGCGGGACCGGTGCGGACCGGGACTTCGGGGGCACCCGCTTCGGGAGCGGCCACGGCGGCTCCGCCGGCGAGGGCGCCCAGATCGGCGAGATCGGTGACAGTGTTATCGGACATCAGGCACCCACCTTGTT
>Ga0068852_100000254_pt1 | contig 36057 bp, 40 predicted proteins | sample KBSCornC22_FD_66594 | JGI IMG/M metagenome (GOLD analysis project Ga0068852, IMG submission 66594) | Corn rhizosphere microbial communities from Kellogg Biological Station, Michigan, USA - KBS Corn C2-2 | ecosystem: Host-associated > Plants > Roots > Rhizosphere > Soil ... | reverse complement strand
AGCTCGCGTTCCGTGGCGAAGAACGGCTGCCACACAAGGAAGAAACCGAAATGGGAAAGCAGCATTAAGCGCTGCAGCGCCTCGCCGGGCGGGGAGATCATCGCCGCATGCAGCGACAGCAGCATGCCGAGCACGACCCAGCGGCGGCCGGTGACGAGCGCATCGGCCAGGCGGGCCGTCGGTGGCGCGGTGGAGATCAAGGAGGATGTCGGGCGGGGGCTGGCGCCCAGAGGATAAAGAAAGCAGCGCCGTCCCGCCATGGAATTCCGCCGCCTGTCGGCATCCCGACAGCGCCTGTCGGAATCGTGAACATCCTGCGTCGGTCCGGGAAACCCGGGAAAAGCCCTAAGTGCCTGTCAGGGAAGCGAATTTCGACTTGGCATGCACCTTGCAATAGCGTGATACCGAATTCGCACATCGAGGAACAGGGACATGAAATCACAACAATCGGGCTTCACGCTGGTCGAGATCGCGATCGTGCTGGTCATCATCGGCCTGCTGCTGGGCGGCATCCTCAAGGGCCAGGAACTGATCAACAGCGCGAAGGTGAAGAACCTCGCCAACGACTTCCGCGTGATTCCGACCTACATCTACGCGTATCAGGACAAGTATCGCGCGCTCCCGGGCGACGACTCGGGCGCCGTGGCGCACCTGGGCACCGGGGCGACCGCCGGCAACGGCAACGGCGTCATCGAGGGCGCATGGGATGACAAGACCGCGGAAGCTGGGCAGTTCTGGAGCCATATCCGCAAGGCGGGGCTGATGTCCGGCACGGATGCCATTGGCGCCTTCGACGATGCCGACCCGTATACCCCGAAGAATGCCCTCGGCGGCCGTCTCGGCGTGAGCGGCAACGGCGGGCCCGCCACACCCCTCATCGCGGGCATGAGCGGCAGCTACCAGATCTGCTCCAAGGGCCTGCTGGGCAAGTTCGCCAAGCAGCTCGACATCCAGATGGATGACGGCGACACGGCCGGCGGCAATATGCGCACGGTGGCTGTCACCGCTGTCCCCGGGACGGCGCCCACGGTCGCCACCAAGGATGTGCAGGACGACACGACCTACATCGTCTGCATGACGATCTGATACGGCAGGAAACCCCCGCCCGCAACGCCCCGCCTTCGCGCGGGGCGTTGTCTTTTCAGCCCTGCAGCAAGCGGATCTCGGCCTTGCCGAGATTCTGCTGCGTGCCGAGGAGCACCAGCACGTCGCCCGCGTGCACCAGCGTGGCGGGCGACGGATTCACCTCGCGCGAGCCGGTGCGCCGCACGGCCGTCACGTGCACATCCATCGCTTCGAGGTTGATGCTGCCCAGCGGCTGGCCCACGCAGGCCGCCGATGCGCCGATCACCACCGTGCGCAGCCGCTGCTGTTGCTGCGTATCGCTCTCGTCGTCCACGTCGGTCACGCCGTGGAAGAAGCTGCCGGTCACGCGGTAGCGCTCCTTGCGCACGTCGCGCAGGCGCCGCAGCACGCGATTCAACGGCACCCCGAGCTGCATCATCGTCTGCGTGGCGAGCATGAGCGAGCCCTCGACCACCTCGGCCACGACCTCGGCCGCGCCCGCCTGCTTGAGGCGCGCCACGTCGGTATCGTCGAAGGTGCGCACGATCACGGGCACTTCGGGCCGGAGCTCGCGCACGTGCGCGAGGATGGTGAGGGCGCGCGGCGTATCGGCGAAGCTCACGACCACCGCGCTCGCGCGCGACAGCGCCGCGGCGACCAGCACCTCGCGCCGCGCGGCATCGCCGTACACCACCGAATCGCCCGCCGCCGCGGCTTCGCGCACGCGTTCCGGATCCGAATCGAGCGCGATGACCGGGACGTTCTCGCGCTCGAGGAAATGCGTGAGCGCCTGGCCGCTGCGCCCGTAGCCGCAGACGATCACGTGGGCCTTGGTGCGCATCGTCTGCACCGCGAGCGAATGCAACGCCACGGCGCGCTGCGTCCATTCGCTGCTCACCAGGTGCAGCACGATGCGCTCCATGCGCGCCATGGCGAAGGGCGCCAGCATCATCGATAGCAGCGTGGCTGCGAGGACGACCTGCAGCATGACCGGCTCCAGCGCGCCTGCGCGCCGCGCGAGCGCGAGCAGCACGAAACCGAATTCGCCCGCCGGCGCCAACGCGAGCGCGGCACGCAGCGCGGTGGGCTTCTCGTTGCCGAAGAGCCGCGCGAGCCCGAGGATCACGACGAACTTCACGCCGAGCAGCACCGCGAACACCGCCGCCAGCGCGAGGAAATTCTCCGCGATCGCGCGCAGGTCGAGGAGCATGCCGACCGTCACGAAGAACAGGCCCAGCAGCACGTCGCGGAAGGGCTTGATGTAGTCCTCGACCTGGTAGCGGTATTCGGTCTCCGAGATCAGCATCCCGGCGAGGAACGCGCCGAGTGCGAGCGACAGGCCCGCGATCGCCGTGACCCACGCGAGCCCGAGCGTGACCAGCAGCACGAAGAGCACGAACACTTCCGACGACTTCTGCCGCGCGGCGAGGTTGAAGAGCGGACGCATGAGGCGCTGCCCGAGCCACAGCACGATCGCCAGCACGACCGCCGCCTTGGCGAGCGCGATGCCGATGGCGCCCGCGATCTCGCCGCCGGTGAGGCCGAGGGCGGGAATCAGCACCAGCAGCGGGATCACCGCCAGGTCCTGAAAGAGCAGCACGCCCATGATCTGGCGCCCGTGTGCCGAATGCAGCTGCGATCTCTCCACCAGCATCTTGGAGATGATCGCGGTCGACGACATCGCGACCACACCGCCCACCACCAGTCCCTCGCGCCACGAGTGGCCCAACGCGAGGACCGCGAGGAGCCCGAGCCCCACGACCGCCACGACCTGTGCGCCGCCGAAGCCGAACACCGTGCGGCGCATCGCCATCAGCTGCGGCAGGCTGAACTCGAGGCCGACGGAGAACATGAGGAACACGACGCCGAACTCGGCGACGCTTTGCTGATCCTCGCTCGCCGGGACCAGGCCCAGCGCATGCGGTCCCACGAGCGCCCCCACGAGCAGGTAGCCGATGATCGGCGGGATCGCGAGCTGCCTGAAAAGCACGACGACCGCGACCGCCGATGCGAGCAGGATGAGGGTGACGTTCAGAGCGTCGTGCATCGTTTCGATTTATAATTTCCGCGTGTCGAATTTACTACAAGCCCACAAGGTCTCGGACGCGGAGCATTTCCTCGATCTCGCCCGCAGCGTGCTGGAGATCGAGGCGCAGGCGGTGCGTGCGCTGCAGGCGCGCCTCGGGCAGGCATTCCTGCGCGCGCACGAAATCATCCTCGGCACTCGCGGCCGCGTGGTGGTCACCGGCATGGGCAAGAGCGGCCACATCGGCCGCAAGATCGCCTCCACGCTCGCATCCACGGGCACTCCCGCGTTCTTCATGCATCCGGGCGAAGCGAGCCACGGCGACCTCGGCATGATCACCGCCGACGACGCCGTCATCGCGATCTCCTATTCCGGGGAGTCGGACGAGATCCTCAAGGTCCTGCCGCTCATCAAGCGGCGCGGCGCCAAGGTGATCGCGATCACGGGCCGCGCGCATTCCACCCTCGCGAAGGAAGCGGACGTGCATCTCGACGCGGGCGTCGAGAAGGAGGCGTGCCCGCTCAACCTCGCGCCCACAGCCAGCACCACCGCCACGCTGGCGCTCGGCGATGCTCTTGCGATCACGCTCCTCGACGCGCGCGGCTTCGCGAGCGAGGACTTCGCCATGCACCATCCCGGCGGCTCCCTCGGGCGCCGGCTCCTCGTGCACGTGTCCGACATCATGCGCAAGGGCGAGCAGCTGCCCAAGAACCGTGCGGAGACGCTGCTGCCCGAGGCGATCATCGAGATGTCCAACAAGGGCATCGGCATGACCGCGATCGTCGACGAGGGCGATCGCCTCCTCGGCATCTTCACCGACGGAGACCTGCGGCGCACGCTGCAGAAGCACGACATGATCCGCGATGTGCGCGTGGGCGACGTGATGACGCGCAACCCGCTCGGGATCGCGGCCGAGAAGCTCGCCGCGGAGGCCGCGCAGCTCATGCAGAACCACCGCATCGGCGGGCGGCTCGTGGTGACCTCCCCCACCGGCGTCCTGCTCGGCGTCGTGACCTTCAACGACCTGCTCGCCGCCGGAGTGGTCTGATGGACCTGGAGGCGCGGGCTCGGGGCGTGCGGCTCGCGATCTTCGATGTCGACGGCGTCATGACCGACGGCACGCTCTACATCGGCGCACAGGGCGAGGCCTTCAAGGCATTCAACATCCTCGACGGCCACGGCGTGAAGATGCTGCAGTCCGCGGGCATCGCCACCGCCATCCTTTCGGGCCGCTCCTCCGAGGCTGTCTCGCGCCGTGCCGCCGAGCTCGCGATCGTGCACGTGATCCAGGGCGCGTCCGACAAGCTCGCCTCGTTCGATGCCCTGCTCGCGCGCCTCGGCGTGGAGCCGCTCGCCTGCGCCTTCGTCGGCGACGACCTTCCCGACCTCGAGGTGATGCGCAACTGCGGCCTCGCCGTGGCCGTGGCCAACGCCGTGGAGGCCGTCAAGGGCGTGGCCCACTACGTGACGGCCGCCCCGGGCGGCCGTGGCGCGGTACGCGAGTTCTGCGAGCTGGTGCTGCGCGCGCAGCGGCAACTAGAGGCGCCGGCGGCGGTCTGATCGATGGTGCGTCCGACCACCTGGCTGCCGCTCGCGGCGCTGGCGTTGCTCGTCGGCCTCACGCTCTGGCTCAACCAGCTGGTGCAGCCGCAGGGGTCGCGCGCCGATGGCTCGAAGCGCCACGACCCGGACCTGATGGTCGAGAATTTCAACGCGCGCAAGCTCGACGATACGGGGCTCGTGCGCTATACGCTGGCCGCGAGGAAGATGGTACATTACCCCGACGACGATTCCGCGCATCTCGAGGCGGTGCAGCTCGAAGCGTTCGAGCCGAAGCAACCGCGCATGACCATCACCGCCGATCGCGGCCTGCTCGAGCAGGGAGGCGACCGCGTCTGGATCGAGGGCAACGTGGTCATGGTCCGTGAAGCGGACGACAAATCGGGGCCCGCGCGCCTCACCACCGAGAAGATGCTGGTCATCCCCGACGAGGGCATCGCCCGGTCCGCCGCGCCGGTCGTGGTGGAAAGCGCGGATGGCGTGACCCACGCGGCGGGGCTCGAGCTGAACAACAAGACCCGCACGCTGCAGCTCGACCGCGTGCAGCTCACCATGAAGCCAAGACCCCGCTGATGCGCCTATTCCCGCTTGCCTGCCTGCTCGCGTGCCTCGCCGCGCTCCCCGCCACGGCGGAGAAGGCCGATCGCGAGAAGGAAATCGTCACCAACGCCGACAAGTTCACCGGCGACGATGCCACCCACACGATCACGCTCGAAGGCAACGTGGTCCTCACGCAGGGCACCATGCGCATCACCGCCGCGCGGGTGGTGATCAAGGAGGATGCGCAGCGTTTCAAGCACTACACCGCGACGGGCACGCCGGTCACCTTCCGCCAGAAGCGCGACAACGTCGACGAATGGATGGAGGGCTTCGCGCAGCGCGCCGAGTTCGACGAGAAGAGCGACATGCTCAAGCTCTACGACAACGCGCGCGTGAAGAGCAACCAGAACGAGATCACGGGACAGTTCATCTCCTACGACATGACGCGCCAGGTGGCGGAAGTGACCGGCGCGCCCCCGGGCCAGGTGGCACCCGCCGGCTCGCGCGTGAAGGTGATCATCATCCCCGCGAAGAAGGACGCCGCGCCCGGCAAGGCCGAGCCGCCCGCCCCCGTGTCGCCGCCGCTCAAGCCCGACACGGGGGTGAAGTGATGGCGGCGGTCTCGCAGCCGGCCCACCTCACGCTGGTGCAGAGCGAGCCGAACGCGGCGGTGCTGCGGGCCGAGGGCCTGATGAAGCGCTACCGCAAGCGCACCGTGGTCTCCGATGTGTCGCTCACGGTCGAGAGCGGCGAGGTCGTGGGGCTGCTGGGCCCCAACGGCGCCGGCAAGACCACCTGCTTCTACATGATCCTCGGGCTCGTGCCCATCGACGCGGGCTCGGTCACGCTCGACGGGCAGGTGCTCACCCACCTGCCGATCTTCCGCCGCTCGCGCCTGGGGCTTTCGTACCTGCCGCAGGAAGCGTCGATCTTCCGCAAGCTCACGGTGGAGCAGAACATCCGCGCGGTGCTCGAGCTGCAGGGGCTGCCGGAGGAGGATCTCGAGACGCGCCTGGAGGCCCTGCTCGACGATCTCCACATCGGCCACCTGCGGTCTTCTGCCGCACTGGCGCTTTCGGGCGGCGAGCGGCGCCGGGTGGAGATCGCCCGCGCGCTCGCCACCAGCCCGCGCTTCATCCTCCTGGACGAGCCGTTCGCGGGCGTGGACCCCATCGCCGTTCTTGACATACAGCAAATCATCCGCTTCCTGAAAGAGCGCGGCATCGGCGTTCTCATCACGGATCACAACGTGCGTGAGACACTGGGCATCTGCGACCATGCGTACATCATCAACCAGGGAAGCGTCCTCGCCTTCGGGAAGCCGGAGGAGATCATCTATAATGAAGCCGTCCGAAAGGTGTACCTCGGGGAGAACTTCCGGCTCTAGCGGAACGGTGCTGTCTCCGGGAGCCTCCGGCGCATGAAGCACAGCCTACAGCTCAAGCTATCGCAGCACCTCACGCTCACGCCCCAGCTGCAGCAGTCCATCCGGCTGCTGCAGCTGTCGACGGTCGAGCTGAACCAGGAGCTGGAGCGCTACCTCGCGGAGAACCCGCTGCTCGAACGGGCGGACCTGGGATCGGGCGACGAATCGTCGTCCCCAACCCCGCCCGGCATCCCCACGCCCCAGGAAGTCTCTTCCTCCTCCTCCTCCTCCGAAGAGTCGCGCGACGAGCCGGCGAGCTTCGCCGAGGAGCACGGCTTCGGCGAGGAGCATTCGGCCACCGGCAGCAGCTCGCGGCGCGAGGATGACGACCGCGACGATTTCACCCAGTTCGCCGCCTTCGAGCCCACGCTGCAGGACCACCTCGTGCAGCAGCTGGCGCTCACCGGCCTCACCGAGCGCGACAAGCAGCTGGCGACCATCATCGTCGGCCACCTCGACGAGGACGGCTACCTCAAGAGCGAGCTCGAGGAGCTGCGCGAGCCCGCCTGCGCCGCGGTTCCCGACGTCGAGATCGAGGAGCTGCAGATCGCGCTGCGCCACGTGCAGAACCTCGAGCCCACCGGCGTCGGCGCCCGCGACATCGCCGAGTGCCTCGAGCTGCAGCTGAAGGCGCTGCCGCGCGATACCGAGCACCGCGACGAGGCCATCGCGCTCGTCTCCCGGCACCTCGATGCCCTCGCCGCCCGGGACTTCAACAAGCTGAAGCGCGTGCTGGGCGTGGACGAGGACGAGCTGCGGGACATCCGCGGCCTCATCCTCACGCTCGATCCGAAGCCCGGCCGCGCCTTCGGCAGCGGCGACGTGCGCTACGTGGTGCCCGACGTGGTGGTGCGCAAGATCGCGGGGCGCTGGAATGCCTCGCTCAACCGCGATGCCATGCCGCGCCTGCGCATCAACAAGATGTACGCGGACATCCTCCAGGCCTCGCGCGAGAACGGCGGCAAGCACCTCTCCGGTCAGCTCCAGGAGGCGCGCTGGCTCATCAAGAACGTGCAGCAGCGCTTCGACACCATCCTGCGCGTGACCCAGGCCATCGTCGACCGCCAGAAGAACTTCTTCGAGCACGGCGAGGTCGCCATGCGCCCGCTGGTGCTGCGCGAGATCGCCGAGGCGGTCGGCCTGCACGAATCCACCATCTCGCGGGTGACGACGCAGAAATTCATGCTCACGCCGCGGGGCATATTCGAGCTGAAATATTTCTTCGGCAGCCACGTTTCAACGGACACCGGCGGCGCCTGTTCGGCCACCGCCATCCGTGCTTTGATAAAGCAACTCGTTGCCGCCGAGGATGGCCGCAAGCCGCTTTCCGACCATCGCATATCCGACATCCTCGCGCAGCAGGGAATACAGGTCGCCAGGCGCACCGTAGCCAAGTACCGTGAGGCCATGCATATCCAGCCGGCGAACCTGCGCAAGTCGATCTGAAGCCTTGTCTTCCGTAGCCACGCTACCGAAAGGAGCTCTTCGATGAACCTGAACCTCACCGGCCACCATGTCGAGATCACTACCGCCATCCGCGACTACGTCGTGTCGAAGCTCGGGCGCATCGAGCGCCACTTCGACCACGTGATCGACGTCAACGTGATCATGACCGTGGAGAAGCTGGACCAGAAGATCGAGGCCACGGTGCACCTTTCGGGCAAGGACATCCACGTGGAAGCGCACGATGCGGACATGTATGCGGCCATCGACGAGCTCATCGACAAGCTCGACCGGCAGGTGATCAAGCACAAGGAGCGCTTCCAGGTCGACCGCCATGCGCAGTGCCTGAAGCGCATCCCGCAGGCCTGAGCGCGCGGACCTCCATGAACCTCCTGGCGCGGCTGCTGCCCGTCAACCACGTCCTGCTGGGGCTGGACGTGAGCAGCAAGAAGCGCCTGTTCGAGCAGATCGGGCTGTTGTTCGAGAACTCCCGGCAGATCCCGCGGGCGCGCGTCTTCGACAGCCTGTTCGAGCGCGAGAAGCTCGGTTCCACCGGCCTGGGGTACGGCGTCGCCATACCCCACGGCCGCATCCGCACCCTGAAGGAGCCCGTGTGCGCCTTCGTGCGCACCGCCACGGCCATCGCCTTCGAGGCGCCCGACGGGCAGCCCGTGAACCTCGTGTTCGCGCTGCTCGTGCCGGAGCATGCCACCGAGGCGCACCTCGAGATCCTCTCCGAGCTCGCGCAGATGTTCAGCGACCCGGACCTGCGCGAGCGCCTCGCGCGCGTGGACGACATCCAGGCGGCCCACCGGTTGATCACGGAGTGGTCGCCCTATGCCCCGGCTCAGCGTTCGGCAGCTGTTTGAGCGGCGCCACGAGCGCCTCGGGCTCGCGTGGGCCGCGGGGCGCGCGGGCGAGGAGCGCGAGCTCACCGGCGAGATGCTGCGCAAGCCGGGCGTGGGCCTCATCAGCCACCTGAACCTCATCCACCCCCTGCTGGTGCAGGTGCTGGGGCCGGCCGAGGTGGATTACCTCGACAAGCTCGAAGACGTCGTTCGCGAGAAGACCGCGGCGCACGTGGTCGGCGGCGACACCATCTGCGTCATCGTGGGCGACGACCAGCCCGCGCCCCGCGTGCTGCGCGCGGCCGCCGAGGCGGCCGGCACGCCGCTCATCACGTCCACCGAGCCCAGCCAGCACGTGATCAACGTGCTGCGCCCGTTCATGCAGCAGGAGCTGGGCGAGATCACCACGCTGCACGGCGTCTTCCTCGACGTGCTCGAGATCGGCGTCCTCATCACCGGCGATTCGTCCATCGGCAAGAGCGAGCTCGCGCTGGAGCTCATCTCGCGCGGGCACGGCCTCGTGGCCGACGACGTGGTCGAGCTGCAGCAGATCGGGCCCGAGACCATCCAGGGACGCTGCCCCCCGCTGCTGCGCGATTTCCTCGAGGTGCGAGGGCTGGGCGTGCTCAACATCCGCTCGATCTTCGGCGAGACGGCGGTACGGCCACGCAAGGTGCTTAGGCTCATGGTGCACCTCGAGATGCCGCTCGGCGGCTACGAGCCGCGCGACCGGCTCGCCACCCGCTCCGGGATGCAGGACATCCTGGGCGTGGAGATTCCCACCGTGACGCTCGCCGTGGCCCCCGGCCGCAACCTCGCGGTGCTGGTGGAGGCGGCCGTGCGCAACCACATCCTCATCACGCGCGGCATCGACTCCACCCGCGAGTTCATCGCGCGCCAGGAAGCGGCCATGCGCGCCGAGGCGGGCGCCGCGGACGAGGCCGCGGACTGATGCAGCTGGTGCTGCTGTCGGGCGTATCGGGCTCGGGCAAGAGCGTCGCACTCAAGGCCCTCGAGGACGCCGGCTTCTTCTGCGTCGACAACCTGCCTGCGGACCTGGTCGATGCGCTCGCCGAGTACGCCTCGACCTGGGGCGAGGCGCGCGTGGCGGTGAGCGCCGATGCGCGCAGCCGCGAAAGCCTGGCGCGGCTGCCGGCCACCATCGAGCGCCAGCGCGCGCGCGGCATCGACGTGCGCGTGATCTTCCTCGACGCGAGCAACGAGAGCCTGGTGCGGCGTTTTTCCGAGACGCGGCGGCCGCACCCGCTGTCGCGCGAGGGCCAGGCGCTGCCGGAGGCGATCGCCGAGGAGCGCGACGTGCTCGCGTGGCTCGCCGAGATCGGCCAGCGCATCGACACCAGCGTGCTCACGCCGCAGCAGCTTCGCGGCTGGGTGATGGACCTCGTGGTGGCCGACCAGTCGCGCCTGACACTCGTGTTCGAATCCTTCGGCTGGAAGAACGGGCCCGCGCTCGACGCCGATTTCCTCTTCGACGTGCGCTTCCTGCCCAACCCGCACTACGACCCGCAGCTGCGTCCGCTTACCGGGAACGACGCGCCCGTGGCCGCGTTCCTCGAGCGCGAGACGCAGGCCGGGCTCTTCATCGAGGAAGTCGAGCGGCTCCTCAGGCGCTGGCTGCCGCGCTTCGTGCTCGACCAGCGCGCGCTCATCACGGTCGCGATCGGCTGCACCGGGGGACGGCATCGCTCGGTGTACATCGCGAGCGCGCTGGCGGAGGCGTTCAGGGCCGACTACACGGTGGTGCTCCGGCACCGGGACCTGCGGGACTGACGTGGTCTTCCGCAAGCTCTTCGACCTCGCATCCCGGCGGGAGACGCTGCCGATCTTCCCGCTCAACACGGTGCTCTTTCCGGATGCGCTCCTGCCGCTGCGCATCTTCGAGGTGCGCTACATGGACATGGCGCGCGCGTGCCTGCGCGAATCCACCCCCTTCGGCGTGTGCCTCATTCGCGAGGGACAGGAGGTCGGCGCACCCGCCGTGCCCGAGAACATCGGCTGCGTCGCGCGCCTCGAGCAGCCCGACATGGAGGAGCTCGGCATCCTCAAGGTCGTGGCCCACGGCACCGAGCGCTTCCGCATCGTGTCCAGCGAAGCGGACAAGCACGGGCTCATCGTGGCCGAAGTCGAGCGCCTCGAGGCCGAAGCCGACGCGATAGAGGCGCCGGGCCTCGCCGAATGCGCCGAGTTCCTGCGCAAGCTGATCGCGGGCATCGGCGCCGAGCGCTTCGCCGAGCCGTACCTCTACGACAACGCGACCTGGGTCGGCTTCCGGCTGGCGGAGATCCTGCCCCTGCGCAACGACGTGAAGCAGAAGCTGCTCGAGGTGACCGATGCCACGCTGCGGCTCGCGGTGCTGCACCGCTTCCTCAGGCAGCAGAAGCTGATCTGAGGCGGCGTCAGCCCGGCGCCGCGCGCACGGCTGCGAGGAGCCGGCGCACCGGCGAGGGCAATGCGGCACCCTCGATGTCCGCGAGCGCCAGCCACGTCGCGGGACGCTCGAATGCGGCGTTCCCCGCGCGGCCGACCTGGAGCCGCCAGGGCGCCACCTCGAGCGTGAAGTGCGTGAACGCATGCTCGAACGGCTGCATGGCGCTTGCGGCCTCGGCCTCGAGCCCCCAGTCCCTCGCGAGCGCTGCCAGGGGCTCGTCGTCGGCGCTGCATTCCGGCAGCGACCAGAGCCCGCCCCAGATGCCGCTCGCGGGGCGTTTCTCGAGCAGCACCTCGGCGTGCGAAAGCACCACGAGCATGCCGATGCGCCGGCGTTTTCGTGCTGCGAGCACCCGCTTGCCGGGCAGCTCTTCGATGCGGCCCTCGATCCGCGCGACGCAATCGTCCGCGACCGGGCAGGCGAGGCACGCGGGCCGGCGCGCCGAGCAGAGGTCGGCGCCGAGATCCATCATGCCCTGCGTGTACGCCTCGACTTCGGCGTGCGGCGTGCGTGCTTCCGCAACCACCCATAGCCGCGAGAGCACCTCGGTGGAGGCAGGATCGCCGCCGATGCCCGCATGGCGCGCGAGCACGCGCTTCACGTTGCCGTCGAGGATGGCGTGGCGCGCACCGCTTGCGAATGCCGCGATGGCGGCGGCGGTCGAGCGCCCGATGCCGGGAAGGGTCACGAGGTCCTCGAAGCGCGCCGGGAAGACGCCGCCGAAGCGTGCCATGACGTCGCACGCGGCGCGATGCAGGTTGCGTGCGCGCGCGTAGTAGCCGAGGCCGCTCCAGAGCGGCAGCACGTCCTCGATCGATGCGGCGGCAAGCGAGCGCACCCCGGGAAAGCGCGCGACGAAACGCTCGTAGTACGGAATCACCGTGGCGACCTGGGTCTGCTGCAGCATCACTTCCGAAAGCCAGATCGCGTAAGGGTCGCGCGTGCCCTGCCAGGGCAAGCCCGAACGCCCGTGCGCGTGCTGCCAATGCACGATGCGCGCGGCAAAATCGTCGGCGGGGCGCGCATGAAAAAAAATCGGGGCCGGCATGGCCCCGAGTGTAAACGCGAAAGCGTGCGTTCGCGCTAGAGCGTCGGCATCGCCCCGTTGCCGCCCGGCCCACGCATGGCGGCGCTGTCGCGCGGCGGCTTGCCGGTCTCCACCAGCGAGCGCAAGCGCACCAGGTCTTCGTCCATCGCGGTCTTCGGGTCGGTGCCGAAAGCCTTGGCGACGATGTGGCCCACCATGCCGCCCGGTGGCGCGTAGCGCAGCTGCACGTGCACGCGCGTGCCCTGGCCATCGGGCTCGAAGCGCACGCGGCCGGTGTGCTCGACCGTCGAGCCCTCGACGCTGCGCCACGTCATCTCGCGGTTCTCGACCACGTTGAGCAGCTCCGATTCCCACGAAACCGGCGCGCCTGCAGGCCCGTCGACCGTCCAGCGGTAGCGGTCGCCGCCGACGTAGCGCACCTCGCGCACGTGCGTCATCCACTGCGGGAAATTCTCGAGATTGCGCCAGTACGCGTACACCTCTTCCACCGGCGCATCGATCCGGATGGTCTTCTCGACCGGCAGCCCGCGCCCCCGGACCAGGTTGCCGATCTCGCGGTTGGTCGTTGCGCGCGCGAGCAATCCACCGCCGATGGCGGCGTAGACCAGCCCCGCGAGGCCGCCGCGGAAGTAGCCATAGGTGGCGAGTCCCGCACCGAACGCGCCCGCAGCGGCACGCGAGGTGGGCGACCAGGGACCGTCCATGGCGTGCAGCATGTCGTGGGCAGCCTGCGTCATGTTCGCGGTGCTCGCGTCACCCGTCGCCAGGGCGCCGCCGTCGCGGCGCTGCTCGACCCAGCGCCGCGCCTCGACCACCGCGCCGTAGGCGCGGTTGGTGGCGTCGCGCACGACGATGTCGCGGCCCTCGCGCGCGCGCCTGCCTGCCGCTTCCGCCTGGTTGCGCAGGTCGGCGCGGCGCTTGCGGCCCTGCTGCGGATCCATGAAATACATGAAAGCCGCACCCATTCCGAGATAAACCAGTCCGTTTGCCATGCGGCCTCCTTGCGTTGATGACTAGCCTGTGACCCGGATGGCGGCAGGCCGTTTCCCCCGTAGTCGCTTCGGCCCCCGGGCCGAAGCGCCCCACCGCTTCGCCCGCGGCGAAATATCCAGCCGCGTCAATATAATGCGGCGATGCCGCTGGCCGACCTGAGCCCCCAGGAGTTCTGCAGCGCGCCGGATATCGGGCGCCTCTACGTCGGAGGGCACGACGGCAGGCTGAGGATGTTCCACTTCCGGGACTGCCTCGTGGACATGCACACGGTATTTCCGGTGGCGCCCGGCGGCCGCGCCTGCCGCAGGATGTTCGCGCAGTTCGAGGAGTCCAAGTACGACGAGATCTTCTCCGGCCAATTCCTCGTCCGGCTGCCCTCGCCGCCGCCGGTCGATCTCGAGCACTGCTTCGTGTTGGGCGGCAGCTACAACTACTGGCATTTCGTCATGGACCAGTTGTCGAGGATCTCGCTCCTCACCGCCTTCCCCCGCGCCGGCGCCACCATGCCGACGGTGCTGCTGAACGACGCCCCTCCCGCCGGCTTCCTCGCCCTGCTCCATCGCGGCTTCGAGCTTCTCGACCTGCCGCCCTTCCGCGTCGGGACGACGCCGAAGCGTTTCCTGCGCCTGCGGGACGCATACGTGCCCTGCCTGGGGCCGCTGGAGCCGCGCTACGGCTTCCTGCGCGACCTGGCTCGAAGGATCCAGGCTGGCAGCACGGCCGCGGGACCGGAACGCGTCTTCCTCAGGCGCGGCGACGTCCCGAAGCGTCGCATCGTGAACGAGGAAGAGATCGAGCGCGCACTCGTACGGCAGCACGGATTCGTCGCAACGACGCCCGGCGAGATGGCGCCGCTGGAGCAGGTGATGCGGATGAAGGACGCGAGGATCCTCGTGGGCGGCCACGGCGCCGCGATGACCAATCTCCTTTTCGCACCGAAGCTCGGCCACGTCGTGGAGCTCTACGCGCACAGCACGCAGCCGTTTTTCAGGAAGGCGTGCGAGAAGAGCGGCATCGCGCACCGCTTCGTCGAGGGCACGATCCAGGCCGCGGGCCCCGAGCGCCGCCCCGACGATGCCGACTACCACGTGGATGTCAGCCGGTTGCTCGAGGTGGTGGAGGCGATGCTCCGTTCGCCGGCAGCGGACCGGGACGGATAGCGGGGATTCCCGTCGGGATCCGGCTCAGAGGAGCGCGCCCACGATGCCGCCCAGCTTCGGGGCGATCGCCTTGCTCACGCCTTCCTTCACGAGCGGATTGCTGGTCACCGAGTTGAGCGACGAGCCGAAGTGTTCGCCGAGCGCGCTCACCTGCGAGGCGTCCAGCTTGCTCGATCCCGCCGCAATCTGCTGGTCGGTGAGCGGCGCCTTGCACTTGCCGCCCAGCATCGCGCACATCTGGTCCGCGAGCTTGGGCGATGCAGCGCCCGGATCGAGCTTGCCCATCACGCCCGCGAGGCGCGGGTCCTTTACAGCGGACTCGAGGAAGGTGCCCGAAAGCTTCTTCACCGTGTCCATCCCGCCCATCATCTGGAACACGTTGCCGAGCGAAAAGCCCTGGCCCAGCACCGATCCGGTAGCGAACGCGAAGCCGACGATCGCCGATGCAAGCCACCTGCACGGAATTCCAGGCTTCATTTGTCGACCTCCATTCATCGATGTGGGCTGCCATGTCAGTGTGCCGGCGCCGGGAGTACGCAGCAATCGTCCTCTGGTGCAGATTTGCGCTGGAGATTGGCATGTGGAATCGGCCGTTCGCAGGGCCAAGCCCGCTGCTCGGCCGGGGCGCGAGGATGTGTCGGCCCGTGTGCTAACGTTGGGCTCCACGTCGGTGCGAGGCTTCAATGGGCCTGCTGCGAAAGGCGGTCCTCGTCGGCTTCCTCCTGGCTCTCGGCGCGCTCGCCGTGGGCTCGCATGCGGTGGCGGCCGCCGATCAAGCCGCGAAGCGCATCCTCGTTTTCTACGACGAGAACAAGGACGACCTCCCGGGCCTCGCGCGAACCGATCGCGGGCTGCGCGAGGCCTTCCGCGCCGAGCTGGGAAAGGACGTGGAAATCCACAGCGAATCCATCGGCCTTTCGCGGTCCGGCCAACCCGGATTCGAGACGCTCGCCACCGGCTTCTATCGCGCCAAGTACGCGGCCATGCCGCCCGATCTCATCGTCGCGGTGATGGAGTCGCCGCTCGATTTCCTCGTGCGCGAGGGCGCTGCGTTGTTTCCCGGCGTTCCGGTCGTGTTCTCCGGCATCGATGCGTCGACGATCGCCGCCAGGAAATTGCCGCCCAACTTCACGGGCCTGCTGCTGGAGCGACGGTATTCGCCGACGCTAGAGCTCGTGCTGCGCCTGCAGCCCGAAACACGCAACGTCGTGGTGGTGGGAGGAACGTCACGGTTCGACCGGTACCTGCAGGCATTCGTGAGGCGGGACCTCGCGCCTTTCGAAGGCCGATTGAACGTCGAGTACCTGTTCGACCTCGGCATGGAGGATCTCCTCAAGCGCGTCTCGAGCCTTCCATCGCACAGTGCGATCCTCTACGTGAGCATGCTGGCCGACGCCGCCGGGACGCGGTTCGTGCCGGCCGATGCGCTCGCCACGATCGCCGCGAAGGCCAACGCGCCCACGTTCGTGTTCATCGAGCAGTACGTGGGCCTCGGCGCGGTGGGGGGCAACGTCTACAGCTACCGGGAGGAGGGACAGAATCTCGCGGCGCTGGGCGTGCGCATCCTGCGCGGCGCCGCGCCGCAGGCCATTCCCATCCGCGCTGCCTCGGCGCGCGTCGACATGTTCGACGCCCGCGAGCTGCGACGCTGGAACCTCGACGAGACGCGGCTTCCGTCGCAGGGCATCGTCCGCTTCCGGGAGCCGTCGGTATGGACGCAGTATCGCTGGTACATCCTCGGGGCGCTCTTGGTGCTGCTCGCGCAGTGCGCGCTCATCGCGGGCCTGCTGGTGGCGCGTGCACGCCAGCGGCGGGCCGAGACGGAAGCGCGCCGGCAGCGCGACGACCTCGCGCACGTCCTCAGGGTGACCACGCTCGGGGAGCTCACGTCCTCGCTCGCCCATGAGATCAACCAGCCGCTGTCGGCGATCTTGCTGAACGCGCAGGCCGCGATGCAGTACCTCGAGAGCGGGCGGACCGCCGCGGCCAAGGAGGTGCAGAGGGAAGTCGAGGCGGCGCTCGCGGATATCGTCGCGAGCGCCGGTCACGCCTCGCACGTGGTGTCGCGAGTCCGCGCCCTGTTCCGCAAGGAGCAGGTCAGGCCCGTTGCCGTGGACGTGAGGAGCCTCATCGAGGACGTCGTGCGCCTCCTGCACGCCGCCATGCTCACCGAGCGCATCGAGATGCGACTGTCCTTCGGCGCGGTGCCGCCGGTATTCGGCGACGCGGTGCAGCTCGAGCAGGTGGTGCTGAACGTGGTGAGGAACGCGTGCGACGCCATCGGCGCGGGTGAGGCGAACGCGCCGCGCACGGTCACCATCCGCACGCGCGAGGGCCGCCCCGGATATGTCGTGATCGAGGTTTCCGACACCGGCGTGGGCGTCGAGGACGGTGGGCTCGAGCGGATCTTCGCGCACTTCGTGAGCACGAAGCCGAACGGCCTGGGAATGGGGCTCGCCATCAGCCGCTCGATCGTCGACGCGCACGGCGGGCTCATCTGGGCGACCGCGAATGCGGGCCGGGGCCTCACGGTCCACATCGAGCTTGCTGCGTACGTGAGCGATGCGCGCGGCGAGGCCCGGGACGAGCCACGGCGAGTGCCGCGGCAGGCGGTCTAGCGAGCGGGACGAGGCCCCTGGTGCTTGAGGCTCGGCGGCCCTGAAGGCCGGGAGGTGGAGCGGGTGAAGGGAATCGAACCCTCGTCGTAAGCTTGGGAAGCTTCTGCTCTACCATTGAGCTACACCCGCGCGGTCGGGTCATTCTAACCCAGCAGGCGCGCGCCCCACGCCGTTGGCGAAGCGCCCGCCGCGGTTCGTCGCACGCCTCGTGCCCGCCGGCCTCGTTCGCATAGGCTGGCGGCATGCCGAACGACGTTCCACCTGCGCGCGCTCGAGGGGGAGCGGGTGCACCAGATCGCCGTGGACGACGTGCTCTACTTCCAGGCCGCGGACAAGTACACGCGTGTTCACACGCGAGGGGGAATCGCTGCTGCGCATGCCGCTTGCCGAGCTCGCGCAGCAGCTCGATCCCGGGATCTTCCGGCAGGTCCATCGCAGCACCGTGGTGAACATGAACGCCGTGGAGGCCACGCGCCGCGACCTGGCCGGCCGCGTCTTCGTGCGCGTGAGGGGCGTAAAGGACGAGCTCGCGGTCAGCCGCGGCTACGCGCACCTTTTCAAGCACATGTGAGCGGCGCGCACGCCGTGCGGGACGTGCGGCGGCATGCGAAGCCGGCGGGGTCCAGGTCCGAATTCCTGCTAATATTTTGAGCAATGACCGCGCCCGTTCGCATCGTCCTCAATGGGGCACCGCGGGAGTTTCCCGCCTCGCTCACCTTCTCGCAGCTGCTCGACGAGCTCGCCCTCGCGGGGCGGCGCCTCGCCATCGAGCGCAACGGCGAGATCGTCCCGCGCAGCCGCTTCGCCGAGGCCGCGATCGCCGATGGCGACAACATCGAGGTCGTCATCGCAGTGGGAGGCGGCTGATGGATACGCATGCCACGGGAATGAAGGACGAGCTCGTCATCGCGGGCAAGCCGTACGCCTCGCGCCTGCTCGTGGGCACCGGCAAGTATCGCGATTTCGACGAGACGCGCCGCGCCATCGAGGCTTCCGGCGCGCAGATCGTGACGGTGGCCATCCGCCGCACCAACATCGGCCAGAACGCGGGCGAGCCCAGCCTGCTCGAGGTCCTGCCGCCCGATCGCTACACCATCCTGCCCAACACCGCGGGCTGCTACACCGCGCAGGATGCGGTGCGCACGCTGCGCCTCGCGCGCGAGCTGCTCGAGGGCCACGCGCTGGTCAAGCTCGAGGTGCTGGGAGACGCGCAATCGCTCTATCCGAACATGCCGGAAACGCTCGCCGCCGCGAAGACGCTCGTGGGGGAGGGCTTCGAGGTGATGGCCTATTGCAGCGACGATCCGATCATGGCGAGGCAGCTCGAGGAGCTCGGCTGTGTCGCGGTGATGCCGCTCGCATCCCTCATCGGCTCGGGCATGGGAATCATCAATCCCTGGAACCTGCAGATCATCATCGACCGCGTGAAGGTCCCGGTGCTTGTCGACGCGGGGATCGGCACCGCATCCGATGCCGCGATCGCCATGGAGCTGGGCTGCGACGGCGTGCTCATGAATACCGCCATCGCCAAGGCGCAGGATCCGGTGCGCATGGCGCGCGCCATGAAGCTCGCGGTCGAGGCCGGGCGCGACGCCCGGCTTGCCGGCAGGATGCCGCGCAAGCCCTACGAGGCGAGCGCCAGCTCTCCCCAGGCCGGCACCATCACGCCGCAATTGTGAAATCTTTTTGCGCATGTTGACACCCGCGCGGGGCAGGGGTACGGTGCAGTTGCATTTGTTAATTGGGGGGACTTACCCGCAACACGAGTAGCGCCTGCAACTTCCATCGGCCGTCGCAACGTAATCAAAGGAGGCAAACGACGGGAAGTGGCGCGGAAGGAGGGCAAAATGAAGAACGCCCTGCCCTATGTCGCAAGGATTCTCCTGCTCGCCGAGAGCAACCCCGCTCTCTTCGTGATCGTCGCTTCGCTCAGCGTGCCGCTCGCGCTGATCTACGCTGCCCTCTCCTACGTGGCCGCGCCCAATAGCAACCTGGTGGCATTCCTGGTGCTGAGCGCGTTCGCGCTGGCGTACTGCGGCTGGATCGCTCGCCTGGTGGTGATGCACTGGCACCCGGACGGTGCCGAGCCGCATCCCGAGCGTCAGAAGCGCCAGCTCACGCCCAGGGAGAACAGGTCCGATTCCGGCTCGCCCGCGAAGGACGCACCCGCCATCGGCGTGTAGCGCTCCATCTCGGCGCGGACGCCGACCGACTTGGTGATGTCGTAGCGCATCCCCAGGCCGTAACGCCAGCGCGCGCGCGTGCCGCTATCGGCCAGCAGCGAGGTCGAATAGAAGCCGAAGGCATTGCGCGCGTCGCCCCGGTACGCGCCCATGCGGCCGTAGAACGAGAACCGCCACACGGGAAGTGTCGCGACCGTGTCGACGCCATAGCCCGAAGCGCGGAAGGCCGAGGTGAGGTTGCCCGGGCTCGCGAAGGGCTCGGGGGTGTTGCGCACGCCGTCGAGGAACTCGCTTTCCACGGCGAAGAAGCGCGAGTACTGGTAGCCGAGCTTGAGGCGATACGGCTGGTCGCCCAGGCGCGGCGTGCCCGGCACCTCGAGCGGAGAGCTGGAGAACGAGTAGAGGAATTGCTGCGGCGTGAGACCGGCGGGCGGCGCCTTCAGGGTGCCGACGTAGTCCTCGGCAAGCGCGGCGCCGGGGAGCACCGCAAGGGCGATAGCGAAGATTTTCCGGGCACGCATGGTTGTTCGACTCCGCGCCTATGGACGGTCACTGTAGGAGGCGCCGGGACGCCTGTCAAATCGCCCGCATCCCCTATAATTGGCCGATTCACCTCCGCATTTCCCGTCCCCTTGATACCCAGACCGATCCGCAGCTACGTCCTGCGCCAAGGCCGTTTTTCGCCGGCGCAGCAGCGCGCGCATGCCGAGCTCATGCCGCGCTTCGGCATCGCGTTCACGGCGCAGCCGCTGGATTTCGGCGCGTTGTTCGGGCGGGAAGCGCCGGTCGTCGTGGAGGTCGGGTCGGGCATGGGGGAAACCACCGCGCGGATCGCGGCCGAGACGCCCGGGCGCGACTACCTCGCGGTCGAGGTGCATGCACCCGGCGTCGGCAGCCTGCTCAGGCACGTCGGGGAGCTGGGTCTCACCAACGTCCGCGTCGTGCAGCACGACGCGGTCGAGGTGATGCGCGACATGATCCCGGCCGATTCGCTCGCGGCCATCCACGTGTTCTTCCCCGATCCGTGGCCGAAGCTGCGGCATCACAAGCGCCGCCTCATCCAGCCCGATTTCGCGGCGCTCGCCGCGAGCCGCCTGGCCCCGGGGGGCGTGCTGCACGTGGCGACGGATTGGGAGGACTACGCGCATCACGTGCTCGCCGTGCTCGCCGGGACTGCGGCGCTGCGCAACACGGCGGCGGGCTTCGCGGAACGCCCGGCCGCGCGCCCCGAAACCAAGTTCGAGCGGCGCGGGCTCAGGCTGGGCCATGGCGTCTGGGACATCGTCTTTCAACGGAGGTAGGCAAATGCGGGATTGCAACGAACGGCGGCGGTATTTCCTCAGGTTGGCGGCCACGGGCGCGCTGGGCGCGTCCACGCTCGGCGGCCTCGTCTCATGTGCGACCGGCTTCGGTGGCGGCGCACCTTCCGTGTCGGGCATTCGCCGGCTGCAGGGCAAGGTCACGGTGAACGGCAAGGACGCTGCCGTGGGCATGGCCGTGGATGCCGGCGACAAGATCTCCACCGGCCCCGGCAGCAATGCCGTCGTGGTCGTGGGTGGGGATGCGCTGCTGCTGCGCGAGAATACGGACATCGAGACGCTCGCCGCCGCACCGGGCATCATCCGCACGGTGCTGCTGCAGAACGGCAAGCTGCTCGCGGTCTTCGACAGGAAGCCCATGACGGTGCGCACGCCCATCGCCACCGTCGGCATCCGCGGCGCCGACTCGTACACCGGCGCGTACTTCGAGACCGAGCCCGGCGTGAAAGAGGTCTACTTCTGCCTCTGCTACGGCGGCGCGGTGGTCGAGGGCGTGGGCCTCACGGCGCCCCGCGGCATCGACACGATGCACCATGAGAACCCGGTGCTGATCAAGCTCGAGGGACCGATCATCTCGATCGAATCCTCCACCTTCCGCAACCACACCGACGATGAGCTGGTGATGCTGGAAGGCCTCGTGGGCCGCGTGCCGCCGTTCAGGAAGGGTGCCCGGGCCCCGGCGTCGAAATACTGATCACGCGGCGCGGCCGGCTCGAACGCGCCCCGGGCAGGAAGCGTTCGAGCAGCTCGTTCAGGAAGCGCTGGCCCTTCAGCGTCGGTCGCACCACGGCGAGGTCGCGCTCGAGAAGCCCGTCGGCTTCGGCCTGTGCGAGCTCGGCCTCGACGCCGAGTAGCGGCAGTCCCGTGCGCCGCTGGAAGAGCTCGGCGGGAAAGCCCTCGACCAGCCGCAGCGCGTTCAGCATGAACTCGAACGGCAGCTCGTCCGCCTCCACCTCGCGGGACTCGTGCACCGCGCCGGTGGCGAGCGCCGTGCGCATGTAGGTCTCGGGCTTGCGCTGGCGCACCTCGCGCAGGATGCGGTCGTGGAACGAGAGCTTGCCGTGGGCGCCCGCGCCGATGCCGATGTAGTCGCCGAAGCTCCAGTAGTTCAGGTTATGGCGGGCGCGGTGGCCGGGCTGCGCGAACGCCGACGTCTCGTAATGGCCGTAGCCCGCCGCGGCGAGCCTCTCCTCGATCGCCTCCTGCATGTCCGCGCTCGCGTCATCTCCCGGCAGCGGCGGCGGGTTGCGATGGAAGCTCGTGTCCGGCTCGAGCGTGAGGTGGTAGGCCGAGATGTGCGGCGGGCGGAAGGCCACGGCCTCCTCGATGTCGCGCACGGCCTCCTCGAGCGACTGGCGCGGCAGGGCGTACATGAGGTCGGCATTGACGGTCGGGAAGATGCGCAGCGCCGCTTCCAGCGCGCGGCGCGCCTCGCCGGCGCCGTGCACGCGGCCGAGTGCGGCGAGCTTCGCATCGTCGAAGCTCTGCACGCCGAGCGAGAGGCGGTTGACTCCCGCCGCCCGGTAGCCCTCGAAGCGGGCGGCCTCGAACGTGCCCGGGTTCGCCTCCATCGTCACTTCCGCATCCGGATCGACCGGGATGCGTGTGCGCACCGCCACCAGCAGCCGCTCGATCTCGCCCGGCGAGATGAGGCTGGGCGTGCCGCCGCCGATGAAGATCGTGTGCACGCGCCTCCCCCAGACCCGCGGCAGCGTGGATTCCAGGTCGGCCACGAGCGCGTCGACGTACCGGCCCTCGGGCAGGTCGCCGGCCTTCTCGTGCGAGTTGAAGTCGCAATACGGACACTTGCGCAGGCACCACGGCATGTGCACATAGAGCGACAGCGGCGGCAGCTCGGTCAGCACGACGCCGCCGCTCACGGGGCCCCCTCGTGCTCGTCGCGCGCGAGGTTCTCGATCATCGCGAGCAGCAGCCGCCGCAGCCGCGCGATGTCCGCATCGCTCATGCCGGCGACGGCCACGCGGTTCACGTCTTCGGCGAGCGGCACGAGCCGGTCCTTGAGCGCGCGACCCTTGGCGGTGAGATGGACGTAGACATTCTTGCGATTATCGCGCCGCTGCCGGCGCGTCACGTACCCGCGTTCCTCCATCGCCCGCAACGCGCCGAGCGCCGTGGGCTCCATCACGCCCGCCTGCGCCGAGAGCTCGCGTTGCGTGAGGCCATCCTGCTCCCACAGGATGCGCAGGTAGGTCCAGTGGCCGAACGAGACGCCGTGCCCGGCGAGGCGCACCTGCAGCGCGCGGACGAGCGCCCGCGTTGCGTCCTTCACCAGGTGTGCGAGGCGGTCCTCGGGGACGGCATCGCGCCAGTGGGCGAGGATCTCCCGCGCGGGCGGGCCGGCACGCGGCGCTCGAGCGCTCACGCGCACACCTGACGTTGCAGCGCCACGTCGCGGCGCTCGCGGGCGGATTGCAGCATCGCGAGGCACGCCTCGAGCGTGGCGCGCCCCCACTCGCCGCGGTGGATGCCGTCGCGGCCGGAGTCGATCGCGTCGCACAGCTCGTCGATCACTTCCGTTCGCGGCACGAGCGGCTTCGCCAGCGGCTCGAAGCGCTTCTGCGCATCCTCGAAGATCCACACGCCCTTCGGTGTCGGCCGCAGGTCCGCGCGCTCGCACGAGGCGATGACGAGGCCGAAGTGCTCATGCCACGGGGCTTCATCGCCGCCGCGGCCATAAGCGGAGCCGCCGTAGTTGCGCGCGTTCTTGGCTTCAACCTCGCCCTGTGCGCCGTGGGCCAATGCCAGCGCACGGCGCGCGCGGCCGTAGCCGGCGGGGTCCTTCGCCTGTCCCAGCTCGCCCACGTCCTCGCACAGCTCGTCGCTGTCGTATCTCCCATGGCCGCTGTACGTGATCGTGGCGAAGGCGCCGTCCGTGAACGCGAGGAGCGCGGCGTAGGCGCCTTCGGTCGGCCGCTGCGGGTCCCACGAGCCGGTCATCGCGCGCACGCTCGCGAGGTGGCCGCCGCCCAGCAGCCGGACGATATCGACGTGGTGGGCGGCCTGGCTGAAGACCACGCCGCCGCCGCGCGCGGTATCGAGCTCCTCCGGCCGCCGCGGCCGGTAGAGGAAATCGGTGAACTGGAGCGCGGTGATCATGCGCACCGCGCCGAAACGGCCGCTGGCAACCAGCTCGCGCGTGCGGGCAACCGGCGCATCGAAGCTGTGGCTCGGGCCCACGACGAGGCGTACGCCCGCGTCGTGCGCGGCGGCGACCATGCGGTCCGCCTCCTCCAGCGTGATCGCCATGGGCTTTTCCACCAGCACGTGCTTGCCGTGGCGCGCCGCCGCGACCGCGTGCGCGCAATGGTGCTCGTGGGGCGTGGCCACGTAGACCGCGTCCACGCCGTCATCGGCGCACAGCGCCTCGACGCTCTCGTGCGCACGGGCACCGAACTCCGCGGCGAAGCGGCTGCGTGCATCCGCGCGCGGATCGGCGGCAGCGACGAGCTGCACGCGCGGATGACGCGCCAGCGTAGGCAGCATCAGCGTGAACGCGCGGCCCAGGCCCGCCACGCCGAGACGCACTCGCGCGGTCGTCACCGGTCGATGGCGATCTCGGGCGTCGCCGCGCGCGAGACGCAGATCATGATGTTCGCGGCCTGCTCTTCTTCCGTGAGCACGAGGTCGCGATGGTCGGCCACACCCGCCACGAGCCGCGTGCGGCAGGTGCCGCACGTGCCGCTCTCGCACGAGCTCGGCGCCTCAAAGCCACGCGCCCGCAGCGCTTCCAGGATCGAGACGCCCACCGGGACCTCGATGCGGTCGCCCGAACGCGCCAAAACCACGGTGAACGGACGATCCTCGCGCCGCGCACCCGCTGCCGCGTCGACGAAGCTTTCGAAATGCACCGCGAGCCGCGACCAATGGCCGGTCATGTCGCGCACGGCTTCGAGCAGCCCGCGCGGTCCGCAGCAGTAGACGTGGCCGTTGGGCTTTTCGAGCAGCGGCCAGAGGTCGAAGGCGCGTGCCGGATCGCCGCCATCGTGGTGCAGCGTGACCCGGCCATGGAACGGCTCTTCCTGCAGTTCCGCGGCGAACGCCGTTTCCCCGGGTGAGCGGGTGAGGTAGACGAGGCGGAAGCGCTTGCCGATCGCCGCGAGCCGCCGTGCCATCGCCATGATCGGCGTGATGCCGATGCCGCCGGCGATGAGCAGGTATTGCGGCGCCTTCTCCGAAAGCTCGAACGTGTTGTGCGGTAGGCCCACCTGCAGCAGGTCGCCCACGCGGGTGTCGTCCACGAGCGAAAGCGATCCGCCGCGGCCCGCCGGATCGCGCTTCACGGCGATCACGTAGCGGTCGCTCTCCTGCGGATCGTTGCACAGCGAGTACTTGCGCAGCGACCCGTTGGGCGCGGTGACCGCCACGTGCGCCCCGGCGGTGAAGGGGGGCAGCGGCGCCCCGCCGGGGTCGCGCAGCTCGAGCAGGTGGATGCTGCGCGCGAGCGGCTCGGCACGCGCGACTTGCAGCGGGGGCATCGGCCGGTATTAAACTTAGGGACCTAACCAAAGGATGCTACACCCGTGCTCACGCCGCAAGACAACGACCTGCTGTGCCGCGTGGAGGGGGAAGCGCCCATGGGCCGGCTCATGCGGCGCCACTGGATTCCCGTTTGCCTCGCGGAAGAAGTGGAGGAGAGCGACGGGACGCCCGTAGCCGCGCGCGTGCTGGGCGAGGACCTCGTCGTCTTCCGCGATAGCGAGGGCCGCCTCGGCGTGCTCGATGCGCATTGCCCGCACCGGCGGGCGTCGCTCGTCCTCGGCCGCAACGAGGAAGGCGGGCTGCGTTGCCTCTATCACGGCTGGAAAGTGGACGTGGAAGGCAACGTCCTCGAGATGGCGTCCGAGCCCGCGGCGAGCGGGCTGTGCAGCAAGGTGAAGCATCTCTCGTACCCCTGCGAGGAGGCCGGCGGCTTCGTGTGGGCGTACATGGGGCCGCGCGAATCGATGCCGGCGTTCGAGCGTCCGGCGTTCGCGCCCACCCCGCAGGCGCGGGTTTCCATCGTGAAGGTGCACGTGCAGGCCAACTGGGCGCAGATCCTCGAGGGCGCGATCGATTCCGCCCACAGCTCGAGCCTGCATTCCACCGACATGCCGCCGGCACGGGTCGAGGGCGCGCGGGCCACCGACCGCGCCTGGCCGCGCCCCTCCACCGACAAGGCCCCGCGGCTGCAGCTCCAGGAGACCGCCTTCGGCTTCCGCTATGCCGCCATCCGCCGGCCGATCGTGAACTCCGCCACGCACGACTACATCCGCGTCTCGCTCTTCGTGGCGCCATTCACGGTGCTCATCCCGCCCAACAACCTCTACAACCTCGCGAACGTGAACGTGCCCATCGACGACACGAGCACCATGTTCTACTTCATCGCGTGGAGCGATGCGCCCGGCGGCGGCATCGACGTGGAAGCGTGGCGGCGCTTCTGCGGCGCGCAGCCCGGCATCGATCTCGACCATCGCTGGCGCAAGAAGCGCAACTGGGACAACTTCTACCTGCAGGACCGGCAGGCCATGAAGCTCGGCAACTTCACCGGCATCCGCGGCATCCCCATGCAGGACATGGCGATGTGGGAAACCATGGGCCCGGTCGCGGACCGCTCGAAGGAGCGCCTGGGGGCGAGCGATCTCGCGATCGTGGAGTTCCGCCGCATCATGGTGGAGGCCGCGCGCGCTTTCGCGGCGGGTGGGGCCGCCATCGGCACCGACTCCGGCATCGTGAAGGCGCAGCTGCGCTCGTTCGAGGGCATCGTGCCCAAGGGCACGGACTGGCGCACGCTCGGCGTCACGCCGCACGCGGAGCTGGCAGCCGAATAGGACATCGCAAGCGAGCGAGGAGGAGACGATGGTGCGATTCATCCGCATCGCCGCGTGCGCCGCGGCATTGCTGTCCTGCACGCCGGCCGTCCGGGCGCAGTCGCCCGCGCCGACGCCCGAGTGCGCGAAGAGGGAAGGCGAGGTCATGGTCTACCACTCGACGCAGCTCGAGGACCTGAAGCCGGTCTTCGACGCGTTCACCGCGAAGTACGCCGTGAAGGTGACGGACTGGCGCTCGAGCTCGGAGAACGTGGTCCAGCGCGTCATCAGCGAGGCGCGCGCCAACAAGAACGTGGCCGACCTGATCGAGAACAACTCGCCCGAGCAGGAGGCGCTGCGGCGCGAGAGGCTGCTGAAGCGCATGGACTCGCCGCATTTCGCCGACATGCGGCCCGGCACCCTCGGGGCGCACCATGAGTACGCCACCTCCACCATGGACGTGTTCGTCCAGGCCTACAACACCGAGAAGGTGAAGCGCGACGAGCTGCCGAAGACCTTCGAGGACCTCGCCGACGCGCGCTGGAAGGGACGCCTCGGCATCGAGGCCGAGGACCAGGCGTGGTTCGGCACGTACCTGCGCCTGGTCGGCGCGGACAAGGGCCTCAGGCTCTTCGACGAGATCGTCGGCCGCAACGGGGTCTCGGTGCGCAAGGGCCACACGCTGCTGGCCAACCTGGTGAACTCGGGCGAAGTGCCGCTCGCGCTCACGGTCTACAACTACAAGCCGCCGCAGCTCAAGGCCAAGGGGGGCAGCATCGACTGGATCGTGCTGCAGCCGGCCATCGCGCAGCTGCACGCGGTCGCGGTCACGGCGAAGGCGCCCCATCCCTGCTCGGCCGCGCTGCTGTTCGACTTCTTCCTCGGCGAAGGCCAGCCGCTGCTCGCGAAGCGCAACTTCGTGCCGGCGAACGCGAAGGTGCCCTCGCCCTTCGGCGACATGCCGATCCGCTACATCGATCCCGCCGAGGCGCTGGAGAAGCAGGACCAGTGGCTCAAGCTCTACGAGGAAACCGTCGTGAAGCGCGCGAAGGGGTGATGGCGCTCGGCCTGCACGAGGGGGAGGGCGAGCACGTCCACGAGATGGCACTCGGGCGGCGCGGCGAGCTGGTGGAATACATCTGGAAGGTCGAGAACGTCGAGCTCACCACGGTGGGCATCGACATCGGCAGCTCCACCTCGCACCTCATGTTCTCGGGAGTGCGGCTGCAACGCAAGACGCAGGCGCTGTCGAGCCAGTTCGTCGTGGTCGAGCGCAAGGTGCTGTGGAAGTCGCCCATCCTGCTCACGCCGTTCGCGCGGGACGGGACCATCGATGCGGCCGCGCTCGGCGACTTCATCGCACGCAGCTACCGCCATGCCGGCATCGATCCGGAGGCGGTCGACACCGGCGCCGTGATCCTCACCGGCGAGGCGATCAAGCGGCGCAATGCGCGCGCCATCGCCGAGCTCTTTGCCGCCGATGCCGGGCGGTTCGTGTGTGCGTCGGCAGGCCATCACCTGGAGTGCGCCCTTGCCGCGCACGGCTCGGGTGCCGTGGCGCTCTCCCGCGAAGCCGGGGTGCCGGTGCTGAACGTGGACATCGGCGGCGGCACCACCAAGCTCGCGATCGCCGCGGAAGGCGCGGTCGTCGCGACCGCTGCCTTCGCCGTGGGCGGCCGGCTGGTGGCATTCGATGCCGGCGGCCACATCGAGCGCGCCGACGAATCCGCGCGCATCGTCGCCGGCTATCTCGATCTCGACCTGGCCTCGAACGTGGCGCGCGTGGTCGATGCGCTCGCGCAGGTCGTGGTCGGCATGATCGAGGGGCAGGTGAGCGAGCTCGGCATGCGGCTGCTGCTCACGGAGCCGTTGCGGCCCGGCGCTTTCCTGCCGCAGGCGATCACGTTCTCGGGCGGTGTCGCCGAGTACATCTACGGGCGCGAGGCGGCGAGCTTCGGCGACATCGCACGCCCGCTCGCACAGCGCATCCGCGAGGCCATCGACCAGGGTCGCATCGCGCTGCCGCTGCGCACCCCGCAGGAAGCGATTCGCGCGACCGTCATCGGCGCCTCGCAATTCACGGTGCAGGTGAGCGGCAAGACCATCCACATCGGCGCGGATGTGGCGCTGCCGCTGCGCAACGTCCCGGTGATCGCGCCATCGCTCGAGCTCGAAGGCGAGGTCGACAGTGGCAGCGTAGCCGGCGCCATCGGCGCCGCGCTCGAGCGTTCGCCCGTGCAGGAGGAGCAGCCCATCGCGCTCGCACTGCGCTGGCGCGGCGAGCCCCTGTACGCAAGGCTTCGTGCGCTGGCCGAAGGCATCGCGCTCGCGCTGGTCACCGGCGAGCGAAACGCGGCACCGCTCGTGCTGATGATCGATGGCGACATCGGCCGCACGCTCGGGCACATCCTCGAGCACGAGCTCGCCGTGGGGCGCGACGTGGTGTCCATCGACGGCATCCAGCTGCGCGAATTCGATTTCGTGGACATCGGCGAGGTCATCCGGCCTGCGGACGTGGTTCCGGTCGTGATCAAGTCGCTGCTGTTTCCGGCTGCGGCCCCGGCCGCGCACGCCAGGCCGACTCATTACCAGCCCGTCGGGGCGAGGAGGAGCGCTTCATGAACGACATGGCCGCGCCGCGCGTCGGCGTCGACTGCTATCTCGAATGGCTGCGCGGCGAGGGCATTCCGGTGACGGAGGACTTCGGCGTCGACCTGCTGCAGGTTCCCACGGCGCCGTGGGCCCGCTACGAAGCCGATGCCGCTGCAGTGCACCTCAAGGGCCGCGGGGATTTCCTGTGCATGTTCGTGCTCGACATCGCGCCCGGCAAGGCCACGGCGCCGCAGCGGCACCTCTACGAGGAGGTGTTCTACGTGCTCGATGGCCGCGGCAGCACCACGATCGAGACCGCCGACGGCCGCCGCCATGCCTTCGAGTGGGGTCCGCGCAGCCTCTTCGCGGTCCCGCTCAACACGCGTTACCGGCTGTACAACGGCAGCGGCTCGCAAGCCGCGCGCCTGGTGTCGACCGCGAACCTGCCCGCCGTGCTCAACATGTTCCACGATCCGGAGTTCGTGTTCGCGAACGGCTGGGACTTCGCGAAGCGCGTCGGCAGCGAGAAATACTTCAGCGGCGAGGGCGACTTCATTCCCATCCGGCCGGGCAACCACCTGTGGGAAACCAACTTCGTGCCGGACCTGGGTGCCATCGAGCTGCAGCCGTGGAGCGATCGCGGGGCGGGCGGCTCGAACATCATGTTCATCCTCGCCGACGGCACGATGCACGCGCACATCTCCGAGATGCCGGTGGGCACGTACAAGAAGGCGCATCGCCATCCCGCGGACTTCCACGTGATGTGCGTGACCGGCACCGGCTACTCGCTGCTGTGGTACGAGGGCCAGCAGGACTGGGTGAAGGTGGACTGGAAGCACGGCACCGTTTTCGCGCCGCCCGACGCGATGTTCCACCAGCACTTCAATACCAGCGCGGTGCCGGCGCGTTATCTTGCGACCGCGTACGGCTCCCTGCGTTACCCGTTCACCGAGGGCAAGCGCGCGGCGCTCTTCGGCGGCGTTTCCACCAGCGTGAAAAAGGGCGGCAACCAGATCGAGTATGCGGACCAGGATCCGCGCGTGCACGAGCTCTTCGTGCGCGAGACCGCGCGCAACGGCGTGGCGGTGCGGATGGAGGGGCTTATATAGCGCGCTGCAGTTGCAGCCGTCCCGTCATCCCGGGCGCTGCAGTTGCAGCGATGGCCCGGGATCCAATTTCACCTTCCCCACCAGCGCCGCCAGCGCCATCGCCCGGTGGCTCACGCGGTTCTTTTCCGCCGCGGACATCCCGGCCGCGGTGAGCGCGGAATCGCGCGGCCGGAAATAAGGGTCGTAGCCGAACCCGCCGGCGCCGCGCGGCTCCAGCACGATCTCTCCCCACCAGCGCGCGTCTGCGACGAGGGGCGTCGGGTCCGCGGGCGAATGCACCAGGACCAGCACGCAGTAGTAGAACGCGGAACGGTCCGGCAGCCCTCGCAGCGCCTCGACGAGCTTCGCATTGTTCCGCGCATCGCGCTCCTCGCGCGTGCCGTGCTTTCCCGCGTAGTAGGCGGAATGCACGCCGGGCTCGCCGCCCAGCGCGGGAACGCACAGGCCCGAATCGTCGGCGAGCGCGGCTTCACCCGTGGCGAGGCTTGCGTGGCGCGCCTTCGCGAGCGCGTTCTCGACGAAGGTTTCGTGCGGCTCCTCGGCTTCCGTCACCCCGAGCTGCGATTGCGGCACGATCTGCATGCCGAGGGGCTCGAGGAGCGCGGCGAGCTCGCGGATCTTGCCGGGATTGTTCGAGGCGAGGACGACGCGCCGCGCGGCACTGCCTGCGGGTGCCTTCACGCGGCTTGCGCAGCCGGCTGGAGTGCCGCGCGTTGCAGGCGCACGAGCTCGCCGATGCCCGTGGACGCGAGCTCGAGCAGGCGGTCCATTTCGGCGCGCGTGAAAGGCTCGCCTTCGGCCGTGCCCTGCACCTCGACGAAGCGGCCATTGCCGGTCATCACCACGTTCATGTCGGTGCCGCACGCCGAGTCCTCGTCGTAGTCGAGGTCCAGCATGGGCACGCCGTCCACGATGCCGACGGAAACCGCGGCCACGAAATCGCGCACCGGGTCCTGCTGCAGCAGCCCCGCAGCGCGCAGGCGCGCGATGGCGTCCACCAGCGCCACCATCGCACCGGTGATCGACGCGCAGCGCGTCCCGCCATCGGCCTGCAGCACGTCGCAATCGATGGTGACCTGGCGCTCGCCCAGCATCGCCAGGTCCGTGGCGGCACGCAGGCTGCGGCCGATGAGGCGCTGGATCTCCTGCGTGCGGCCGGACTGCTTGCCGGTGGCGGCCTCCCGCGCGCCGCGCGTGTGCGTGGCCCGCGGCAGCATTCCGTACTCCGCCGTGACCCAGCCGCTGCCCTTGCCCTTGAGGAAGGGCGGCACCTTCTCCTCGATGCTCGCGGTGCACAGCACGCGCGTGTGTCCCACCTCGACGAGCACCGAGCCTTCCGCATGCCGCGTGAAGCCACGGTGGAAGCGAACCGGCCGAAGCTCCCCAGCCGAGCGGTCGAACGAGCGTGCGCTCATCGCGGCACCTTGCGGATGGCATCCTGGATCTCGGCGATGGCGCGCTCGATGTCCGCATCGGTGACATCGTCGAGCGCGTTGCCGGAGGGGCCAAGATGCTGCGTGGAGTTGGTGGAGGAGGTGAACTGCTGGTCTTCGAGCGCCTGCGTGTCCGCGACCGATGCGTCGCTCTGGTTTTCCCAGGTCATCGCGACGATCGAGAGGTTGTCCGACTCGCCCTGCGCGCGCCGCTGCGCCTCCACGAGGAGCGCCGGCAGCAGCGTGGTGATGGGTTGCTTGCGCAGCATCGAGGCGATGATGGTGGGCGGGATCTGCGCCCAGAAGCCGTCGGTCGAAAGCAGCACCGTGTCGCCCACCTGCAGCTTCACCTCGTGGCCCAGCGAGATATGCGGCGGCACCACGCCGCCCAGGCAGCTGAAGATCTTGTTCCGGTCCGGATGGCGCGCGGCCATCTCGGGCGTGATCTCGCCCGCGTCGATGAGCTGCTGCACGCGCGAATGATCCTGCGTGGTCGCGATGAGCGCGCCCTCCCGCAGCACGTAGAGGCGCGAATCGCCGGCGTGCGCCCAGTAGGCCGTTTCGCCCTGCACCACGCAGGCGACACAGGTCGTGCGCGGGCACTCGAGCAGGTTGTGCTCCACCGCATGGGAGACGATCGCGCGATGCGCCGACTGGATGGCGGAGACGAGGAAGTCGAACGGGCGGCGCAGCTTGTGCCTCGCCTCCTGCTCGAAGCGGCGCGTGATCTCGGCCACCGCGATCTCGGCGGCGACCTCGCCCTGCATGTGGCCGCCCATGCCGTCGGCGATGGTCAACAGCAGCACGTCGCGGCTGTACGAGTAGCCGACGCGGTCCTCGTTGCCGCTGCGATCGCCCTGGCGGCTGTCCTGGAAGATGGTGAAGCGCATTCGCTAGCCGCCGCGGGAGAAGAGCTTGGAGATCGGCTTGTTGAAGGTCTCGAAGAGGCCGCTGCGCCGCGCCTCCACCGCCGTGGGCTCCTCCATCAGCACCTTCTGCAGCTCGTAGGCCGTTTGCGGGCGCTTGAGCGGATCGATCGCGAGGCACGAATCGACGATCTCGTAGAGTGCGGACGAATAATCCTGCCGCGCCAGCGTACGCAGCGGAATCATGTGGTCGGCCTGCTCGCGCTGGTCTCCCGCCTGCGGCGGCGTGCCCGCGATGCAGGTGTAGATGGTGGCGCCCACGGAGTAGATGTCGCTCCACGGGCCCAGCTCATCCGGATGGAAGCGATAGTGCTCGGGCGCCGCGAACCCCGCGGTGTACATGGGCTTCAGCTTCATCGCCTCTTCGGAAAGCGTGATGCGGGCGGCGCCGAAATCGAGCAGCACGGGCCGGCCGTCCATCGAGATGAACACGTTCGCGGGCTTGATGTCGAGATGGAGCAGCTTGTTCGCGTGCACCTCGCGCAGCCCGTTCATGAGGTTGATGAAGATGCGGCGGATGAACTGCTCGGTGAACTCGTGGCGGTTGCGCTGGATGTGGAACTGCAGCGTGCGGCCGCGCACGTACTGCATCACCATGTAGCAGGTCTCGTTGGCGCGGAAGAAGTTCTCGACCCGCACGACGTTCGGGTGCGAGATCATCGCGAGCGCCCGGCCTTCCTCGAAGAAGCACTTGAGCCCGTGCCGGAATACCGAGAGGTTCGCATCGTCGGCGATGTGGACCTCGTGCCCCTCGGTGCGCAGCGGCAGCGACGACGGCAGGTACTCCTTGATGGCGAAGGGCGTGCCCGATTCGTCCCGCGCGAGATATACGATGCTGAAGCCGCCGGATGACAACGGCTTCTCGATGCGATAGCCGTTCAGCACGTAGCCGGCGGGCAACGGCTGGTTTCCCTGCTGGGGCATTGGGGGTGATCGGTTATGATTCGAGTCAATTGTCGGCACTCCCCAACGCCTTGTAAAGGCAAGATTTCGCTCATGAACCTGCCTCTTCGGTGCCGCCTGTGATCGCGAGCATGACGGGCTATGCCTCGGCCGCGCGCGAAAGCGCGGCCGGTTCCATCGCGGTCGAGCTGAAGACCGTGAACCATCGCTACCTCGAGTTCCAGACGCGCATGCCGGAGGAGCTGCGGCCGCTGGAACCGGCGCTGCGCGAGGCGGTGGGTGCGCGCCTCACGCGCGGCAAGGTGGATTGCCGCATCACCATCACACCCGGTGCGGCGACCGCACGGGCCATCACGCCGGACATGCTCGCGATGCAGGCGCTCTCGGCCGCATCGGCCCGCGTCGTCGAGGCGTTTCCGCAGGCGCGTCCGCTCTCGGTGAACGAGGTGCTGCATTGGCCGGGCGTGCTCGCCGATGCCAACATCTCGCCCGAGCGGCTGCGCGAGGAGGTGCTGGCGCTCATCGCGAGCGCGATCCAGGAGCTAGACCAGACGCGCGCCCGCGAGGGCGCGAAGCTCGAGGCGGTCCTGCGCGAGCGCCTGGGCAGCATCGCCGCGCTGGTGAAGGAAGCGCAGCCGCTCATGCCGGCCGCGATCCGCGCGTTCCAGGAAAAGCTCACTGCCAAGCTTGCCGAAGCCGGCGCCTCCGTCGCCGACGAGCGCCTGCAGCAGGAGGTCGTGCTCTACGCCGCGCGCATCGACGTGGACGAGGAGCTCTCGCGCCTGGTTACGCATGTCACCGAGTTCCGCCGCGTGCTCGACAAGGGCGGCACCGTCGGCAAGCGCCTCGATTTCCTGTGCCAGGAATTCAATCGCGAGGCGAACACGCTCGGGTCCAAATCCGTGTCGAACGAGATCACGCGCATCTCCGTGGAGCTCAAGGTGCTCATCGAGCAGATGCGGGAGCAGGTGCAGAACATTGAGTAAAGAAGGGCACAAGGCACAAGGCGCAAGAGGCGCAAGGCACAAGGCGGCAAAACGCCGGGCGCAAGGCGCAAGGCTCAGGACCCCAGCGCTGGGCAGGACCTCCATATGACCACCGCCCTTTCTTGCGCCTTGCGCCTTGTGCCTTGCGCCCTTTATGCCCGGTAACCTCTTCGTCATCGTCGCACCCTCCGGCGCGGGCAAGACGAGCCTCGTGAACGAGCTCCTGCAGCGGGAGCCGAATATCCGGCTGTCGATATCGTTCACCACGCGACAGCCGCGCGAGGGCGAGTTGCACGGCCGCGAGTATCATTTCGTGACGCGCGCGGCATTCGAAAAGATGATCGCGGGCGGCGATTTCCTCGAGCACGCGAACGTGTTCGGCAACTATTACGGCACCAGCCGCCGCTGGATCGAGCAGCAGCTCGCGGGCGAGCACGACGTGCTCCTGGAGATCGACTGGCAGGGCGCGCAGCAGGTCCGGAAGCTCTTCCCGCACATGGTCGGCATCTTCATCATGCCGCCCTCCCTGGAGGAGCTGCGCCGCCGGCTGGAACGTCGCGGCAAGGACGCGCCGGAGACCATCGAGCGCCGCCTTTCGGGGGCTCGCGAGGATATCTCCCATGTTCTTGAATTTGAATATATAATTGTTAACGAGAGCTTCGACTCGGCAGCCACGGACCTGCACGCCGTCGTTCGCGCCACCCACGTGTCGCGGGCGCAGCAGGCCGTTCGCCTTGAAAAGCTCGTGAACGAATTCAGGTAAACGGAGAAACCATGGCCCGCATCACCGTCGACGATTGCATCAAGTTCATCCCGAACCGCTTCGAGCTCACCCTTGCGGCCACCAACCGCGCGCGCCAGATCGCGCTCGGGGCCACGCCTCTCGTCGAGGCCAACAAGGACAAGCCCACCGTGATCGCGCTGCGCGAGATCGCGGCTGCCAAGGTCGGACGCGAGCTGCTGAACCCGCCCGTTCCCACGCCGCCGGTGATCTGAAACCGCCCGGGTGCCACCGGGGTCAGACCTGAAGCTCACTGATCCCGAACCCCACATGCCGCCCGCGCTCGGCGTCCAGACCGTAGCAGCAGGAGCCCCGAGGGCCTCCGGCGTTTCATTGCCCGGTCCCGGCCCGGAGGAGCTCACGCAAGCGCTGGGCTACCTCAAGCCCGCGGACATCGAGCAGATCGAGCGCGCCTACCAGGTCGCGCGCCAGGCCCACGCCGGCCAGTACCGCCAGAGCGGCGAGCCGTACATCACCCACCCGCTTGCCGTCGCGAAGCTGCTGGCGGAGTGGCACCTGGATCCGCAGGCCCTCATGGCGGCGCTCCTCCACGACGTGGTCGAGGACACCGCCACCACCAAGTCCGAGATCCTGCGCACCTTCGGCAGGTCGGTCGCCGAGCTGGTCGACGGCGTCTCCAAGATCGACCGCATCGAGTTCCAGTCGCTGCAGCAGGCGCAGGCCGAGAATTTCCGCAAGATGCTGCTCGCGATGGCGCGCGACGTGCGTGTCATCCTCATCAAGCTCGCGGACCGGCTGCACAACATGCGCACGCTCGATGCCGTGCCGCCGGACAAGCAGGAGCGCATCGCGCGCGAGACGCTCGACATCTACGCGCCCAT
>Ga0068852_100000249_pt1 | contig 36603 bp, 33 predicted proteins | sample KBSCornC22_FD_66594 | JGI IMG/M metagenome (GOLD analysis project Ga0068852, IMG submission 66594) | Corn rhizosphere microbial communities from Kellogg Biological Station, Michigan, USA - KBS Corn C2-2 | ecosystem: Host-associated > Plants > Roots > Rhizosphere > Soil ... | reverse complement strand
AGCTGCGGCCCGCAATCGCATTTGAGGCTGCCGAGCACGTCGCCGGTCAGGCATTCGCTGTGCAGCCGCACCAGGGGCGGATTGCCGTCGGGCGAGCCGATCACCAAAGCGACATGTTCGGCCGCGTCCGCGGGCGCGCGGAAGGCGACGATCTCGCTCTTCTCCGCCCCCGCGACCGGCAATCGGGCGCGCGCGACGATCGCCAGATTGTCCTCCTGCGCGTAAGCCGCGATGTCGGCGGCCTTGACCGTCGCCATCGCCTCGGCCTCGTCGCGCACGAAGAAAGCCGGCAGCAGCCCGGCCACCCTCGCCAATGTCAGCGCCGCCGATGCCGCTTCGGCTTCCGCCACGGCGCGCGTGCGATAGGGACCCTTGAAGGGCGTCGCGAGATCGTTGGCGGGATCCGCGAGTGCGATCGCGGCGGGCAGGTCGAGCCAAGGCACGCGCTCGATCAGCACCGGCTGGCCCGGTGTCGCCGCATCGCGTTGGTTGGCGAGCTTCAGGATCGCCGCGCGCTCCGCCGACAGCAGAAGTTCGGCGGTGCCGTCGGGGTCGAACCCGGCAAGCCGGGCATCGTCCGCGCGCTCGACCGCGATCACGACCTGCGCACCATCGCGGCCCTCGACGCGCACCGGCCAGCCTCGCCGAAGCGCGTCGATCGCGCGCGCCGCAGCAAGGGGGTCGCTCACACCTCGAACTCGGTCACCAGCGGCACATGGTCGCTGGGCTTGAGCCAGTTGCGGCAATCCTCATGCACCTTGTGCGCGATCGCCTTGGCGGCGACCTCCTTGCTCGCCCACATATGGTCGAGCCGCCGCCCGCGATCGTTCACCGTCCAGTCGGGCGAGCGATAGCTCCACCAGGTGTGCAGCCGCGCCGGCGCGGGATAGAAATGGCGGCCGAGGTCGATCCAGTCATGCGCCGCCTTCAGCCGATCGAGCGCATCCACCTCGACCGGCGTATGGCTGACCACGTCGAGCAACTGCTTGTGGCTCCAGACATCCTCGGGCAGCGGCGCGATGTTGAAATCGCCGACGATCAGGGTCGGCTCATTGAGGCAGCTCGCCCATTCGGTCATCCGCTCGACGAAGGCGAGCTTCTGCCTGAATTTGGGGTTCACCTCCGGATCGGGAATGTCACCGCCGGCGGGCACATAGACATTTTCGAGCCGGAAGCCCGCCTCCAGCCGCACGCCGACATGGCGCGCCTCGCCATTGTCCTGCCAGTCGAACCGCCAGCAATCGTCGGGCGCGTCGTTCAACGGCACGCGCGAGACGATCGCCACGCCATGATGCATGCGCTGACCGTGCAGCCGCTGGTGGACATAGCCCATCCGCCGGAAATCCTCGGCCGGGAAGACGTCGTCCGCGGCCTTGGTTTCCTGCAGGCACAAAATGTCGGGCTGCTCTTCCTTGAGGAAACGTTCGACGATGCCGATCCGCGCCCGCACCGAATTGATATTCCACGACGCGATCTTCAGGACTGCCATGGCGAGCATGTAGCGAGCGCAGGCGCTGGAGGGAAGATTGGTATCCCGTCACCCCGGCGGAGGCCGGGGCCGCTGGAGGTTGCGCATTCCCTTGCCTGCTGCGGCCCCGGCCTGCCGGTTCCCGGCAAAATACTATTTTGCTGGGTGCGCTAGCCTCTTGCGGCCCCGGCCTCCGCCGGGGCGACCGGATTGCGACGATTTTTGTACCGGGCGGTTGGCGAGCGCGGAACGCGACGCTATATGATCGCAATCCCAAAAATCCGGCAGAGAGGGGCCATGCCGTCCATTCTATCCGTTTCCGGTACCACCAAGCGTTACAAATCCAACTTCACCGCGCTCGACCAGGTCGATCTGGAGATCGAGCGGGGCGAGATCTTCGCGCTGCTCGGGCCGAACGGCGCGGGCAAGACCACGCTGATCAGCCTGGTGTGCGGCACCGTGTCGCTCACTTCGGGCAGCATCGCCGTCGACGGGCACGACATCCAGCGCGATTATCGCGCCGCGCGGTCGAAGATCGGGCTGGTGCCGCAGGAGATCGCGCTCGATATCTTCGCCACCGTCTGGAACACGGTCAGCTTCAGCCGCGGCCTGTTCGGCAAGCCCGCCAACCCGGCCTATATCGAACAATTGCTGCGCGACCTGTCGCTGTGGGAGAAACGCGACAACAAGGTGATCGAATTGTCGGGCGGCATGAAGCGCCGCGTGATGATCGCCAAGGCGCTGAGCCACGAACCCGATCTGTTGTTCCTCGACGAACCGACCGCGGGCGTCGACGTCAATCTGCGCCGCGACATGTGGGCGCTGGTGCGCAAGCTGCGCGAGCAGGGCGTCACAATCATCCTCACCACCCATTATATCGAAGAGGCCGAGGAGATGGCCGATCGGGTGGGCGTGATCGACCATGGCAAATTGCTGCTGGTTGAGGACAAGGCCACCTTGATGCGCAAGCTCGGCAAGCGCCGGCTGACGGTGTTGCTGCACGAACCGATGACCGAGCTTCCCGCCGCGCTCGCCGATTGGCCGCTCGCGCTCGAGGATGAGGGCCACAAGCTCGCTTATACGTTCGACGCGGAGGGCGACGCGACCGGCATTCCCGGCCTGCTGCGCAAGCTCGACGGATTGGGCATCGATTATCGCGACCTCGATACCGAGCGCAGCTCGCTCGAGGATATCTTCGTCGGCTTGGTGGAGGGTGCGGCATGAGCGGCGTCAACGCTAATGGCATGAAGGCCATCTATTATTCCGAAATGGCGCGCACGCGGCGCACCGTGCTGCAGAGCATCGCCACGCCGGTGATCACCACCGCGCTTTATTTCATCGTGTTCGGCGGCGCGATCGGATCGCGCATCCAGCATGTCGGCGGTGTCCATTACGGCGCCTTCATCGTGCCGGGGCTGATCATGCTGACCCTGCTCACGCAGAGCATCAGCAATGCCTCGATCGGCATCTATTTCCCCAAATTCACCGGCACGATCTTCGAGATCTTGTCCGCGCCCATGTCGACCGTCGAGACGGTGGTGTCCTACGTCGCCGCGGCCGCGACCAAGTCGATCCTGATCGGGCTGATCATCCTCGTCACCGCGACCTTCTTCACCCAGGTCGAGATCCTGCATCCTTTGTGGATGGTCGCCTTCCTGCTGCTGACGTCGTTCACCTTCAGCCTGTTCGGCTTCATCATCGGCATCTGGGCCAAGAGCTTCGAGCAGTTGGCGATCATTCCCGCGTTGATCGTGACGCCGCTCACCTTCCTGGGCGGCGCCTTTTACTCGATCGACATGCTGCCGCCCTTGTGGCGCACGGTCAGCCTGTTCAATCCGGTCGTCTATCTGGTGAGCGGCTTCCGCTGGAGCTTCTACGGCATCGGCGATGTCAGCGTGGGGGTAAGCCTCGCCTTCACCGCGGCGTTCATGGCGGCCTGCCTGATCCTGCTCGCGTGGATTTTCCGCACGGGGTGGCGGCTCAAGCCGTAAGGGCCGCCCGTCCCTCGTCATTGCGAGCCGCGTAGCGGCGCGGCAATCCAGGCCCGCGCTTGCCTCACCCCGGACTGGATCGCGTCGCTCCGCTCGCGATGACAAAAAGGAAGGATTCCCCGCAAAAGGATAGGCCCTCGCTCCGGGGGCTGGAGCGAGGGCCGACCTGGCGTTCGTCACGCAGGTGAGGTTGCGATGCAGGTGGCCCGGGCAACAGGGGGGAATCCCGGGGGCGGCATCGCGACCGCAAGAGCTTTCTAGGACCGCTTACCTGTCAGCAGAATGAATGACTTTCTCAATGTCCGCGCGTCAGCGGGCGTGGATCGCGCCAACGGAACGTCTGGTCGCTCACCGGCACCCCGAACTTCTGGTCCGACAGCACCGTCGTCGTGCGATTCCCCTGCGCGTCGAGCACGCTCCAGCCCGCCAGCATCAGCCCGCCCGGCGCGCCGGCCTTGGGTGAGAAGCCGATCGTGATCGTGCCGAATTCGGGATGCTTGGGATCGCGCCCCTCGATCAGGATCCGCCCATCGCCACTGCCCGGAAGGGCATGAGCGTAGCGCGAAATGTCCTTCGACGGATCGATCAGCAGAGCGAGCGGCGAATCGCCGACCTTCCAGCGCGAGACCTGGTTGACCTTATAATCGATGAAGGTCAGCGCCTTGCCATCGCCCACGATCAGCAACGGCACGTCCTTTTCATACTGAAAGCGGATCCGGCCGGGCTGCTTGAGCGTGACCGTGCCGGTGACCGTGCGGCCGCGGCTGTCGGTCTGCGCGAAAGAAGCGGTCATGGTCGTGACCGCGCGCAGATGCGCCTGGACCTGGGCGAGGCCGCCCGTCTGGGCAGCGGCGGGCGCCGCGATCAAAGCGGCGGCGATGGCGAAACGGAACATTCACTCTCCCTGCCGGCCGCGCATTGAACTCGGCCTGAACCTCTTATTCACGTCATTGCGAGGACCCCGGCGAAAGCCGGGGGACGAAGCAATCCAGGCCTGCACCTTCCACACGGGCCGCCGGACTGGATTGCTTCGCTCCGCTCGCAATGACGAATGGAATGCGACGCTACTTCTTCCGCGGCTTGGGCTTGGGCCGCGCCATCGCCCAATCGCGCGAGGCGGCGATCTGGTCCAGCACCAGCTCGCGATTGGCGCTGCCGTAACGCACCAGCAAGGCGGGATAGCCTTGATAATGCGGCGTCTGCCAGAAGGTGTCGGGGTCGATCTCCATCAGCATCTCGATCTTGCCCTTGTCGATATGCAGGCAGAAACTGTCGGGCTCACGACTGGGCGTCACCACCGCGCGATCATTCGCCTTGACCGCAGGGCCGCCGAAATAAGTGGTGAGGACGGTATCCGGCAGCGACAGCGCATAGGCCACGACATCATCCCAGGTCAGGCTCATTTGCCCCGCTCCTCGCGCAGCTTCTGCCAATAAGCCAGCCGCTCGGCGATCTTCGCCTCGAAGCCCCTGGGCGTGGGCACATAGAATGTCTGCGGCTCCATCTCCTCGGGCCAGTAATTGTCGCCCGAGAAGGCCTCGTCCGCATCATGGTCATAGGCATAGCCCTTGCCGTAGCCGATCGACTTCATCAGCTTGGTCGGCGCGTTGAGGATATTCTTGGGCGGCATCAGCGAGCCGGTGTCCTTGGCCGCGCGCGCCGCCGCGCCATAGGCCTTGTAGCCCGCATTCGATTTGGGGGCGGTCGCGAGATAAAGCACCGCATTGGCGATCGCGAGCTCGCCCTCGGGTGAGCCCAGAAAGTCATAGGCATCCTTGGCGGCAAGGCATTGCACCAGGGCCTGCGGATCGGCGAGCCCGATATCCTCGCTCGCCATGCGCACGATGCGGCGCAGCAGGTAGAGCGGCTCCTCGCCCGCCACCAGCATGCGCGCGAGATAATAAAGCGCCGCCTGCGGATCGGAGCCGCGCACCGCCTTATGGAGCGCGGAGATGAGGTTGTAATGGCCCTCGCGATCCTTGTCGTAGACCGCGACGCGCCGGTGCAGCAGCGCCGCGAGACCGGCGGGATCGAGCTTCTGCGTCAGCCCGACCGAGAACAGGGTCTCGGCCTGGTTGAGCAGGAAACGGCCGTCGCCGTCCGCGCTCGCGATCATCGCCGCGCGCGCCGCATCGTCGAGCGGCAGCGGCCGCCCCTCCAGCGCCTCGGCCCGCGCCAGCATTGCGCCGAGCGCCTCATTGTCGAGCCGATTGAGGATCAGCACCTGCGCGCGCGACAGAAGCGCGGCGTTTAATTCGAACGAGGGATTTTCGGTGGTGGCACCGACCAGCACAACCGTGCCATCCTCGACATAAGGCAGGAAGCCATCCTGCTGCGCGCGATTGAAGCGATGGATCTCGTCCACGAACAGCAAGGTGCGCTTGCCGATCCGCGCATGTTCGCGGGCCTCGGCGAACGCCTTCTTGAGATCGGCCACGCCCGAAAAGACCGCCGAGATGGCGACGAAGCGCAAGCCCACCGCATCGGCGAGCAGCCGCGCGATGCTGGTCTTGCCCGTGCCCGGAGGCCCCCACAGGATCATCGACGACAGCCGCCCCGCCGCCACCATCCGCCCGATCGCGCCCTCGGGCCCGGTCAGATGCTCCTGCCCGATCACCTCGTCGAGCGCACGCGGGCGCAACCGGTCGGCGAGCGGCGCGTCGGCGGCGGGCTCGGCTGGGGCGCCGTCGGGGGGCAGGTCTGCGGCGAAGAGGTCGGCCATGATGCGGGATATATAGGGCTGCGGGGGCAGTGGCGCCATGGACCGGCAGCTCAGCTCCTCCCACGTCACTCCAGCGAAGGCGGGAGTCCATATGCCGGTGCGGTTTGGGCAAAAGCCCCTCGGTTCAGGATCATGGATCCCCGCCTTCGCGGGGATGACGAAGAAGGGGGCAGTTCGGCAAACGGGAAACGACGCGTTGAACTTGACTCCCGCATTTCAAGATATATCTTGAGTGCACTTGATTCGTACAGGAGCGACCATGTTCGGCTTTCACCACCATCACCGCCGCCACGATTGCGGCCCACGCGGGGGCATGTTCCGCCGCGGACCCTTTGAATTTTCATGGACCTATGACGAGGAAGGCGGCGGCTTTCGCGGGCGCGGCGGGCGGCGGCGCATGTTCGACGGCGACGAATTGCGCCTGATCCTGCTCGGCCTGCTCGAGGAGCAGCCGCGCCACGGCTACGACCTGATCCGCGAGATCGAGGAGCGGACCGGCGGCAGCTACGCGCCCAGTCCGGGTGTGGTCTATCCGTCGCTGACGATGCTCGAAGAGATGGGACATATCGACGAGGTCAAGGATGAAGGCGCGCGCAAGCGCTTCGCGATCAGCGAGGCCGGCCGCACCCATCTTGCCGAGCGGCGCGAGGAAGTGGACGGCCTGCTGGCGCGCCTCAACCAGATGGGCGAGCACCGCGCACGCAGCGAACGCGCGCCGCTCCGTCGCGCGATGGCGAGCCTGCACATGGCGCTCCGTCAGGCGCTGATGGAAGGCGACGAGGCCCGCGCGCACGAGATCGTCGACATCCTCGACGAGGCGACGCGCAAGATCGAGCGCCTGGAGCGGTGACGCGGCTGATCGCCGTCCGACCGTGGCCGGCCTTCGCGCCGGCCGCGGCCAACGACCGATTTTGGGAGCTTTCCGCCATGACCTTCACCACCAGCGCGGCCGTGCCCACCACGCACGGCAGCCGTTACCTCCAGCAATTGTGCAAGCATTGGGCGCACAATCTGGCGGTCGAGTTTACGCCGGAACATAGCAGCGTCACTTTCCCCAGGGATGTGCGCGGGGCGGACTATCCGGGCGATGCGGTGGTGACGTTCGATGCGAGCGACACGGCGTTGGACGTGCGGATCGAGGCGAGTTCGCCTGAGCAGCGCGATAGTCTGAAGGAGGTGGTCGCGCGACACCTCGACCGCTTCGCCTTCCGTGAGGCGCCGTTGACGTTTGCGTGGCACGATATCTGATCCGTCGCCCCGGCACGGACCCCAGCAAAGTAGCACTTTGCTGGGAACCCGGAGGCCGGGGCCGTAGGAGGCGGAGTACCCTACCTCCAGCGGCCCCGGCCTCCGCCGGGGCGACGGCATTAAGTCGCCTGCGATGCCCGGCCGGGGCGATGGTTAGGCGGTTTGCGGCACCGTCCCAGACACCAATGTCCCGACCTCCTCTGCCTCGCCACGCGAATAGGTCCCGACCAGCAGCCCCGCCGCCAACACCCGATCGCGCAACGCATGGAGCAGCTCGTCCCTCCCGGGGTTCGGGCCGATCACCGGTGTGTCCCTCAACGCGAACAGCTGGAAGACATAATCATGGCTGCCATGGCCGGTCGGCGGATCGGGCGGGAGCCAGCCTTCGCCGAGGAAGCTGTTGCGGCCGACGTCGCGCCCGTCCGCGCTGCCCTTGCCGTCGCGCGTGATCGCGCCTTCGGGCAGGCGCCGTTCGCCCGCCGGGATGTTCCACACCAAAGCATGGACCAAAGGATTGGGCATGGGCGCGTCGGGATCCTCGACGATCAGCGCGAAGCTGCTCGTCCCCGCCGGCGGATCGCGCCACACGAGCGGCGGCGACACGCCCTCGCCATCGGCGGTGAAGCGTTCGGGCAGGCGCGCGCCATTGGCGAAAGCCGGGCTCGCCAGCTCCAGGCTCTCCGTGCCGACCTTCAGATCATGATTGACGATCGCCAATTTGGCGTGGCCCGCGCGCACGTTGCGCAGCAACGCGCCGAGCCATTGCGGAACATGTTCAAGCATTGCCCTCTCCTTCGCGCATCAACGCGCGAAGACGGTTGGCGGTGCCTCATTTTGCCGCAACCTCGATCCCGCGCAGGGGGTGGATCGAAGGTTGGGTCTGAATCAAAAATCCTCCCCCGCCAGGCGGAGGGGGCGGACCACCACCCAGGTTGAGGAGCGATCCTCCCCCACCGTCAGCCCTGCGGGCTGCCACCTCCCCTTGGCGGGGAGGATTTGCCTGCTTCCCGTCCGTCACCGAGCGCATAATGCTTGGATTTAGGTCATTGCGAGCCCCGCAGGGGCGCGGCAATCCAGTCCCGTAGGCCTGGATCGCCACGGCGCTTCGCGCCTCGCGATGACGTGAGGGGAGCTGTGACGGGGATTCGCATCTCCCACTTTCACCGCTAGATGGGCCGTGGTTCAGCTTTGGCGAGTTATCGGGCCGCTATGAGACGACGCCCCTTCGCGGCCGCCGCCCTGGTGATTGCCGGCCTGCTGCTCCTCGCGTTGCTGATCGCCTGGACGATCCGCTTCCGCGTAGCGACGGGAATCGTGAACCGCAGGCTGGCCGCAGCGCACGTGCCGGCCAGCTATCGCCTCACCCGCATCGGCCCGTTCCACGAACGGATGGAGGATGTGCGGATCGGCGATCCGGCGCGCCCCGATCTGGTCGCGCGGCGGATCGACGTGCTGCTCGGCTATAGTCTTGCCGGCCCGGCCGTGCGCGCGATCGAGGTGGATGGTGTGCGGCTCCGCGCGACGCTGGACCGCAACGGCCTCAGCCTGGGTGCGCTCGACCGGCTGATGCCCAAGAGCACCGGCGGCGCGACCAAATTGCCCGACCTCGACCTGGCTCTAAGCGATGTCGGGCTTCTGCTCGCCACCCCCAACGGCACGATCCAGGCGGCCCTCGCCGGCAAAGGCAATCCCCAGCACGCCTTCAAGGGCACCGCGCAGGTGAGCGCCGATGCGCTGCGGCTGGCGTCGTGCGGGGTGACCGGCGTCGCCGCCGACCTGCGCATCGCCGCCCAAAGCGGCCGCCCGCAGGCGAACGGGCCGGTGAAGATCGGCGGCCTGCGCTGCCCTCGCCTGGCGCTGGGTCCGGGCGGGCTCACGCTCGCTCTGTCGGGCGACGCGACCTTCGACCGACTCGCACTGCACGCGGTGCTGGATGGTTTTGCGGGACTGGCCGGTCCGGCCCGGTTCGCGGCGGTCCAGGGGCCCGTCGATGCCTCCGGCAGGATCGGCGACCTCTCGGCTTCAGCCCGGCTCCGGCTCCGCTCGCTGGCATTGCCGACCGCAGCCAAGACGATCGCGCGCTCCGGCACGATGATGGCGGGGAGCCCGATCGGCCCGACCGGAGCCAAAGCGAGCGCTGCGATCGCAAGGCTGCTCAGCGACGCCGACGCGAAAGCGCAGCTGACCGCCGCGATCCATGGCATCCAAACCGACATCCAGGTGCGGCAGCTCGATTTGACCGGCCGCGATGGCGCGTTTGTGGCGGTGACCGAACATGACGGGCTGAGCTGGACCGCGCGCGGCCTGCGCACCGACGCCGATATCGTGACCGGTGGCGGCGCCCTGCCGGCGATCCGCGCGACGCTGCGCCAATCCGCCCCCGGCGCGCCTTTGACCGGCGTGGCCAGTCTCGCCCCCTATCGCGCCGGATCGGCCCTGCTCGCGACCGCTCCGCTCCGCTTCCGCTGGAACGGCCGATCGGCGATTGTCGACGGAGCGCTGCTGATCGACGGCCCGATCGGCGACGGCTTCGTGCAGGGACTGGCGGTGCCCGTGCGCGGGCGGATCGATTCCTCCGGCGCGCTGGCGATCGGCGGCGGGTGCCAGACGATCGCCTTCCGCGCGCTGCGGCTCGCTTCGTTCAGCTTCGATGGCGCGAGCCTGCCCATCTGCGGCCAGCCGGTCGTGACGCGTAGCGCGGCGGGTGCGCTCCGCATCGCCGCGACGAGCGCCGGTGCGGTGCGCCTGACCGGCCACACCTCCGGCGGCGCGCCAGTCATGGTCGGCGCCGATCGGCTAAGCCTGACCCAGGCCGGCTTCTCCGCGCAGGGCGCGAGCGCCGCGATCGGCCAGCCCGACCGCAGCACCCATTTCGCCGCCGCGACGCTCGATGGCCAGATCGGCAAGGATGGCATTGCCGGCAATTTCGCGGGCACCAGCGGCGCGATCGCCAATGTCCCGCTCAATATCACCGACGCGGCCGGCCGCTGGCGCTTCACGGGCGGCGCGCTGCAGCTCGACGGCAACCTCCGCGTCAGCGACGCGGCCGAGACCGCGCGCTTCAACCCGCTCGCCACCGACGATGCGCGGCTCGAACTCAAGGGCAATGTCATCAGCGCCGCCGCCACCTTGCGCGAGCCGGCGTCCAAGGCAGAGGTGACCCGCGCCACCATAACGCACGACCTCTCGACTGGCAGCGGCCATGCTGTGCTCGACCTGCCCGGCATCACCTTCGCGACCAAGGGCCTGCAGCCCGAAAAGCTCACCCCGCTCACATTGGGCGTGATCGCCAATGTGGTCGGCACCGTCTCCGGCAACGGCCGGATCGACTGGGACGCGGACGGCGTCACCAGCAGCGGCACCTTCGGCACCGACCGCATCGACCTCGCCGCCGCCTTCGGCCCTGTGACGGGCATCAAGGGGCAGATCCATTTCACCGACCTGCTCGGCCTGGTCACCGCGCCGCACCAGGAGGCCACGATCGCCGAGATCAATCCCGGCGTGTCGGTCACCAATGGCCTGGTCCATTACCAGCTGACCGGCCAGAGCCGGGTGCAGGTGGAGGATGCGACCTGGCCCTTCGCCGGCGGTACGCTGCGGCTCGACCCCAGCCTGCTCGAATTCGACGAACATGCCGAGCGGCATTTGACCTTCCGCGTCGATGGCCTGGATGCCGCCGCCTTCGTCCAGCAGCTCGATTTCCCCAATATCGCCGCAACCGGCACGTTCGACGGCGTGCTGCCGATGATCTTCGACCATGAAGGCGGGCGGATCGAGAAAGGGGTGCTGCGTGCGCGGCGCGGCGGCGGCACGCTCGCTTATGTCGGCGAGCTCAGCAATGCGCAGCTCGGCACGATGGGCAAGCTCGCCTTCGATGCGCTGAAGGCGATCCGCTATTCGAACCTGGAGATCAGCATGGACGGCCGGCTGGACGGCGAGATGATCAGCCGCGTGCGCTTCACCGGCGTGCGCCAGGCGACGGCCGAACAGGGCATCGTCGCGCGCATGATCCGCAACCTGCCCTTCCGCTTCAACATCCAGATCCGCGCGCCCTTCCGCGGGCTGGTCGGCTCCGCGCGCGCTTATATCGACCCGCGGCTGTTGCTCACGCCCGACCGGCTGAAGGCGGCAACGCCGGCTGAACCGGCCGTTCAGTCCCCCGCAAGTGGAGCTGTGCGATGAGATGTGCGAGCTTGACGATAAGGTTTATGGGTGCGAGCCCGTGGAGCATGATGCGATGGCTGGTTCCGACTTTGGGTGGCTTGGCGCTTTCCGCCTGCGTGACGGTGAAGGCGCCCGACAAGCCGATCGAGATCAATCTCAACATCAACGTCAAGCAGGAGGTCGTCGTCAGCCTGAAGAAGGATGCCGAGGACTTCGTCGCCAACAATCCGGACCTGTTCCCGAAATGAGCAAGCGCACCCCCTTCCTGATCGCCGCTTTGACCGGCCTGTCGCTGCTGGCCGCGGTCCCCGCCGCCGCGCAGATGGACAGCGAGGTCGAGGCCGCGCTGAATGCCGGCACGGTCGGCGAGCAGGCCGACGGCTATCTCGGCTTCGCCCGCCCGCCGAGCGCGGGGCTGAAGGCCAAGGTCGACGCGATCAACATCAAGCGCCGCCAGGGTTACACCCAGGTCGCGCAGAGCAAGAATGTCCCGATCGAGGCGTTTGCGGCCTCGATCGGCTGCCACACGCTGTCGGTGCTCAAGCAGGGCCGCGCCTACAATATCGGCGGCGCCTGGGCCGTGAAGGGCGCCGCCCCGATCCAGCTTCCGTCGCAGTGCGGGGGCTGAGGGCCTAACCCCACCTCTGTCATTGCGAGGAGCCCGGCGAAGCCGGGGGACGCGGCAATCCAGGCCCGACCTGGCCGATAGCGAAGGACTGGATTGCCGCGCCCGGCTATGCCGGGCTCGCAATGACGGCCGTGGGTTCGCGGGGGTGCCGAAGGCCAGGCTCACCCCTCCAGCCGTTTCCCCATCACGATCATGTTGGACTCCTCAAAGCCCAGCGCCCGGTAATAGCCTGTGACACCTTCATTCTCGGCGCGGACCATCAGGCGGATCACGCGTGCGCCCTGCTCGGCGAGCCAGCGCTCCGCCTCCGCGATCAGCGCGCGGCCGAGACCGCGCCCGCGCTGATCCTCCGCCACCGCGACATAATAAAGCCAGCCGCGATGGCCGTCATAACCCGCCATCACCGTCCCGACCACGCGCCCCGAGTCCCGCGCGGCAAGGATCGTCCCGGTGGCGCAGGCGAGCGCGGCCTGGATATCGGCCTGCGGATTGTTCCAGGCACGGACGAGGCCGCTTTCTTCCCACAAGGCAACGGCTTGCGGGGCTTCGGTCGGGTCAAGGCGCGATATGTGCATCTGGCGAAAATAGGGACAATAAGGCGGCGAAACCACCCACCCAATGTGCCGACGTCATTCCGACGAAGGCCGGAATCCACCGAAAGGGCGCAGCCCAGCCGCAGAGTGGATCCCGGGACAAGCCCGGGATGACGATGGGAGGGGCGGACCCCTGTGCGTCCTTTACTCCGTCACCCCAGCAGGGCCCCAGCAAAGTAGTACTTTGCTGGGAACCCGCACGCTGGGGTCCAGCTCCTGACTGGCAGGCTGGACTGGACATGCGGGAGATGGATCCTCGCTTTCGCGAGGATGACGGTGGAGTGGAACGGGGAGGAGACGAAGGTCAGCCCAGCCTTGCCAGCGCGGCGCGCAAACGCTCCGCCTCGGCGCTCTTCGCCTCATGATCCTCGCGCGCCTTGGCGACGGCTTCGGGCTTGGCTTTCTCGACGAAGGCGGGGTTGCCGAGCCGGCCGGCCAAGCTGTCCCGCTCCTTCTCCGCCGCTTCGGCCGCCTTGGCGAGGCGCACGCGTTCGGCGGCGAGGTCGATCACGCCCTCCAGCGGCAGCGCATAGGTCGCTCCTTCGACCACCACCTGCGCCGCGCCCGTGCCGGTGAAGGCCGACAGCTCAATCGACTCCAGCCGGGCCAGGCGCGACAGCACGCTCTGCTGGCGATCGAGCCGCGCGGCGACGTCCGCCCCGGCATCGGCGGCATGCAGCTTGATCCGAGCGCCCGGGGGCACGTTGAGCTCGGCGCGGGCGGCGCGGATCTCGCTCACCAGCTTGATCAGCCATTCGACCTCGGCCGACGCCTCCGGATCGATCGCGCGCGCGTCCGCCATCGGCCAGTGCGCGACGATCAGCTCGTGGTCACGGGTCCCAAGCGCGTGCCACAGCTCTTCGGTGATGAAGGGCATGAACGGGTGGAGCAAGACCAGGATCTGGTCGAGCACCCAGCCTGCGACCGCGCGGGTTTCTTCGGCTGCGGAATCCCCCTCCCGCTGGCGGGAGGGGTTAGGGGAGGGGATATCCTGCGCTGGGATGGAAGCGGGATCGGACTCCCCTCCCCCGGCCCCTCCCGCAAACGGGAGGGGAGATAAGACGGGCTTGATCAGCTCCAGATACCAGTCGCAGAAGCGATCCCACACGAAGTGGTAGATGACATGCGCGCTTTCGTCGAAGCGGAGGTCCGCCAACGCCAGGTCGAGCGCCTGGATCGTCCGACAAGTCTCCGCGATGATCCAGCGATTGACCGCCAGCTCCGCCTTGGGCGGTTCTAGCGTCGCCGATCCGCCGATGCCGTTCGACTGGGCGAAGCGCGCGGCGTTCCACAGCTTGGTCGCGAAATTGCGATAGCCTTCGACGCGCTTCTCATCGAGCTTGATGTCGCGCCCCTGGCTTTCCATCGCCGCCAGCGTGAAGCGCAGCGCGTCGGCGCCATATTTGTCGATCAGGCCGAGCGGATCGACCGTATTGCCCTTCGACTTGGACATTTTCTGCCCGTGCGCGTCGCGGACCAGGCCGTGCAGGTAGAGCGTCTTCCACGGCCGCTCGCCCATGAAATGCAGCCCCTGCATCGCCATCCGCGCATCCCAGAAGAACAGGATGTCGAAGCCGGAGATGAGGACGTCATTGGGGTAATGGCGGCGGAGCAACGCATTCCCCTCCCGCTTGCGGGAGGGGTTAGGGGAGGGGTTATCCGCGCCTAACGTCGAGAAAGGAGATTCCCCTCCCCCGACCCCTCCCGCAGGCGGGAGGGGAGTGTTGCGGTCATCATCCGGCCAACCCAAGGTCGCGAACGGCCACAGCGCGCTCGAAAACCACGTATCCAGCACGTCGCTATCCCGCCGCAGCGTCTTGCCGCCGGAAAGCGCCCGCGCCTCGTCCTCCGTCTCGGCGACATAGACCTGGCCGTCATCGTCATACCAGGCCGGGATCTGGTGCCCCCACCACAGCTGGCGGCTGACGCACCAGGGCTGGATATTCTCCAGCCAATTATACCAGGTCTTCTTCCAGGTTTCGGGCACGACGCGGATGTCGCCCGACCGCACCGCCTCCAGCGCCGGGCCCGCCAGCGCCTTGGCGTCGACATACCATTGGTCGGTCAGCCAGGGTTCGATCACCACGCCCGATCGGTCGCCATAAGGCGTCTGGATCACGCGATCCTCGACCTTCTCCAGCGCGCCCTCGGTCTCGAGCAGCTTGACCACCATGTCGCGCGCCTCGAACCGGTCGAGACCGAGCAAATCGGCGGGTATCAACTGATCCCTGGTCTGCATGACACGCGCTTCGGCATCGAGCATGTTGAGCATCTCGGCCGGCTTGAACCCGGCGCGCTTGCCCACCTCGAAATCGTTGAAGTCATGCCCCGGCGTGATCTTGACCGCGCCCGATCCCAGTTCCGGATCGGCATGCTCATCCGCGATGATCGGGATCAACCTCCCGGTGATGGGCAGGCGGATGCTTTTGCCGATCAGGCCCAAGTACCGCTCATCGTCCGGATTCACCGCCACCGCCATGTCGGCCAGCATCGTCTCCGGCCGCGTGGTCGCGACCGAGATATGGGTGCGGCCGTCCGGCGCGGGGCCGTCCGCAAGGCGGTAGGCGATGTGCCAGAAATGGCCCTGCCGCTCCTTGGTCTCCACCTCCAGGTCGGAAATGGCGGTGCGGAAATGCGGGTCCCAATTGACCAGCCGCTTGTCGCGATAAAGCAGGCCCTGGCGGTACAGCTCGACGAAGACGTGCAGCACCGCGCGGCTGAACCCTTCGTCCATCGTGAAGCGCTCATTCGCCCAGTCGCACGACGCGCCCAGCCGGCGGAGCTGGCGCGTGATCTGGCCGCCGCTCTCCGCCTTCCATTCCCACACCTTGTCGATGAAGGCGTCGCGGCCGAGATCGGCGCGGGCGATGCCTTCCTTCGCCAGATTGCGCTCGACCACCATCTGCGTGGCGATGCCGGCATGATCGGTGCCGACCACCCACAAGGCATCCTTCCCCTGCAGCCGCGCGTGGCGGATGAGGATATCCTGCAGCGTATTGTCGAGCGCGTGGCCGATATGGAGCGACCCCGTCACGTTGGGCGGCGGGATGACGATGGTGAAGGGCTCCGCCGCGTCGCGCGCGGGGCGGAACAGGCCGGTGCCTTCCCAATGGGCGTACCAGCGGGATTCGATCGAAGCGGGGTCGAAAGTCTTGTCGATAGTCATATCGCCCCGCCCCTTAAAGGGAGTTGGGCGGGGATGCGACCCCTTGGGTAGCCGGTCATAGAAGCGATTTGAGTTCACACGGAGACGCGGAGGACGAAGCCGTGCCCCGCGGAAATCCTCCCTCCCTCTCGCCGTCATCGCGAGGAGCGCGGCATGGCCGCGCGACGTGGCGATCCAGTCCTGCGCTCGCGGTCCAGTCCCGTGCCTGAGGGGAGCCTGGATCGCCGCGTCGCTGCGCTCCTCGCGATGACGGCAAGAGAGAGTCTACTGGAGCTCCCGGAGTGCTCGAACGATCAAACCTGGTCTGACCGCCGAATCCGTCGCCCCGGCGGAGGCCGGGGCCGCTGGAGGTAGAGAACGAGCCGTGCCAAGCCTCCTACGGCCCCGGCCTCCGCCGGGGCGACGGAAATGCACTATCAGCCCCCCTTATCCCCCACGCGAGAAGGGGCACGCACCGGCCAAAGCCGGCACATGCCCCTCCCATGCAGCCCACGAACGCTCAGCGCGTGGAGGCATTCAGCGCCAACCGCGCCTCACCCTTGGCCAATGAAATCGCCGCATCCCGCTGCCCGCGCAGCTGGTGAAGCGCATCATAGCGGCAGCGCAGTTTGTCAAAATCGGTCGCCCGCAGGCTGCCGTCCTCGTCCGCGCAGACCGCGTCGACCGCGGCGCGCAGCCGGTGATTCAGGGTCTTCACGTCCCCGGCCTTGCGCAGATCCAGGTCGGCATATTGCACGCTCACCTGGCGAGTGACGCGCTCCGCCTGCGCGGGGGCGATCGCGGTGACGCTGGCGGCGAGAAGGGCGGTGGTGATGATCGTCTTCAACATGGCGTGTTCCTCTGCTTGCTCGAGAGGCCCCGCATCTGAACCCGATCGGCCGCGCTGACCAACAAAGCGGTGGACCGCAATTACAAGCCAGGCTTATACATCGTCCATGTCGCGCATCCCGCCGCTCGCCGCCGTCCGCGTGTTCGAGGCGGCCGCGCGCCACGGCAATTTCAGCCGCGCCGCCGAGGAACTGGCGATGACGCAGGCGGCGGTGAGCTATCAGATGAAGGTGCTGGAGGAGCGGCTGGGCGCGCCCTTGTTCGTGCGCAGCGGGCGCGGCATGGCGCTGACCGCGTTGGGCGAGCGGATCGCGCCTAGGGTGATGGAGGCCTTCACCCTGCTCGACCGCGCCTTTGCCACCGCGCGATCCGAAAGCGATTCCATCCTCAGCATCACCGCGCCGCAGACCTTCGCGACCAACTGGCTGTCGGGCCGGCTGGGTGATTTCAACCTGGTGCGGCCGGACCTGGCGGTGCGGCTGAGCGTGACCGACACGTTGATCGACCTCAACGGCAGCGACTATGACGTCGCGATCCGGGGCATGCCGGCACGCGGATCACCCCAGTGGCGGCTGGCCGACGGGCTGATCGGGCATTTCCTGATGCGGATGCCGGCGACGCCGCTCGCCAGCCCGGATTTTCTGGCGAAGCACCCGCTGAACGACCCCGCCGATCTGCAGCACGTGCCGCGCATATCGCCCGAGGATGATTGGTGGGATATGTGGTTCGCATCCCTGACCGGCCCCGATCCGCGCGCGCAGCGCCACCCGGGCATAAGGTTCGAATCCCAGGTGCTGGACGGGCATGCCGCGATCGCCGGCCATGGCGTGGCGATCCTGAGCCCGCCCATGTTCCAGGGCGCGATGACCGCGGGGCAGCTGGTGCAGCCCTTCACCCAGGTCGCTTATTATCGGAACAGTTTCTGGCTGGTCTATGCCGAACACAAGCGCAACCTGCCCAAGGTGCGCGCCTTTCGTGATTGGTTGGTGGAGGCGGTGCGGCAGGCGGCGGGCGATGACCCTTATGGGATATTGGAGGAGCCGGCGGCGGTGGGGTGAGGGGTGGCTTGGGGCTCTAACTGCCCCCATTCGCGGCACGGCCAGCGAACCCGAAGCAGCATTCGAACAAACTGTTATCGCAGTTATATGATAGCTCGAGACGCGCTAATTCGAACCGCAGAAGGGCCGTGATCGATTACGCGAGCCAAATGATGCTTTCTCGACTTTTGCACATGGGCTAGCGTTGGGGCTGATTGCGAGGCGAAAGAGGACCTCGCATTATTCCGATGGGGGCATCGCGACTAATGACTGTTGATCGCGTGCTCCATCGTCCATTCAAACCGCGGGCACGTCTGCTTCAGCTCCTTGGCGATCAGTTGATCGGCTCGCCTCGGCTAGCGCTCTTCGAACTCGTCAAGAACGCCTATGACGCTGATGCTGATCAGGTCACGATCACCTTCGAGAATCTGGGAACGCCTGAGGCGACCATCGTCATCCGCGACAATGGCCAAGGCATGTCGCTCGACACCATTGAGCATGTCTGGCTCGTCCCCGGACATGATCACCGGGAGCAGGAGCGCGAGGGCAACGTCCGGTCTCCGCGATATGGCCGGCTTCCACTCGGCGAAAAGGGCGTAGGCCGTTTTGCCGTCCACAAGCTCGGAGATTCAATCGAGCTCGTCACCCGAGCCGAAGGCGAGTCCGAATGCTACGCGAAATTCGACTGGGATGAACTGCTTGAGCAAACCTATCTCACTGACGCGAAAATCACTGTCAGCGAGCGCACGCCTGAGGTCTTCAAAGACTCGACCGGCACGCTGATTAGGGTCGGCCGGCTTAGGTCGGACGACTGGACGCGAGGTGAGATTCGTGACCTCTATCGCCAAGTCACCTCGATTGCGTCGCCATTCGGCGATCGAGTTGGCGACTTCGACGTCACTCTCGACGTGCCCGCGCATCCAGAATGGATCGGAACACTTCCCAGCGTTCACCAACTGCTCGACATGGCGCCCTACAGGTTTGAGTTCGACTTCGACGGTGAACGTCTGCACTACCGCTACGAGTTCGTCGGCGTCCCCGGCCTCCGCCTGGAGAAGCGGGCCATCGAGCGTGACGAGCTGCATTTCCAAATCCCATCTCAGCAGGAACCCGACGACCTCGATCCGATCGACCAGCCCCGACCCAAGCGCCAGCACCGTATTACCGCGGACAGTACTGCGATCGAGGGCATCGGCCCGATTTCGGGGCGGTTCCACATCTTCGATCGTGATCGCAAGATTCTGCCGCTGTATGGAGACACTCGCTTTCTCGAGCGGTACCTCAACCAGAATGGCGGCGTGCGCGTCTATCGCGACAGGGTGCGCGTCTACAACTATGGCGAGCCCAGCGACGACTGGCTCGGTCTTGATCTTCGACGCGTCAACGAGCCGACCAAGCGTCTGAGCCGCAATATCACCATCGGTGTCGTCGATCTCGACCTTGCGCAGAGCCAGGCCCTCCATGAGAAGACCAATCGCGAGGGGTTCGTCGAGAACGACGCCTATAGCCGGCTCCAGCGTCTCGTGCTCGGCGCACTCTGGGTGCTGCAAGTTGAGCGCAACATTGACAAGGAGCGCATCCGCGAGCTGACCGGCGGTCCACCCGAGACGCCGCAGGGCGTGGACGGCCCGCTAGCGGAACTGCGTCGGCTGGCCAGCGAGAACCACATAGGCGACTTGCTCGAACCAACGATTCGCAAGATCGAGGATGACTACAATATGCTGCGCGAGAACTTCGCGCGCTCTGGCGTCTCGCACGCCGGCCTCGCCGTGATCTTCCATGAGGTCGAGCGCGGCGTTCGAGTTCTGACAGGATCCATCAACGACCCCGACATGACGATCGAGTCGATCCGAGATCAGGCGGGCCAGCTCCAAGGCATCCTCGAAACATCTTCGCAGCTGCTCAAGACGACAACCAGCAAACCGGGATCGCTACGCGACCTCGTGCGAACGGCCCGCGACCTGAGCCTGCTCCGGTTCAAATTGCACGGCATCAAGCTCGAATGCCCCGCGCTCGAGGAGGACGGCCCGGACGCGACGGCGACCTTTGCGTCCGGCCTTGTGCTCGGTGCGCTCACCAACCTCATCGACAATGCCGTTCACTGGGTGAAGGTCAGGCACGCCGATCCAGCCGGGCGGCGGATCTTTGTGAATGTCATTCCCGACTATGAAGGTGGCCCCGCGATCGTCGTGGCCGACCGCGGACCGGGCTTTCTAGATGACCCCACCACAATGATCAGTCCGTTCTTCACCCGACGCCCGGGGGGCAGCGGCCTCGGTCTATATTTCGCCAATCTAGTCATGGACCTGAACGAGGGGCACCTTGTATTCCCGACCATGGATCAGGCCGAGGTGCCCGACGGCTATGACGGTGCCGTTGTCGCTCTCGTGTTCGGAAACCACTGATGTTCACGCCGGCGCGCTATATCGTCCTTGACGACGAACCCAACGAGCTGGCTACTTTGGTGGACGCGCTGCACGTTCTCGGCGCCCCGTGCGTTGGTGTGCGATTCGATCCGCTCAGCCTTCCGGAACCCGCACTATTTGCAGGGCTGAGAATCTTGTTCAGCGACCTGCATCTAGTCAAAGCGCAGCCGGCGGGCGTTCAGCACTACAACACGCTGGCGAGCCTCATCGATCGATGCGTGCCGGACCAGCACGGTCCATATCTGCTCGTGCTGTGGACCTCACACGAGCATGAGCGGGCAGCACTGACTGCCCGGCTTGAGGAATTACTGCCGCCGGCGAAGCGGCCAATCGCTGTGCTCGCGCTCGATAAGACGCGGTTTCGCAATGCCGGCGCCTGGAATGCCGATGCATTACGGCAGGCGATCCGTGAGCAGATCATCTCCATGCCTCAGCTTCAGGCACTTCTCGCCTGGGAGCGTGATGTATTGGCTGCCGCCAACGAAACACTGGCGATCATCGGGGGGCTGGTTCCCGATGACCGGCGCAGCATCGGCACCTATCCGGCCGCACTGGACAATGTGTTAAGCTTATTGGCTACTGCCGCGCTCGGCCGGGATAACGCTCCGAACGACCCTAAGGGCGCGGTCAAGGCCGCTCTGGCCCCGCTTCTGAGCGATCGCATCCTGAACCGCCCTTTGGTTCCGGACGATGCCGAGCTCTGGGATCGTGCCGTAACCTTCCAACCGGCCGCCCAGCTCACGCCAATCCAGAAGGCGCGCATGAACACGATGCTGCATCTGGCCATGCCGCCCGCCGAGACGGTTGCGCGACAGGATTGGGGAGCGGTCATGCCCCTCAACGACGCAATGCTTTCCGACGAGGCGATGCTGGCGAGTTATGGCATGACGGCAGGCGATCTGAGAGACCAAGAATTTAAGCTAAAACAGTCACGGCGCACCGAAGGCCGAATCGTCGTAATCCGCGGCGGCGCAAACTGCGATCAGGCCCAGACACAGTCCGGACCAATCCCGTTGCTACTCGCCCTGATCGTTCCGGCGGGCGCGCTCGCCACGGACAAGAAGCGCAGCCCGGCCATTCTTCTGTGTGATGAGAAGTTCGCGCTGGAGGGGTACGCCGACCCCGTGGCCCTGTTGATCCACGTTCGCTTCGTCACAACTGTTGTGCCGGACGAGCTGGCAACATTTCCCGAACCGACGATGCGTCTGCGCGAGCAGCTGCTAGCGGGCATCCTTGTTCACGCCGGTGCGCATCTGATGCGGCCGGGCACGATCCGCTTCTAGCTGCACTAGTCAGCGCCGACGATTCAACGGGCTGTCCGCCTTCGGTATTTCGGACGCTCGGACGACTGCGCTTTCGAAATCGCTCGAGCCGTCCCGGATCCATTCTAGGACCTCATTGACGGTGGCGTCGGTCCAAGGCGGGCGCAGGCCGCACTCCCAAATGATGCCGATGCGCCAACCTATCTCGCGCAGGGCGGTCTGCACCTTAGCGTCGCGGGCCCGATTTCCCTCAAATTTGGACTGCCAGAAGTCGGAACGTGTCGCGGGGGTGCTGCACCAGTGGCAGCCAGCATGGCGGTGCCAGAAGCAGCCATGGACAAAGACGGCAATCCGGCGCGCCGGCAGCGCGATGTCGGGCCTTCCCGGCAAGCTGGCCGCATGCAGCCTGAAGCGCAGGCCGGCGGCGTGTAGTCGCTGCCGCAGCAGAATTTCGGGCTTGGTATTCCGCCCCGCTATCCTTGCCATCATGCGCGAGCGGGTCTTCGTATCAACTACGTCCGCCACTGATCGAAGCCTGTCATTTTCGCTTGGACCTGATAATCACCGAGCGTTTGCCTGAGACTCCCGAAAGCGCCCGATCCTTGCCAACATATTCCGTTGTCGACATTTTTGCAGGCCCAGGAGGACTAGCCGAAGGATTTTCCAGTGTTCTGGCGGGGGACGGCAAGCGTGCCTTCCACATCGCCCTCTCGATTGAGAAGGAAGCGGCGGCCCATTCAACCCTTCGCCTGCGCAGTTTTCTGCGGCAGTTCCGCGACAACCTCCCGGACGAGTATTACGGGTTTATCAACCGCGGCGGCGACGAACCGGACTGGAAAACAGTTTATCCCGAGCAGTGGGCAGCGGCGGTCGAAGAGGCTTGGCAGCTCGAGCTCGGCGAGGAAGACCCCGAAAAACGCCTAAACAAGCGCCTCGATGCAATTCGGTCCGACAGTAATGGCCACACCGTGCTGATTGGCGGGCCACCATGTCAGGCCTATTCATTGGTAGGCCGCGCGCGCAATTTGGGAGTCAAGGACTACAAGGCAGAGGAGGATCACAAGCACTTCCTTTACAAGGAATATATCCGGATCCTCGATCGCCTGCAGCCGGCCGCATTCATCATGGAGAATGTGAAGGGCATGCTTTCGTCGTCGATCGATGGCGAGAACAGGATCTTCGATCAGGTTCTGCGCGATCTGCGCGGCAAACGCGCAGGCGGGACCGCCTATCGCCTGATCGCGCTCGATCCCAGATCGCCCAAGCAGCTCGATCTGACGCCATTCGAACCCCGCGCCTCCGATTTCATCGTTCGCGCCGAGGATTTTGGCGTTCCGCAGGCCCGGCACCGTGTCATCGTCGTCGGCCTGCGTGCCGATCTAGCGAGAGATCTGCCACCATCTTCGCTGGCGGAGCTCATGGTGCGCCACAATCTGAAAACGACCGTCGGTCATGTCCTCGACGGTATGCCCAAGCTGCGCAGCGGGCTCAGTCAGGACTTGGATGGCAAGGATGAGTGGAAGCAGACTGTAGAGAACGCGATGACCTCTGTCGCCAACATGAAGACCGGCCTTCCAGACAAGGAGCAGGGAGAGTTTTTCGCGCTCGCCACCAAATATCTCGATGAATTCAGGGGGCTCAATGACATTCCCGGCCGCGAGGCGCACGGCATCGGCATTGCCCACGACTGCCCTGACGATCTCAGAAACTGGTTGGTTGATCCGAAGCTTGAAACGCTTCCCAACCATACGACGCGCGGACACATGGCCAGCGACCTCGCACGCTATTTCTTCGCGGCGGTCTTTGCCAAAACCGTAGGTCGGTCTCCCACAGCCTCCAACTATCCTGACGAACTCGCGCCCGAACACGCGAACTGGACCACGGGCAAGTTTGCTGATCGGTTCCGCGTCCAGCTATCGAGCGGCCCATCAACTACAGTGACCAGCCACATTTCGAAAGACGGTCACTATTTCATTCATCCGGATCCACTTCAGTGTCGCAGCCTTACGGTGCGCGAGGCTGCCCGCCTGCAGACGTTTCCGGACAACTATTTCTTCAAGGGCAATCGCACGCAGCAATATGTGCAGGTCGGCAACGCCGTTCCGCCACTGCTCGCACGCTGGATCGGCGACGCTCTGTGGAACATACTCAATGCTATGCAGGCCGATAACGAGGCAACAGCGGAGGCCGTGCAGGGTGACAAAATTCCGATCAGCGCGCACGGTTCCGCGGGATAACAGCGCAGCGTGTCTCGATTTGGTCTATCGGCAATGACCCCAAGATCTTCAACCAGCTCCCGCGCTGCGTGGACCGACGAGGAGCTTCGACGCTCGGTCGAAGTTTATGTGCTGCTGCTCCGATTTCAGGAACAGGGCAGCGAAGAGCGGTTCGAGCCGCTCGCTCAAGCTCTGCTGGCCGGTTTGCTCGCGGAACGTAACCCCGCTGCCATTCGCTACCGGCTGCGCAACATTTCTGCGGTGGCGCAGGAGCTCGGCGGCCCGGTTCTTCGCGGCTTTTCTCCCGCTGAAAGTGTTGGTCGACTGGTTCGACCACGGATCCGGGAGATGCTGATCGCGGAGCCAGCGTTTGCGCGCCTTAATGCTCCCGACTCTGCACGCGACTTGGGTGATAGCGCCGCAGCGCTCCATGCACTGCGCATCCTTAGAGGGCAGATCGAGGCACTTGAGCAGGAAATTGCATGGCGAGGACATAACGGGCCGCCGGATCAGGGTGAGACCGACGGAGGCCGCGCAGATCTCGAGGCCGCACTCACCGACATTGCAGTCATCGAAGATGAACTAAACAAACCGACGCCGGACCCTGAAGTCGTGCGCGACCGATCTGGTCGGCTTCTCGGCCTACTGTCGACCTTCGGAAAATGGATCGGTGCGCGCACGACGAAGTTCGTTGATGCGACCCTTCTTGCGGCCGGACCGCTTGTCGCTGCTAAGGTGTCCGGAGTTTTGCCTGTGCTCGTCAACGCAGTGGAAGCTGCGGCCAAAGTCGTAGGCCATTGACCTTACGTCTTAACGTCCGCCTTTTTGTGACGACTACTCAGAAGCCGTCTGTTCGCCATGGCCCATAAGCAGTGATGTCGAGGCCAGCAGGCATAACGGGAGGCCTCCTATTCCCGGCGCCATAACTCCGACAAATATTGTGCCACACGCCGCCCGCTGATATCGCCGCTTCCTATAGGATTCAGGAGAATGTGATGGCGAAGATGGGGCGGCTGCGGATCGCGGTCTTGTGCGCGGGCGCGGCAATGGCGTTGGTGGGGGCACCGCTGGCGGCCAAGGACGCCACGGTCGAGACGACCGTCCGCATCGACGCGAGCAAGCCGGGCGCGCATATCGAACGCGACATCTTCGGCCAGTTCGCCGAGCATCTGGGCCATGGCGTCTATGGCGGCATCTGGGTCGGCAAGGATTCGCCCATTCCCAACGTGCGCGGGATCCGCAGCGACGTGGTCGCGGCGCTGCGCGCGATCCGCGTGCCCAATGTGCGCTGGCCGGGCGGCTGCTTCGCCGACGAATATCATTGGCGCTGGGGCGTCGGCCCGCAGGACAAGCGCCGCCAGACGCTGAATGCCAGCTGGGGCAATGTGATCGAGCCGAACAGCTTCGGCACCGACGAATATTTCGACTTCCTGCAGCAGATTGGCGCCGAGGCCTATGTCTCGGTCAATGTCGGCGCAGGCTCTCCGGAGGAGGCCGCCGACTGGATGGAATATATGACGGTCGACAAGCCGACCACGCTGCAGAAGGAGCGCGCGGCCAACGGCCACCCGGCGCCTTACAAGGTGAAGTTCTTAGGCCTGGGCAACGAGAATTGGGGCTGCGGCGGCGCCATGTCGGCCGACCATTATGTCGAGGAGATGAAGCGCTTTTCGCATTATTCGCGCAACCTCAATCCGGCGCAGGACGATAAGGGCCCCAACCATATGCGGCGGATCGCGGTCGGCTGGGACAGCGGCAAGAGCGATTATACCGAAGAGGTGATGAAGGCCTGGAAGGAGAAGGTCTGGAGCTGGGATATCGATACCGTCTCGCTCCACAATTATGTGGTCGGCGGCTGGCCGCCCCATTTGAAGAGCCTGGGCTTCGACGAGAGCGAATATGCGATCGCGCTGGAGGAAGCGTTCCGCATGGACGGGATGCTGACCAAGCAGTCGGGCATCATGGACAAATACGATCCCGACAGGAAGGTCGGGCTGGCGGTCGACGAATGGGGCGCCTGGCTCGCCCCCAATCCCGGCACCAATCCGCAATTCCTGCAGCAGCAGAACAGCTTGCGCGACGCGATCCTGGCGTCGGTCAACCTCAACATCTTCATGCGCCATGCCGAGCGCGTGCGGATGGCCAACATCGCGCAGATGATCAACGTGCTGCAGTCGATGATCCTGACCGACGGGCCGAAGATGGTGCTGACGCCCACCTATCACGTCTATCGCATGTATGTGCCGTTCCAGGATGCGACCCTGGTGCCGGTCAGCTTCGATGCGGGCAGCTACAGTTTCGCCGGCAAGACGATGCCGCGCGTCGATGCGGTGGCGGCGCGCGACACGGCGGGCAAATTGTGGGTGGCGGTGACCAACATCGATCCCAAGCAGCCGGCCGAGATCACTTTGGACATCGCGGGCACTGCGGCGCGCCGCGCGACCGGCCAGGTGCTGACTGCCGCGAGCGTCGATGCGGTCAACAGCTTTACCGCGCCGGAAACGGTCACGCCCAAGCCGATCGCGGCGAGCGCGCGTGGGGGGAAGCTGGTGGTGACGTTGCCGGCCAAGTCGGTGGCGGTGCTGGCGGTGGAGTAAGCCCTACCGGTTTCCCGACGAACGCCGGGGTCCAGTCACGCCGCCCTTTGGTCCGGGACTGGATCGCCGTCTGGCGTCGCCGGCCTCGCGATGACGTCCAGGAACACATATCGTCATTGCGAGCCCCGCAGGGGCGCGGCGATCCAGTCCGGCGGGCCTGGATCGCCACAGCGCTGCGCGCTTCGCGATGACGTTTCGAATATTCGGCATCGTCATAGCGAGCCGAAGGCGAAGCAATCCAGGCCCGGACCAGAGGGTGAGCGGCACGCTCGAAACCCTGCCCGGAGCCGCCGTCCGAAGGTGCCCACGGCCCCCGTTCCCGGCGGAAGCCAGGGGAGAGCGGCGACGCCGGCCCACCCTTCAGTCGATATGCTTGCGCTCGATCGTAAGCCGCGCGTCGGTGCAATAAGCGCAGGCGGGGCCGGTGAATTTGCGGCCCGCCTGCGCATCGCTCTTGAGCTTCCAGTCGAGCCAGGCGGTCACCACCTCCGCCCCGACACCGCCATGCGGCTGCCCGTAAGTGCCGCCATGGCCGACGGGGATGTTGACCAAAGCGGCCGGCAGGTGATCGATGCGGCGGAAATCGTCCGTGCCATTGCCATAGGCGATGTCGGTCGGACCGCCGAGCACGTAGAGCACCGATCCGTGCAATGTCGCGAGCCGGCTTTTGTCGGAAACGAGGCCGTCGATCGGGCTCTGACCGTCGGGGAAATAGCCGCTGTTCATCACCACCACGGTGCGGACACGCGGATCCGCTGCGACGTCGAGCGCCTGGATGCCGCCGCAGCTCCAGCCCGAGACGGCGACCTCGCCGGTAGCGATCCGGCCGTAAAAGGGGCTGTCCTTGCGCGCATTTTCGGCGATCGCCCAATCGATCGCCTCGGTGAGCGAGGAGGCGGGCGTCGGCGCCTGGAGCCGGCCGGGCGGCAGGCCTTGGGGCGCCGCACCAGGCGCGGCCGGCGGAGGCGGCGGAGCAGGCGCGACAGCAGGCTTGGGCGGCGGGATCGTGCCGGGAGCGATCGCGACATAGCCGCGCGAGGCGATCTCCAGCAGGTGGTTGCGCGCGCCCGTCCCATCCTTGCTGCACGCGCCATTGCCGAAGACATAGATGCCGAGCTTGCCCTTGCCGACTGCCCCCAGGTCCTTCGGCCGGTAGACGACATGCGCGGGGAGCGAGGCCCGCTCTTCCATCACTGCCGGATAGGGGCCGCTGCCCTGCTCCGCCGCGGGCGTCTCGGCCGGCGCGGGGATAGCGGGCAAGGCCGCGGCCAGCGCCAAAGCGAGCTGCATGCTGCGTCGTATCACGATCATCCTCCCGGAATTGTTTTGGGCGATATTAGTCGGACAGGATGGTCGTGGGGAGAGGCTATCCGTGCCTGCGATTGCCGCTGCAATTGAACGGAAGCCGTCATACCCGCGTGCGCGGGAAGGACGGGGTTGAGCTCCGCACACGAAAACGCCGCCGGCCTTTCGGCCGACGGCGCTTTCAAAATCGCTCGAGCGATCAGGCGAAGCTGATGCTGGTGCGCGGGCGGCGACGGAGCATCGTGCCCATCGCGCCGAAGCCGAGGAGGCTCATCGCCCAGGTCGCCGGTTCCGGAACATCCGGCGTCGCCGGGGGAACCGCCAACGTCTCCGAGCCGGTAAAGGCCGAATTGTTGGTGCTGTTGAACTGCAGCGTCAGCGACGTCGGCGTCGCCTCATAGCCGAGCACCGAATCAACGGTCGAACCAAGCAGATAGAGCGTGAAGCTCTTCGACCCGACCGTATTCGTATACTGGACCGTCTTGACGCTCGACACGGAGAAGTTGAACGTTCCGCTGGCACCGTCCTGGAAGACGAAGAAATCGGCGATATTCTGATTCACGGTATCGCCGACGACGCCCGAGAACTGGATCGAGCCGTTTATATGGCCCGTGAGGCCAGCCGCACCGGCGAACCCGCCGTCTGCGGCGAGCTCGAACGTGAGACCGTTGGTGACGCCGAAGCTATTGGTGCCACCAAGCGTGACCGTCGGCAGGAAGATGTTGGTCGGAGAGACCGTGCCATCAGGAATCTGAGTGGCCAGAGCGGGCGTGGCGGCGAAAACAGCGGCGGCAACGAAGCCGGCCGCGACAAAGCGCGGTAGAGTGATCATGATTCATCCCCAAAAATGAATGCAAGCCCCTCATAGCAGCAGCGCGCCCAAAGAAAAGTTGAAAAAGTGTTAATTTGGTCGATTTCGGATTTAACCCGACGAGTCCTGTTTTGAGCGATACGCCACCTCGACTCCAGACGACCCTTCTCCTTGAAATATAATTCAAGAAAAGATTTTAAAACTATAAGTCATATAGGATAGATACTCAAAAATACTGTGTCATAACGGATACGCATCGTATCATGACACGTTATAGTGAAGGTCGGTCTTCCAAATTAGCCGGAGGAAGACAATCGATGCGGGCGCCGACCGCACGGTGCGGAGGCGCCGGTTGGGCAGGATTCCTTGCGGGATCGCAATGACTTCTTGGGGCGGATGGGTCGCGGAAGGTGATGGACGATGCCAGCCGGCGCAACGTGACCGCCAGCAATCTGCTGAGCCATGTCGCCTGCGCCACGGCCGCGATCGACCGGGCCAAGGCGGAGGCGAGAGCGTCTACAATGTCGCCAAGGGTGGCGTCGCCTCCGCCGCCGAGCCGCGGCGCAAGGAATTGATCCAAAAGATCTGTTGAGGGACCGGAGGCCCACGCCCGTCATACTCGCGTTCGCGGGTATGACGAGCTATGTGTGTGAGAGCGTCCCCAATCCGCACCGGGTTCGGCTCGCTTACGCGAGCCGGCTCCGCGGCTGCGGCATGCCCTCACATACCACTACTCCCCGCGTCGCACACGCCGGTTCAGGAAATCCTCGATCGTCTTATAAACCTGACGTTTGTTGGCGGTGGTGAAGCTGTGCGTCTGGCCGGGATAGACGGCCATCTCGAACAGGCGGCCCTGCTGCTGGAGCGCGGCGTACATGGCGGTCGAATTTTCGAACACGACATTGTCGTCGGCCATGCCGTGGATCATCAGCAAAGGATCGGCGATCTTCGCGGCATCGGCGATCGTGTCCGATGCCGTGTAAGGCGGCTGGCCGAGATAACGTTCGGTGTAGAACGTATCGTACAGCTCCCAACGCGTGACCGGCGCGCCGGCGACGCCCGCGGCATAGAGGCCGGGGTTGGTCTGAAGCATCTTGAGCGTCATGTAGCCGCCATAGGACCAGCCGAAGGTCGCGATCTTCTTGGGATCGACGAAGGGCTGCGCCTGCAGCCAGCGCGCGAACCCCGCCTGGTCGGCAACCTCGGTGCTGCCCATCGCATGGTAGAGCGGATCCTCGAACGCCTTGCCGCGATTGGCCGAGCCGCGATTGTCGACCTGGACATAGATCCAGCCTTTACTCACCCAATATTGCGGCAGCGCCCCCTTCCAGGCGCGCTTCACCTGCTGCGCGTGCGGGCCGCCATAATGTTCGAAGAAGACCGGGTAATGTTTGCCGGGTTCGAGCGGCGGGGTGATCATCTCATAGTGCAGCGTCGCGCCCTCGGCGGTCTGGATCGTGCCGTAGGTGACGGGACGATGCGTCGCCAGGAAGGGCGCGTAGGGATGGCTCGCGTCGAGCGGGTTCTGCTCGATCCAGGTAATGCGCTTGCCGTTCGTGTCGGCGAGATAGACTTGGGGCGGTTGAGTGGGCGACGAACGCTGGACGAGCAGGCGCGTGCCGGCCTTGTCCATCTCGCCCTCGTTCCAATAGCCCCGCTCGGTCAGGCGCTGCGGTTCGCCCGGGTGGAGATAGTCGATCGCATAGACCTGGCTTTCGAGCACGTCGTCCTTGTTCGCGGAGAAGAAGAGGCGGTGATGCGCCTCGTCGACGCCGATCAGGCCGGCGGGGTGCGACTGGGCATTGGTCTCGAGCGTCCAGTCGCCGTGCGTGAGCTGGGTCCAGTGCCCGCCCGCAAAGCGATAGAGATGCTTGTAGCCCGATCGCTCGGAGCTCCAGATCAGGCTGCCGTCCGTCAAGGCGCGGAAATCGTCGTTGAGATTGACCCAGGTATTCGACGTCTCGCTGAACAGGATGCGCGAGGCGCCGGTCGCGGGATCGACGGCCAGCATGTCGAGCCGTTTCTGGTCGCGGCTCATCCGCTGGACATAAAGCGTGCGCGCATCGGGCGCCCAGGCGACGCGGGTCAAATAGATGTCGGGATCTGGCCCCATGTCGACGCGCGTGCGGCGGCTGCCATCGGGCGCGACCAGCCACAGCGAGACCGCGACATTGGGGGTGCCGGCGGCGGGGTAACGCTGTTCGAAGGTGCGCGTGCCATCGGCGCCGATCGCGGCACGGGTGACGATCTGGACCTTGGCCTCGTCATAGCATTCGACCGCCACCGCCCCGTCGCCGGGCGCCCACCAATGGCCGGTGAAGCGGTCCATCTCCTCCTGCGCGACGAACTCGGCGGTGCCGCAGGTGACAGTGCCGCCTCCTTCCCTGGTCAGCTGGCGTTCGGTGCCGGTCGCAAGATCGATCGCGTAGAGATTCTGGTCGCGCACGAAGCTGACGAAATGGCCGCCCGCGGAGACATGCGCGTCGAGCTCCGACTGGGGCGTATCGGTCAGCCGGCGGACCTTGCCGTCGAGACCGGCCAGATAGAGGTCGCCATCGATCGGCACCAGGATCGACCGGCCGTCGGGCGCCCAGTCATAATCGACGATACCCTTGCTGCCGCCGACGCGCGCGCGTTCGCGGCGCATCTTCTCGGCTTCCGAGATCGGTCCGCCCGATCCGACCTTCTGCGAATCGACCAGCATGCGCGACTGGCCCGATCGCGTGTCGATCGCCCACAAATCCCAGCGGTCGCGATCGTCGGCGCGGTTGCGGAGCAAAGTAGCGAGCCGGCCGTCGGGCGACAGCGCGACCTTACGCGGGGTCGGCCCGTCGAGCGAGGGGCTGGCGAAGATGCGGTCGAGCGTGAGTTGTTCGGCGGATGCAGGGGCGGCGAGAAGAGCGAGCGCCAGCATTGGCGCGGCGAGGGATTTGCGCATGCGTCAGTTAGGGCATGGGAGGTTGGGGAGTCGATCCCTCCACCTCTCAATCGTCATTCCCGCGCAGGCGGGAATCCACTCAGCGGCCGGGCGTAGGCCTCCCGGTGGATTCCCGCCTGCGCGGGAATGACGACGTATTTTCCGATGAGTGGATTCCCCTGCGGGATGGCCGGGTGTGCCCACTCGATCCGCAACAAAAAGCCGCCCCGGTTCCCCGGAGCGGCTTTTTTTGTTCAGTCCTGCCGAAAGCTCAGGCTTCGGCGGCTTCGCTGCGCTGGTCGCGGCGCTCGGCGATGCGGGCCGACTTGCCGGTGCGGCCGCGCAGATAATAGAGCTTGGCACGACGGACGACGCCCTTGCGGACGACTTCGATCGACTCGATGTTCGGCGAATAAAGCGGGAAGACGCGCTCGACGCCCTCGCCGAACGAGATCTTGCGGACGGTGAAGCTGCTGCCCATGCCTTTGTTGGAGCGGGCGATGCAGACGCCTTCATAGGCCTGGACGCGGGTGCGGTCGCCTTCGACCACCTTCACGCCGACCTTGAGCGTATCACCGGGACGGAATTCGGGAATGGCGCGCTTCGCGGAAAGCTGCGCGATCTGCTCGGCCTCGAGCTGCTGGACGAGGTTCATCTCATTCTTCCTTCTCATGCCGCGCGCCAGAGGGAGGCTGGATCCGAGCGCCGACATGACGCTCCCAAAGATCCGGTCTCCGTGACCGTGTATCGATCTCGGCCCGGCTTTTGCGCCAGGCTGCGATCTTCGCATGATCCCCCGATCGCAGCACTTCGGGGATCGTGCGCCCTTCCCATTCGACAGGTCGGGTATAATGCGGATATTCGAGGAGACCGCTTTCGAAGCTTTCCTCGTCTCCGCTGGAAGGCGCGCCCATTACTCCGGGAAGCAGCCGAACGCAAGCATCGAGCAGGACGAGCGCGCCGACCTCGCCGCCCGACAGCACATAGTCGCCGATCGAGACGGGTTCGACGTCGCGCGCCTCGAACAGGCGCTCGTCCATTCCTTCGAATCGCCCGCACAGGATGGCGACCCCGGGACCGGCGGCAAGGTCGCGCACGCGGGCCTGGGTCAGCGGCTTCCCACGCGGAGTCATCGCCAGCAGCGGAATGCCGGGTTCGACCGAGGCATCGATCGCGGTCGCGAGCACGTCGGCGCGCATCACCATGCCCGCGCCGCCGCCTGCGGGCGTGTCATCGACCGAGCGATGCTTGTCGGTGGCGAAATCGCGGATCTGCACCGCGTCGAGCGACCATTTGCCCTCGGCGAGTGCCCGGCCGGCGAGGCTGATGCCAAGCGGGCCCGGGAACATCTCCGGGTAGAGCGTGAGAACGGTGGCGGCGAAGGTCATGGCCCGACCTGCCGCGCGATGCGGGAGGCGAGCAGCGCAGTGGCGATGCCGAGGATCGGCATGGCGACGAAGAAGCGCCACCAGTCGCGCACCAGATCGCCCTCCCCGCTCGCCGCCAGCGCAGCCGCGAGGCCGGCCGGGACCAGCAGGACGAGCAAGGCGCGCGCGATCCGGAGCGCGCCGCCGCTGAACTTACGCTGCGCGCCGACCACGCCATAAGCGATCAGCACCAGATAGGTGATCAGGATCACGAGCAACAACGTGCCGAGCGTCACAGGTGGGGCTCCATTTGTCCGATGCGCAGCGCAATGCCCCAGCTGGGCCGGCCATCGCGCTCCGCCTTGGCCGCGGCGGCGCGGAAATCATAGTCCACCTGGCGGAATTCAACGCGCCCGTCCTCGACGATCGCATAACGGGCGCGGGGATCGCCGACCTCGACCGTGTAGGGGATGGGGTGATCGTCATAATAAGCCTGCAGCCCGACGCTGCCGGGATTGGCGATGCGGCGGCCATCCGCAAACTGCCGTTCGGCGGCGATATGCGTGTGGCCGCACAGGATCAGCGCCTCGCGCCGGTCGCCCGCGCGCTCGGCGACCTCCGCATCGCTCGCCTCGTGGATGCCCGACATGTCGACCGTGAAGAGGAAGTGGACCAGGTCGCTGGTCGGCGTGCCGTGGCAGAGGAAGATGTCGGGCTCGAGTTGGAGCGTCGCCGGTTGCGCCGCGAGCCAAGCGAGTTGGGGCATATCCAAACGCTTGCGCGCGAACAGATCGCTCTCGCCCATCCGGTCGATACCGTGCGTGAGCAATTGGCGTTCGTGATTGCCGGCGACGGTGGGCCAGTCGCGCGCCATCAGATAATCCGCCGTCTCGCGCGGCCACAGCGGACCGGAGAGCGTGTCGCCCAGATTGACGAAGCCGTCGCAGCCCTGCGCCTCGGCGTCCGCCACCACCGCCTCGAGCGCGGGCAGATTGCCGTGGATGTCGGACAATATGGCGTAGCGGGTCATGATTGGGTCCAGTTCTCGACGCGCAAGCCCGGCACGTCGGCTAAATCGGCTTCGTTGTTGGTGATCAGCGTCAAACCGGCTGCCAAGGCGTGGGCGGCGATCAGCCGGTCGAAGCGGCCGCGGCGGAAGGGGATCTCTGCATAAGCGAGCGCGGCCGCCTGATCGAACGGCAGGACGTCAACCATCCGGAAGAAGGCGTCGACCACTTCTACCGCGCGGGGACTCGGATCGATCCCGCGCATCACTTCGGCAAACACGACGGCAGAGGTGACCACTTCCCCCGGCGCGCAATCCTGCACCTTCAGCGCGGGCAAAGATGCGGCGTCGCGGAGGATGTAGATGCAGATGTTCGAATCGAGGAGAAAGCGGGCCTCAGTCACGCTTGAGGAGCTTTCCTTCCCAGTCGAGTTCGCGCGGCTCCATGATCCGATCCTCTGGAGTCAGCAGCTTCAGATCGGGCAGGGCCCCGGCAATTCCGGTCAGGTCGATCTTGCGTTTGGCCTCTGCGACCGGCTCGACCTTGAAGCCGGGCTTGTCCTCGCGGAGGATCATCATCTCGTCGCCTTCCTTGAGACCGAGCGCCTTGGGCAGCCGCAAGGCGACGGAATTGCCCGACTTGAAGACCTTGGCGCGATATTCTTCGGTCATGGGAGGGTCCTGTATATACGGGATGTATATACTTTGCGGAGAGGGATCGCCAGAATTTCTTCCTCGTCATTCCCGCGCAGGCGGGAATCCACCCAGTGGCTGGGCGTTGGCCTCCCGATGGATTCCCGCCTGCAGCCGCAGGCTGCAGTTTATCCTGAGCGCCTGCCTTGCAGGCAGTCGAAGGGCGGGAATGACGTGGGAAAGGCTATGCGATGAACGCCTCGTCCACGACCAGCCGCTCCGAATCCCATTCCGACACCGCCTCGGGCCGCATCGGCACCATGAAGCGCTTGCCGTCGGCGCGCTCGATCTCGATCACGTCGCCCGCGCCGAAATCGTCGATCGCGACCACACGACCCAATGCCTCCCCCGTCGTCGAGACGCAGGCGAGGCCGAGCAGGTCGACATGATAATATTCGCCGTCGGCCAAAGGCGGCAAAGCCGAACGGGGCACGGTGAGTTCCGTGCCCCGCAGGCGTTCGGCGGCATTGCGGTCCGGCACCTCGGCGAAGCGCGCGATGCCGTTGCGCAGGCTCTTCATTGTCAGCGTGCCGCCGTTGAACGAGCGGTAGCCGCCCAAGTCAGCCGTGAAGAGCTTCAGCCGGACTTCGCCCGTCACGCCATGCGCGCCGGTGATGACGGCGAGCGTGACGGGCGTATCGGGGGTCACGCGTGCTCGGCGCCTTCGGCCGGAGCCGCTTCGTCCGAACCCTCGGCCGGATCCTGCGCGGACTCGCCCTCGTCGCTCGCCTGGTCGGCGGGCGTGGCCTCTTCCGAAGCCTCGGCAGCGGGCGCTTCCTCAGCAGCGGCCTCGGCCGGAGCGGCCTCCTCAGCAGCGGCTTCCGCAGGAGCGGCTTCCTCAACGACCTCGGGGGTCGCTTCCTCGAGCGCCTCGGCCATCACCTCGACCGTCTCTTCCTGCGCGGCTTCGGCGGCCTCGGCAGCCTTGGCGGCACGCTCCTCGGCGCGCTCCTTGGCCTTGTCGCCCGGCTGGCCCTTGTTCGGGTTGTTGCGCTGGGCGCGCTCCTTCAGGCCGGCGGCGTCGAAGAAGCGGGCAACGCGATCGGTCGGCTGCGCGCCGACCGACAGCCAATGCTTGGCGCGATCCGTGTCGAGCACGACGCGCTTGGCATCGTCCTTGGCGAGCAGCGGATTGTAGGTGCCGATCTTCTCGATGAACGAGCCGTCACGCGGAGAGCGCGAGTCCGCCACCACGATCCGGTAATAAGGGCGCTTCTTGGCGCCGCCGCGCGACAGGCGGATGGAAACTGCCATTTCGTCTTCTTCCTTCTACTTCAATCTCGGTTTCGTGATCGTCGCCCCGGCGGAGGCCGGGGCCGCAGGAGGCGAAGGTTTCCCTCCATTTCCTGCGGCCCCGGCCTACGCCGGGGCGACGGGCTATCTCTTCTTCAAGAAATTCTGGAAGCCCGGGGGCAAGCCCTGCGGGTTGTTACCGCCGGGAAGGCCGGGAAGCCCACCCGGAGGCAGGCCGGCGCCGCCCATCAGCGCGTCGAGGTCGCCCGCGCCCGGCATGCCGCCGCCGCCCTTGCCGAAGAGGGAGGCGATCTTGGCCAGCCCACCCATCTTCTTCATTTTCTTCATCATGGTCGCCATCTCCTGATGCATCTTCAGGAGCTTGTTGACGTCCTGCACGGTGGTGCCGGATCCCTTGGCGACGCGGATCTTGCGCTTGGCCTGGAGCAATTCGGGCTTGGCGCGCTCCTTGGGCGTCATCGATCCGATGATCGCGTCCATGCGCACCAGCACCTTGTCGTCGGCGGCGCCATTGGCCATCGCCTGCTTCACCTGCTTCACACCCGGAAGCATCGAGGCGAGGCCGGACAGGCCGCCCATGCGCTTCATCTGATCGAGCTGGGCGCGCAGATCGTTGAGGTCGAACTTGCCCTCCGCCATGCGCTGGGCGAGCTTTTCGGCTTCCTCGACCTTGATCGTCTCGGCGGCGCGTTCGACCAGGCTGACCACGTCGCCCATGCCGAGGATGCGGCCGGCGACACGCTCCGGGTGGAATCCTTCGAGGCCGTCCAGTTTCTCGCCCGTGCCGGCGAACTTGATCGGCTTGCCGGTGACGGCGCGCATCGACAGAGCCGCACCGCCGCGCGCATCGCCGTCCATGCGGGTCAGCACCACGCCGGTCAGCGGCACCTGTTCGGAGAAGCTG
>Ga0068852_100000247_pt1 | contig 36734 bp, 26 predicted proteins | sample KBSCornC22_FD_66594 | JGI IMG/M metagenome (GOLD analysis project Ga0068852, IMG submission 66594) | Corn rhizosphere microbial communities from Kellogg Biological Station, Michigan, USA - KBS Corn C2-2 | ecosystem: Host-associated > Plants > Roots > Rhizosphere > Soil ... | reverse complement strand
GGGGGGGGGGGGAGAAAATTCAACCTTTGCGCTGAGATCACTTCGAACCCTATGCCACGCAGGAGATCGGAGAGCCCGGCGAGGGTGTAATAGGTACAGTGGCCGGGATATACCGTATCCTCTGTCATTGCGGAGTCGAAAATGTCCCTTCCCGCAATCTGTTTCAATACGTACCCTAGGTAGCTCTGATTGTTGGTCGTCAGATAGAGTCTGGCCCCAGACGGCATCCACGCATAAAGGCGGCTAAGGAATTTCTTGGGATGCCGGATGTGTTCAATTACCTCTTGAAGCATAACGATGTCCGGCGGCCGGAAAGGAGGCCCGATCGGGCTTGGAGACTCGAAATCACAGTCAATCCACTCGAGGCCCATGCGGTGTAACGCCGATCTGTACCAATCAGGGCATTTGCCCATACCTATATAACCCGCGGACTCGCGGAACGCCCATATGCCGTAGCCCGGAAAAGAGCCGATATCGGCGATCACCGCATGACCTGCATCAGGAATGGCCGAAGCGGCGCGCTCAAATCGATATCTGTCGATTTCGTAATGGTCTACTCCGTCCCGAAAGAGACGGTCGCCAACACAGTTCCATCGCAGCTTCACGCGTAGCGTCTCGTAATCCACACGCATTCACAAGTTCTCCCATATGGAAATAAGTGAGGCTTCTGCGGGTGGTCGGGCTCCCCGATTCTTCCTCAGTGTCCACGATCAGACCTCAGCTAATGGGACTTAATGAGGATGCCCTGACCGGTGGGAACCGTCAAAATCATTCGATTCTGCCTTTCAGCAAAAGCATTCCAAGCTTGGAATTGCGCCTCGTAACCAGTGAACGCATAGTCGTCTATTATGACAACTGCGCCGTGCGAAAGTTTCGGCCACAGACGTTCGATGGTAGCGATCTCCCCATCGGCGTTGTTCATATCGATCGAGAGGTAGGCAATGCGATCAATTTCGGCATCGGCGAGACTCTCGGGCAGTATGCCGCGTACAAGCCGGACGTTCAAAAAAGGGCTGAAGTTGCGACTCGTCACGTTGTAGCAGTCGAAGTAGAGTACGTCGTTCAACATCGCAGCATGTCTTTTTTCGTCCTTAGAGACTCTCTCCAAAGGGATTCCTTCGAATGTATCGAGAAGCCAGAATGTCCGATTCAGCTTTTCAAATGCCAGGAAATGAGCGACTGTCAGCGAGAGCAGCCCAGTATGCACTCCACACTCGACGAAATCCCCGGGCACTGAAAGAGCGTTTTTGGCCGCCCAACAGCAAATATGAGCTCGCCATCGAATGTCCGGCACATTGCCATGCCACCCGGCTCTATTCAATTCGACAGCTTTGTTGTAGGCATGATCGAAGGCATTGTCTCGAAGAGCGGAGAGATTCTTACCGATCACCGCGAGTCCGTCAGAATGGTAATCAAACTGCAAAGGCCGTCGGATTCCATGCCGCTTGAGCCACGACTTAACTCCTAATCCCATGAAAATCGATCCTTGCGCGTGCTTGCACGCCGAAGAGGTGGATGCACCGGTTGACCTCCTGTAAGCGGCGAACGAATTGCCACTCACAGGATCCGTCTGGTTACACGTATCGAGTATTGTAGACGAGTGATATCGATGTGCTCTGAGCGTGTTTTGGAAATCACTCGATTGACTGCTGCCGCGTTTGCATGAGCTAGGATGCTGAGAACGCGCCTATAGCGACAGCGTACAATCATGTTTAAACCGAAGCGGCTCTGCACTGATCTACAGGAAGCCTTAACGGCCCGTTTTGTATGCGCGTGGTACTTTCCCACGGTTTTTGGAACGCACCAGCGAACTCTCGTCAGAACGTCCTCTTCTGATGACATGAACGGCTGAAGCCCCCAATATCACTGAACGCAATTGGAAATGGAGACGTCGCTCCGGATGATGGGTAACGAACGTTGCAACTGAGAAAAGTGCTTCAAGGATCTGGCTCCAACCTGATTAGAGTGTTCCTCTCTGCGCTCGTTGGAATTGTGCTTCCGCCGTTCCTCGTGCGTCACCTGTCTACGCCCGAATATAGCGCCTGGGTACTGATTCTTCAGCTCAGCGCGTATGTCAGCTTGCTGGATCTGGGCCTTCAAACCGCTATATCGAAGTTTGTGGCAGAATACGACTCGGCTGATGAGCGCCTTGCGTGCAGCCGCGTTTTGAGCACATCGTTCCGAATACTGTCCATCGCTGCTCTGGCAGGTGTGGTCCTTATCCTGGTGCTGACGTGGCAAGTACCACGGATGTTCCATCAGATGCCAAGCACGCTCGTTCGTGAGGTCCGTGGTTCCCTTCTCCTGATCGGATTGTCCGTTGCGGTAAGTCTTCCGTTCAACGCTTTTCTTGCCGCCTTCACCGGTTTACAAAGATACGGGTTCCCTACACTCCTGTTGACGATCAGCAAGGTTGCGTCCTCCGGCGCACTTGTGGGTATCTTGCTCCTGCGTGCGAGTCTGCTTCAGATGTCTCTTGTAATGGCGGCATTCAATCTAGGGACTGCAATCACTCAATATCTTGGATGGAGGAAATTCGCAAAAGATAGAGTAGAGTTTTCCTGGATATTGTTTGATTCATTATTCGCAATCAGGATAGTAAAGTACTGCAGCGCCTTATCGATTTGGACGCTCGCAGGGCTGCTTATCAACGGTCTCGATACAGTTCTGGTTGGGCACTACGATTTTCGAAATACGGGCTATTATGCTGTCGCCAGCAGTGTTACGAATTTTGTAATGCTTGCGGTCGGCAATCTATTCGGACCTCTAATCCCCGCCATTTCCTCGTTGCAGGCGATTGGAAGTTCTAAACAGATCGGAGATGTTGCTGTCAATACTACCCGATATTGTGGATTGGTCCTCTATGTCAGCGGCTTGCCCATTTTGTTTGGCTCCTACCCTCTCCTTTCGTTGTGGGTAGGCAAGAACTACGCAGTCCAGAGCGCGCCGTATCTTGCCGTGCTCATGATTGGAAATCTCATTCGCCAGCTTGGCTATCCATATGCACTTGTGGTTGTTGCAACAGGCAGACAGCATCTCGCCACCATCGCTGCTGTAGCAGAGGCGCTGGTGAATATTTGCCTGAGCATCTGGCTGATTCAACGGATGGGTGCTATGGGTGTGGCGATTGGCACGGTTGTCGGAGCATTTGTGAGCATCACGCTACATTTGACGGTCAGCATGCGCTATACGCGCTCCGCGATATTGATTCATCGCTCGCAATTCATCATGCAGGGACTGCTACGGCCGCTTGTGTGCGTCGCTCCCTCTGTTATCCTTTTGCCGTTTTGGAAGAGGTTTGCAACGATTCCCGCACCCCCTCTTTCTATGCTTTTGTGGGCTCTAGCCACGATTGCGCTCGCGTGGCAGGTGGGCCTCAATCGATCAGAACGGCAGAAGCTCTTGGTTGGATTCAGTCGGTTGGCGTATTGGCCAAATGTAGGCGCGTAACAAGTCTCAATCTTGTACGTGGCAAAATTGAAAACATTTCTTGTCGTGCTTATTCTCAACTTCGATGGTTAGACTGGGACTGGAAGTCTCCTCACCACTGACCTATCTTGAATCGGTACAGAAATGGCCAAAAGAGGTGGCGGACAGTTTCCAACCCGTTGCGAATAGGGCTGATCGGCTCATCAGAATCGCGGGACTTTCGGCAGCAAGCCCTGAAGCCGCCGCATGCTTGTTCAACTCTTAAGAAACACGCCTGTAAGGCCGGACCCGTGCCCCTTGCTCTTTCGTTGAGCTACAGAATAGAGATACAAGGCCAGCAACCTTCGAACAAGTCTTATGGGCAGCATGCGGTTGGCTACATCGGCCCATGCGTTCCTGCTGAGAATTGCACTCAAACGATCATGCGTTGTGATTTCGAGTTTCGACAACTCGCATTCGCTGCAAACTTTTTCCAGCACATTTGCAGTGTAAAAAGAAAGATGACGTGGCGCGTCCAGATGCAGCCATCGTTCTCGTAGCGTCTGAAAATCATAGCTTTCGATATCAGGCACCGCTACGAGCAGAATTCCATTGCTCTTGAGTCGATGCGAAGCGCTCCGAAGCACCTCCCAGGGACGAGGCATATGCTCCAGACAATGCCACATTACGATGACATCGAATTCCTCGTTCATCTCATCCATGGCCGCTGACGGGTCATCGGATTGTATTGCCTTCACGCCAACCGTATCTCGCAGGAAGTTCACGCATCGTGCATCCATCTCGATTGCAGTGACGTCGAATCCGGCATCCTTTGCGTTGCAACTGAAGATTCCCATCCATGGACCAATCTCAAGCAGTTCTCCGCTATTCTTGTACTTCAAGATGGCATCGAGTCTGTATCTTTCCTTCTTCGCGATTCCTCGAAGCTGAGACAAAGTTCTTGGTATTTTTTGATATCCCCCTTCGTAAAACCGGAAGAGGTCGGAGGGTACCGGAGACAGGAAAATCAATTCGCATGTTGAGCAGCGATAGTAATTGAACACTTCATCACTTAGCGTTCGATTTACATCTGAAGAGGAGATGAACTGTCGAGACGTCTCACCGCATTTAGGACAACTTACGAAATAGGGAGATGTCAGTTCGCGATCCTTCATTATCGTGACTTTTCTATAGTAGGCCGATCAGACCTAAACCACTCTACAGCAATTATATTGAATTGAGATCCTACTCACCTCTCCCACAATCCGTTTGAAAGGATTTTGGGCTACGGGAAACTTAACGTGGCGAGAAGCCGAACCCTACGAACGCTATAGGGAATGACGGGCACGGAATTCTTTGACAACTTCGGCGGGATCGCGATGATCTCCATCGACGGCTTCATTCATGGCGCGCATATCGTCAGCAGTCACTTTACCCGCGAGAGCATGAAGCGCTTGTGCGATCTGGGGCCAGCGACGGAGCGAATCATTGCGAACCAGCGGAACCGCCTGGTAGGGCGGGAAATAGTGTCGATCATCCTGAAGAGCCACTAGTCCCAGAGCCTGGATGGGTCCATCCGTCGAGTTGCCCGCGATCATATCGACCTGATGGGCTGCTAATGCTCGATACAAGAGGCCCAGATCCATGGTGCGCGGAGAGTCGGCAAAATGCAGATTGTATGCCGCGCTGAGCCCCGGTAAGCCGTCGGGCCGCTGCTCAAATTCGTACCCAACGCCGAGGCGCCAATTTGGAGTGAAGCGCGCGGCCTGACTAAGGGTGGTGAGATTCAGCCGTCTGGCATCGTCACCACGGATCACCATCGCGAAAGTATTCTCAAAGCCAAGCGGCTCCGCGACGGTGACGTTATCGCGTGAAGCGTAAAGGCCCCTGACGATTTGGAGAACAGCAGCCGGATCGCGGTTGAGTGGCTGCTTCAAAATCGCTGTGAGCGCCGTGCCGGTGTATTCGACATATGCGTCGATGCGACCGGAGACAAGGGCCTGGTTGCAAATATAGCTGCCTGCCAGGTAGAAGCGCCGCTCGACCTTCAGCTGCGATCTGGCTTCGATTTCCTGTGCCAGGAGTTCGCCGAGGATTACCTGCTCGGTGAAGTTCTTCGCGCCGATGACCGGGTGGTCTGAACGTGGAGGCGAGCAGCTGATAAGGAAAGAGCTGAGGAGAGTCGCGCAGGAGAGCAGGAGAGTTCGCTTCATTGTCGGATGCTTTCAGGGGGGGAGACTCTGAATCGCCTTTCCAGCAGTCCAAGAGCCGAATCCGCAATTAGAGCAAGGAGCGCTGCGGGAACGGCCCCTGCGAGCACCAGGCGGTTGTCCACAGACGCGACACCACGAAAGATCAGTTCACCCAGCCCTCCGGCGCCGACGGCTGCCGCAATGGTGGCGATCCCGATGCAAGTGACCGTTGCGGTGCGGAGGCCGGCAAAGATAAATGAAGCCGCTAATGGCAGCTCAATCATGAAGAGACGCTGCCGGTTCGTGAGCCCAATGGCTTGGGCAACCTCAATCAGAGTTGGATCGATGCCGCGAATTCCGGCATACGTATTGCGCAGGATCGGCAAGAGCGCATAGGCTGTCAGCGCGACAATCGCAATGCGTGCGGCTCGGTCCCCAAGCCAGGGCAGCGGCAGAAGAAATCCGAACATGGCAAGCGATGGAATGGTTTGCAGAACGTTCGCTATGCCGATCACCGGCTTCGCCCAGCGAGGCGAACGCGTAAGCCAGATTCCTGCGGGTACAGCCAGTACTGTTGCGAAGAGTATGGCAGCGCCCGTAAGCCAGAGGTGTTCCACCGTCAGCGTTGCGATCTCGCTGCCATACTGCGAAAAGAATGGCGCGCTCATGCCGGATGCGCCTTCCTGTTTACTCCATCTTCAGCACGACGGAATGCGCGAACATAAGCTACGATTTCAGGTTTGGTTGAACTCAAAAATTCATCGCGAGGCATGTCGATAATGAGCTTGCCCTCGTTCAACAGCGCGATCTGGTCAGCGAGGTAGAGGGCTTCGTCGAGGTTATGAGTTACAAACAGCACCGTGATCTCCACCCGGTGGAGAAGTGCGCGAAGCATATCCTGCATCTCGGACCGCGTGAGGGGATCAAGCGCACCGAAAGGCTCGTCCATGAGGAGAATGGGCGGTTCTGCAGCGAGAGCTCGCGCCAGCCCCACGCGCTGCCGCTGTCCACCGGAGAGCTGATGCGGATAGCGATGCGCAAAACTCGCCGGATCGAGTCCGACAAGCTGAAGAACTTCCCTGGTTCGATTTGAACGCTGGGCCTTCGGACGTCCTTCTGCTTCCAGAATAATCCCGACATTTCTTTCTACGGTGAAGTGCGGAAAGAGTCCGGCTTCCTGGATGACGTATCCGATCCTGCGGCGGAGACCTACCAGGTCGATCTCGCTCGCACCGGCAATCTCGACAACGCCGGATGTCGGTACGACCATGCGATTGGCGGTGCGAAGCAATGTTGTCTTGCCCGATCCGCTGCGGCCAAGGATCGCCGCGACTGTTCCATGTTCGATGGCAAGCGAGACGTGCTGCAGAAGCTGCCGACCGCTTGCGACAGCAACAGTAACATCTCGAAATTGAAGAGCTGCACTCATCGCTTCAACCGTGGAGGCAGCTTAGCACGTCAACCAGATCATCGCGCCCGCGAGCCCTTCATCCAACTTACCAGTCTCGGGAGTGGGGGAGGGTTCGATGCAGCAGACGCTGCCCTGCGTGATCAACTCAAAGAGTGCGGCTCCTGGATTGCTGCGCCGGCATCCACAGCCGTGTTCCAGGAAACGACATGATTCAGAGGCGATGACAGAGGCTCTCTCCAGAGCTGCTCGAAATCGCAACCACACGCATAAGCAAAGCAGAATGCCCATGAAATATGTCGCCTGCGCCATTTGTGTCCACTGCTGTATGCCCTTGGTTTTCATTTTTCACGAACACGCCGATGCATGATCAACCAATTCTACAAATTGAAGGCTGCGGCAGCGGATTGACTGCCCTTCCTCGCCTCATTGATCGCTCGTGTTCTTGATCGATAGCGGATTAGGTGTTTTCTCGGAGGAGTGCGATCCGCTCAGCTTCGAAGTCAGATCGAATTCCTGCTGCGCCTTTGCGGCCAAGCCTTGTTTTCGGTAGATCTGGCCGAGCTGATAGTGCAGGCTGGAGATATTCGGCGCCAGCGCGATAGCCTTTTCCAGTTCAGACTGCGCCTTCTGCATCTCATTTTGAGCGGCAAAGATGTGGCTCAGTTCCTCGTGAATCGTCGGATTAGCTGGGGCAAGATCGGACGCGCGGTTCAAATACGAAATCGCTTTGTCAGGCTGATGCTGATCGCCGTACAGCTTGCCGAGATTGAGGAATGGCTGCGCATCGGCAGGGCTCGTCCCCTGCCACTCGATCGCTGTTTCGAACGCGGTTCTGGCCTTCTCCATTTCGTTCAACTCCCGCCAGGCGAGCCCGATGTTGTTTTCAGCCTCCACATACTTAGGATGTAGGGCGATTGCGCGCTCGAAGCTCGCGATCGCGCCGTGATAATCGTTTTCATTGAACTTGGTTCTGCCGAGCAGATAGTGTGCGTCTGCGTCATTCGGCGATTCGGTAACCACCTCGGTGAACCACTTGTCGGCATCGACGAAGTCGTCCAGCAGAATGTAATCCGAAGCGACTATCTTCAACTCGTCGGGGCTGGGTCGGCGAAACTTGGCACCCGCCGTGAACTCCTCAAGAGACTCTCGAGGCTTCCGCTCTCGAAAGAGTACGTACCCCAGCAGAAAATGGGCATCCGCGGAATCAGCATGGTTCTTGATGTAGGCTCTGACCTCAGCTTCAGACTCCGTCAGTTTGCCCTGACCAGCAAAGGCCCGCGCTCCCGCAAGAGGATCAGGCGGAGTCTGGGAGCGTCCCGACGCGCATGCGAGGGTCGCAACCAGGAAGACCACATCACGAGCAAGGGCAGTTCCACGCAACATCTCATTTCCCTTCACTAATGAGCCGCATTCTTGATAGCGTTCGAGTCGCTAGCCTGACCTGCGACTGCGGCACTCGCTTCACGCTGCAACTTCCCGTAGGTCTGCATCTCCTTTTGCGCCTCTGCGGTATTGCCCTGCGATCGATAGACATTCGCCAGCAGAAAATGAATGCTCGGCTCACGAGGGCTGTCCTTCTCGGCCATGAGCAGGTCGGGGAGAGCCGCCGGCTGTTTGCCGAGCCTCACGAGGGCGCGCGCACGGTCCACGCGTGCCTGCATCAGGGCGGGGCAGCGCTCGATCGATGCGTTCGCTTCCGACAGCGCCTCCTCGCTGGAGTCGTTTGCTTCGAGAATTGCATTGGCCAGCTTCCAATGAGCAATGCAGTTATACGGATCGTTCTTCAACTCCGCCCGGAACTCCGTTTGCGCAGACTGCCACTTCCCGATGTACCAGTACGCGTCCCCCATGTGCATGTGCGTGCCAGGCTCCTCCGGAGCCATATCTACGGCTTTTTTGTATTCGACAAGAGCGAGATCGTAATTGTGCATGCTCTCGTCGATCTCGCCGGCGATCTCATGAGCAACAACGGAATCGGGATCGATTTCATTGATCTTCTTCAGCGCGCCTTCTGACAGGCGCAAATATGTTTTGCCGAGCATGTACCATGCCTGCTGATCCTTCGGATTGCGCCCGAGGTAATCGTTCAGATGGCGCGCCGCTTCGTCCATCTTGCCTTGGTTGATGAGCATGCGCACCAGCGTGATCTCAACCTTATCGTCTTTGGGATTGGCGCGCAGGGCCTTACGAAGGAGGGGCTCGGCCTTGTCATTTTGGCCAAGCTGCACATAGCTCATACCCAGGATCGCCGCGGCCGTGGGCATGTTCGGATTCAGTTCGAGCCCGCGTTTCAAAACTTCTGCCGCATGCGCATAGTCGTGCTGGTCGAAGTAAAGGCCGCCCAGATTGTTGTATGCAGCGGCAAGGTGCGGGGCCAGCCTGATAATGGACCTGTACTTCTCAATGGCAGCGCCTTCACTTCCGCTCTGAGCAGCCTGGTGTGCCTCGGCATAGAGGCGCTGTACCTCTGGTGTCACTTCACTCTCCCCTGCCTGCGAACGAGCCCCAGAAGGCGCGCCTAGCGTCGAAGCTAGTGCGAGAAGGGCAATGCTCAATCGGTATCTACGACCGGAGGGGGTGTACTTCATGATTGCTGATTATAAATTTTCCTGAATCAGTTCGTTGTGTCACCAAAGCGACAGAAAAAATCGCCGGACTGCATGAAAGCAGCCCGGCGCAAGGAAGCCACAAGTCTCCCAATTCAGGAGACAGCGCAGAACCTAGAAAAGAATCTGCAACTTGAGCTGGCCCTGTCGATTGTTGATTTGAGAGCCAGTACTGGTGTCCTGCGTGAATGTTCCATTACTTGCATTCTCATCGGGTCCGTTGAATCGTGTGCGATTGAAGGCATTGAAGTAGTCAACCTGCAGGATTGCCTGCCACCTTTCGCCAATGTAGAAGTGTTTCCGGGCGTTCAGATTTTCCATGAGATAAGCCGGATTCCGGAGATCTCCGTAAATCCTGTCCGCGTTGCCGATGACGTACTGCGTCGGGGTTGTGGTAAAGCCTGCCGGGTTGAACATCGATGGTCCGGTTCCCGTGCCGCCATGCGTGAAGTAATCACGTACCTTGCTGTACGAGGCGGTTGAGAGCTTTACCGAGGGATTGCGGTCCGGTCGGTTGAACCCGTTCGGGAACGGCGAGCCGCTCTCGCATACTGAACTTGACGAGCAGCCTGACATCGGTGTTCCGGACTGATAATTGAGAATCCAGCCCACCTGCCATCCACCTGCGATGTTTCCGAGCTTGCGGTTGTTGACGAACTTCTTGCCCGGACCGATCGGCAACTCGTAAGTTCCGCTAACCTTGAGAGTCTGCGGCACATCCGAATTTGAGATCGTGTACTCCGGCTTCTGGTTGTACTTGTTGATTCCGCCAGAAGTGAAGCTGGAGAAGCCGCTGTTGGTGTTATCCATCAATCGGGATAGCGTGTAACCCGTCAGGAACGAGAGACCGCCGGAAAACCGCTTTTCCAGGGTGATCTGTGCGCCCTGGTAGTAGGTCGTTCCAAAGCCCTCGAAGTTGTTGAAGATGTAGTTGTACTGCGGGTACGGCGTGAGAGCCTGCTGCACCGTGGCCGATCCGCCGAAGTCATTGACGAATGTTGGATAGGGCAAGCTGAACCCGTCATGCTGGGCGCAACCATCCTGGAAGCTATCGGACAGCACGGAGTTCCCGAGGTTCGTCGCGCAGGTGCTGAGAACGTTGCCGTATTGATCGTCAAACTTCGGGTCCATCTGGTTGATCTTGTTGTTTTGGCTGGGAAGGTGGATTACACGGTTACCGACCCAGGCTGCTTCAAAGAACATGTTGAACGGCAGCTCGCGCTGCAGGTTGACGTTCCACTGCTGGCTGTAAGGAGCGTAGCCGTTATTACGACTGAAGGCATTGATCGTGTTGCCATTACCGAGCGCCGGGCTGAATGGTGTAGCCACAGTTGCCGGTATGGGATTGGTATCCCACGATCCTGGCGCGGAAGTAAACGTACCGGAGCTGGCGCGGTGGAACTGGCCGGTCAGCAGGTTGCCGTAGTTCACAGCGACCTTGCTGGTGCCGTACTCGTAGGCGCCGCCATTGAGGAAGGCTATGTTGAAACCGGCCTGGACCACCATCTTATGGCTCAGCTGATAGGCAAAGCCAAGACGCGGCCCGAAGTGAGTAAAGTGGATATCGGCACGAGTGTAGCCGGCGCAGCCGTTACAGTTGCCGAACTTGGTAGCAGCTCCCGGTATGCCCGCAATGGGGTTGGTACCCGGGTTGTCAGGATCGAAGAAAACAATCAGGTCATGCTCTTCAGTGAAGGGCACCTGGATATCCCAGCGAACACCAAGATTCACTGTCAATTTCGGAGTCAACTTGATGTCATCCTGAATGTACGGAGCGAAATCCCAGTTGCGCAGCCTTTCTTCCTGGGAGTTAGAGCGGTTCGTATTATCCGGAAGACCCAGCAGGAAACTGGCAAACGAGCTGCCGTAGTTCGAGAAGTTGGCGTCGCTTGCATTGTGAATCGAGGTTTGCTTCTGGCTGAAGTTGAACTGACCGCCCTCGGTTTGTTCTTCGTTGTCGTCCTGATACGAGCGGCGAAGCTCGCCACCGATGTTGAAGGTATGGCGTCCCTTGGTCCACAGCCAGTTGTTCACCAGCGCTATGCCCAGCTTGCGGTTGACCGAACCTGAGTTGGATCCGTTGGTACCAAAACTGGTGGTAGAGTGCTGGCCATCGAAGGTGATGTTCGGCATGATATCTTCCTGCAACACGCCGAAGTAGTTGTCTACTGGTGGGAACTTGTTGACGTTGAATTGATTGTTGATCTCGCCGATCCAGCCAGCGCCTGCCGTCATGATCAGGTGCGGGGTTAACGTGTTGGTGTAGTTCAGCAAGAACGCGGTGCCAACGTTCGGATAGTCGCGCAGGCTCTCCAGCGGATTGGGAAGCACGACGATGGGATTGTTGTCGAATCCCTGGCTATGGAAGGTATTGCGCCACTCCGTGTAGTGCAGGCTCTGTGTGGGCGTGAGAGTCTGATCAACCGTGAAGCCCCATACATGCTGAATGTTCGGAGAAACGTACGGGACGTAGTTCTTGTTGTTGCTCTGCCCACCAACGCCGGTGCCTGGGTTGTCCGGATCAGGAATGTACTGGAGAATGCTGGCTGCAATGGGGCTGATTCGGTCGGCGGGAATTTTATTGCCGGGGAACGGCGCGCCGGTCAGGGGATCGTAGATGGGAACCACAATCTGAGCCCCGGAAGCATCTACACCGAGGTAGTTCGAGAAATCTCCGGCCTTCTCAGCCGCCGTCGGCACGGTGCCATTGTTGGTGTTCTGCGTGTTCTGCTTGTACCATTCCTGCGCATAATAGCCGAAGGTCCTGTTCCGGCCATCGTAGATGTGCGGAATGCGGATGGGACCACCTACCGAGAAGCCGTAGTTGTTTTCATGGTCCACGGGCGGCTTTCTGTCTACGTTGTTCGAGTTCCACGGCGGCCCGTTGAAGAAGCCTACGGAATCGAAGAAGCTGTTTCGGTTGATCTCGAAAAGATTGCCGTGATAGCTGTTGGTTCCCGATTTCATCTGGTAGGTCAGCGCACCCTGTCCCAGGCCGTATTGCGCCGAGAAAGTGGTCCGCTCAACCTTGTATTCCTGCACCAGATCGAAAGGCGGGTTGTAGTTCACGGTGTAGCCCTCCGTCTCGGACTGGGGGACCGGAATGCCGTTGTAGATGATTTCCTGTTCGAAGTCGACGCCGCCGCTCACGCGGTGAGAGAAATTGTCGCCGGTTGTACCGGGAGCCAGGAACTGTAACTGGTCAATCTGGCGACCGCGACCCGAAACCTGCTCCGGCAACGCAGCGACGACGGCAGGCTCAATGGTGCTGCCCAATTCTGGCGCTGTAGTATTGAGTGCGATTTCATCGGCGATAACTTGGACAGTTTCGCTTGCCGCTCCGGTGGTGAGCGAGAAGTCGACCGTGGAGGTTGTACTCACTTCGATCGTAACGCTCTTCTTCACGTCCTTCTTGAAGCCTTGAGCGTCGACCTGCAAGGTGTACGTGCCAGGCAAAAGGCCTCTGAACGAATAGGTTCCGGCGCTGCCGGATACGGTGTCGCTTGAGACCGATGTCTGGTCGTTGGTGACGGTGACCTTTGCGTTCGGCACAACCGCGCCGGTTGGATCTGTGATCGTGCCGGTGATTCCGGCGCTGGCCTGCGCGAATGCGGCGCGAGGGGCCAACGAGATCAAGAATGCGATTGCAACGATGGCCGACGCCCATAGGCTCGCCCGCGAGCGGCGCAACGAGACGGCGCACTCGTTGGGAATGGGGAATAATTTCACTTTGCCTCCTGGTCTTACCCAGTCAAGATCTTGAGTACAGTGGTAGGGAATTACGGTGACAGCCCGAAATGGCTCTTTTGGCCTTGGAATCCGGCGTTCGATGGAAACGATACCATTTTTATGGTAGCGATTCCATTCCGCGCAACTATACGTCCCCCAAAATTCCGCTGTCAAGATTTTTTTGGAATTGTGAATTTTTACCGGGCTTCTTTGCGCACCCGATTTCAACGTATTAGTGACGAGACGTGATAAGAATCGCCCAGAGTGGACTTTCACGCCGACGAGCGGGACAACGTGCAGCTGGGCCTTTCAGGTGCCGGGAGAGCCTCTGGGTAGCGATCGAAGGACCTCAATCGCAGCCATGTACGGTCTGTTGTGCGCGTGTGGCAGCTCCAACGACAGGCTCGTCCACCTGTACCTGCCGGTCGGGCTTGATATCGGTAAGCGTTTGCACAGTGCCGGAGGGCCAGCGAATCTCGACGCACGAGGGTGCCACGGTTTCTCCGAGGCCGAAGTGAACGCGAGGATCACTCGCAGACAGATATCCACTGGAGGTTGTCACGGTTGCCCATTGCTTTCCGAGGGCAGTTTTCACCATCACCACTGCTCCGATTCCATCGCGGTTGCTCTTATGTCCGATAAGTTGCAATGTGATCCAATGCCCCGAGTGCTCTGTCTCGTTGAGCAGAACGTGCGCCGGACCCCCATTGGTGGTGACCACTGCATCGATGCGGCCGTCATTATCGATGTCTCCAACCGCCATGCCTCGGCCAACCCAGGCCTCGTGGAAGATATCCCCGGAGATGGATGAAACATCCACGAACTTCTGGCCGGTATTCCGCGCGAGCAGCATCGGCTCACGGTAGTGAAATTGCGGATTAATGCGTTCGATCGTATCCAGATCGTGTCCCTGAGCGACCATCAGGTCCTTCCACCCGTCGTTGTCGTAGTCGAGGAATCGCAAACTCCACCCGGAGTGCAGAAGTGTCATTGCGCCGATGCCGCTTTCGTTGGAGGCGTAGTTGAACGTGTTATCTCGATTGTTCTGGTATAACGCGTATCGCTGGTTAGCCAGGTCATCGACGATGATGTCGGGCCAACCGTCGTTGTCATAGTCGGCAAAGTCGACACCCATGCCCGCGTAGGTCTGTCCCTCGGCGTTGACGGCTGCTCCCGTCTCCAATCCAACTTCTTCAAACGTTCCATCCTTCTTCTGGTGGAACAAAAACTCCGGCATGGAATCATTCGCGATGAAAATGTCGATCCGTCCATCGCGGTCATAGTCGGCAAAGGCAATTCCGAGCGCTTTTGCAGGCTTATCGAGGCCAAGCTTGTGCGCCTCTTCAGTGAAATGACCATTGCCATCATTGTGATAAACCAGCAATGTGATGGGCTGGAATACGTCGGGATGACAATAACCGCGGTATCCTTCGCGATGTTCGCCGCACCACACGTCCTCCCAGTCCCACGTCACGTAACGATCCACTACGAGATCCAGAAGGCCGTCGTTATCCAGATCAACCCATGCCGCCGAACTTGACCAGCCGCCGCCCGTTACGCCCGCCTTCGCGGTGACGTCGGTGAAAGTACAGTTCCCATTGTTGTGATAAAGCTTGTTTCCGCCGTACGCAGTAACGAACAGGTCCTCGTAGCCGTCGTTATCGTAGTCGGAAACCGCCACGCCCATTCCATAGCCCACACCCTGAAGCCCGGCTTTCTCGGTAACATCCTCGAAGGTCCCATCCGCCTTCTGGTGATACATGCGGTTCCAGTATTCCGACCCTGTCTTCTGAGGGATGAAGCCCTTCGGCGTGGGATCGGTGTACGGCGCTCCATTAACCAGGAACAGGTCGAGCCGGCCGTCGTTGTCGCAGTCAAACAACGCCACGCCGGAGCCCATTGTTTCGATCAGATATTTGCGCGATGTGTGCGGTGCCTGGTGAAGAAAGTGCACACCGACCTTGTCAGTGACATCGACAAATTTGCCGGGAACCGGGGGCGTTGTCTGAGGCGCAGCCTTCGCGGGCAGTCTGCCTGACTGAGCAGACACCCCCGCATTCGCGAAACATCCCATAAGTAAAGCGAACCAGAAGATAGCTCTGCATACCTGCGTCACGGTCCGCTCCTCGTTGGAGCAGAGACGGTATCAGGGCACGGTTTCCCATCGCAAAGCGAAGACGTAATCCCCTTCCCTTCAGTGATGGTGTAGATACGATCGACTGCCGGAAGCTTGATCGTCTCCTTTGCACCTGAGGGCCAGTGGATCTCCGCCTTCGCCCGATCGGTTGCATCCCCAAGACCGAAATGAGGCCTCGGGTCGTTGGTGGAAACATAGCTACCCGCGCTCATCACATCCTGCCGCTGACGAATTCCGTTCGCAGTCAGATAAACGGTTGCGCCTACACCATCGCGTGGGCTCTTCGGACCGCCGACGAGTTTCAGCTCAACCCAATGATGGTGATCAGGATTGATGTTCTTCAGCAGCACCGGCGGCCCGTCGATCTGGCTGATGACCACATCGATCTTGCCATCATTGAAGAGATCGCCAAATGCTGCTCCGCGCCCGGAGATGATCTCGGCAAGCGCTGTCCCCTTCACTGGAGCGATCTCACTGAATTTGCCATCGCGATCATTGTGAAAGAGCAAGGAGCGCTGCGCATATGAGGTCCCCCAATCGAGGCGATCGGCGGCAGGATAAATATGGCCGTTCACAAACATCAGGTCGAGCCAGCCGTCGTTGTCATAATCGAGAAATCCATCACCCCACCCAAGGAACGGGATCGAAATCTTGCCGATCCCCGATCGCATGGACACTTCGCTGAACCCGCCATTCCCCTGGTTGCGGAAGAGCAGCTTTGACTCATCGGAAAAGTCCGAGATCGCAAAGTCGAGCAATCCATTATTCATGTAGTCGCCCACGGCAACTCCCATTGCGGCGACCTCACGGCCATCCTCATTCAGCCCGAAGCCCGTTGCGTAGCTCGCGTCCTCAAAGGTTCCATCGCCGCGATTGAAGTAGAGATAGCTCAGCGTCGAATCGTTCGCGACAATAAGGTCTGGCTTTCCATCGCCGTTCACGTCGACAAAGACAGGAGTGAGGCCGTAGTACTTGTTCACAGCATCCGCCACCCCTGCCTTCGCACTGACATCTGTGAATGTGCCATCACCATTGTTGTGAAACAGATGATCAGCTTCGCCTTCCAGATTCTTGGGGCCGCACATCACCGGCTCTCCCCGGAACTCGCAGTAGGAAAATCCTGTTGCTTTCGTGTGTTCGTAGGGCAGGTTGTCGCGATCGAAGTGGACGTATCCGGAAATGAAGAGGTCGAGGCGGCCATCGCCATCATAGTCGCCCCAGGTTGCTCCAGCGGACCAGTTACCGAGAGTCACGCCCGCCTTCTCTGCGACATCGGTGAAGGTGCCGTCGTGGTTGTTGTGATAGAGACGGTTTTTGCCCCAGTTCGTAACGAGAATGTCTGGCCAGCCGTCGTCATCATAATCTGCGATCGCCACACCGAATCCCCAACGGCCATTGGTCACACCGGCTTTCGCAGCAACGTCTGTGAATGTTCCGTCGTGGTTGTTGTGGAACAGCGCAGCATGCGGCGGTTCTTCCTTTCCATCAAGCGCCGCTAATGTAGAACCGTTCACGAAATAAATGTCGAGCCATCCATCGTTGTCATAGTCGATCAGGCCAACACCGGAGCCGTTGGTGTCGATGATCAGACGTTTGTCGGCATTGCCCATCGTATGTTTCCAACCCGACAGGCCCGACGCCTGCGTCACATCTTTGAATGGGACAGGGCCGGATTCCACGAAGCCGCTCGCCGTGATCGGGATCTTGCGTGTCCCTAGATTCGCGATCGGAGGCGCATTGCGCACCATACCCGATGACGGGTTCACCGTTCTCTGGGCAGCTAGAGGAGTGACGGAGACCATGGTGGCAGCCAATAGCGCCAACCATGCGTTGGGACAGATGCGCCGGCTGTACGGCAACGGTGACCTCCACCGCTGAGTCTATCGCAGAGCCGATCCCGGCCAGACTGCCTGAGGTCCTCATTACAAGACATGTTCTGGTCGCGAAAACCGACCCGCTCCCTCAATCCTTCGCCTCAGCGCGATCAACCCACTTGCTCCACATCTGCGGATCCGCGAGCATCTTGATGTAGACCCCACCCACCACTGAGCGTGCCTGAAACCCCGGGTGTTTCGCGGATATCGTGTCATACCAGTCAGTCATGGGTATGCGCTCCGGCGTCTTATCGAGGAAGTGGAAAATGGGATTCACAAGGGCCTTGAAGTCGTCCGGGTTGGACGCCAGCGTAGCCGACCATACCGTCCAATCGAGTTTGGTGTAGGTGGCTCGGTTATCGAGCGGCAAGCCGTACTCATTGAGATGCGTCTTGTAGAACGCGACTTCACGCTGGGCGATCTCCGGCGAAAACTTATGCAGGCCGAGGATGTTGTCCCATACCAGGTTGTACTTCTGGCTCCAGGTTCCCTTCTTGTCGAATGCAAGACGGTAATGATCCCCATCGAGTGCCATTGAAGCCCATTTAGTTGCCATCGACTTCGCGGCAGAGTCGTACCGCTTCGCCGCATTCTCATCGCCGAGTTTCCCCGCAAGCTGAGCGTATGCAGCCAGGGCTTCAATCGCCTTGATGGAAAGGTTTGTGTTGTGCGCGAGGTGCCCCGCGAAATCATCCGTACAGAGCTGGTTCTCTGGATCGAACCCTTTTTCGAGAAGGAAGTCCGCCCATTTCGTGATCAGCGGCCAATGCCTTTTTGCGAAGGCTGTGTCGTTCTCAGCATGAGAAAGCGCGGCGACCATAAGGATCACGTTGCCGGACTCCTCCACCGGCATCTGATCCTCTTCGCTGCTCTCGCCTCCGCCATACTGCTGCCCGTTTGCCAGCGGATACACACCAAGGTCATGCGGTGCGAACGGGAACTTCCAGTGGGACGTTTCCGCGTAACGCATCACCGGCTCGAGCTGCGCCTCAACCAGCTTCGGATTCAATAGCAAGAACATCGGCGACGACGGATACAGCACATCAACCGTGGAGATAGAGCCGTTGCTGAAGTTCTCCTTCGGCATAAAGAACGGCACGCCTGCGTCGTCCTCCACCAACTTGTGCGCGCCGATCGCCTGCCTGAATGCGAGGATAGAAATCGCGGCGTACTCAGCGCCGCCTTCCTGCGTCAGGTCATGCTCAAGCTCGGCATCGTACTTCTCCGCCCGCCTCGTGAGACTGACATAATCGTGCTCCGCGGCGTCGAGCATCTCGGAGAACGTGGAGAACTGCTTACGCCAGTAGGGCAATAGCCGTTGACGCATGTACTCGACGGAGTAGATGTCGTCGTATGAGAGCAAAACATGCCGCATAACCGGCGCACTGCCCACAGTTCCAACAGGCATCGTAACGATCAGCTTTGGTGCTGCCGGATGCTGGCTCTTCGGCATGCGAGGCTGTTCCAGATCATCCTGGGTCGGCGCTTCTCCGGTTTCGATGAAATGCTGACGATCAGACCAATTGCCTGCCGCAACGACAGTCTTGCCTTGATTCTTCGGAACACCAAGGTAGAAATAGCCCCAATTGATGCGCAGATCGTCTCCATATTCCTCGAGTATCGGCTGCTTCTGCGAACCGACTCGGAGCAGGTCCAGCCCGTTAATCTGGTCGCGCGACCAGACCACCTTCTCACCCGGTGTATTTGTTGCAATGGCTCCGTCCAGGTCCAGGTAGAGCGTCACGTCGTGCTGTGCGCCGTCGCGCGACCTGACCTGCCATGACAAATAAGTCACGGGACGCGCCATCACCGCCATGTCTTCGGGGAACGCTGGAGTCAAGAAGCATATCTGCAACTCGATCTGGCTATTTTGGAGCGTAACCATGGTCCGCGTGGGGGTGATGGTTCGTTGCGTCTCGTCAAGTGCCGGAACATCGCCGCCAGTCTCGCCAAGGTATCGATAGTTCTTGCCATCAACCCGAGCGATCCCGACGATCTCCTGCCGCGCACCCGTCCAATGACGCGTCTGGCCCCCGGTTAAACGGTCTGTGTTCGACCAGATGCTGAAGTACGGGTCATGGACGACGAGCGGCGTGGAAGGCGCTCGCAGGTTCAGATTTGACTGCTGCGCCAAAACGGATAGAGCACCAATCATGAGAGCTGTTGCCACGATGGCGCGTACGAACGAAGTACTCATACGGTAATTCCCCTGAATGTATTTCGGAGCGATTCGGTTACGCTGATGCCCACGTCGGCTTCGAGGAATACACCGGTAATATACATGCGCCCATCAGGCCGGCTTCAGCCCCGAGTCTCGCAGGCAACACTCTTGTTCCACCGCCTGGCATTCCCGCTGATGCAGCTCTGCCTGGCGCCGTCAGCGCGTACACATAGCTACGGCGTTCCAGTTCCTCGAAGAGTGGTGGCGAGAGAAGGTCCCATGAATTTGCGACTCCACCCCCCACTACATAGAGCGGAAAGTTAAAAATATTGATCAGGCCGGCGAGGCAGATTCCCAGTGAGCGACCAGTCTGTGCATAGATGTTAATGGCATCGAGATCCCCTGCCCGAGCGGCTTCGGCAAGGCTTTGCGCGGTGAGAACCGAACCGTCAGATTTGAGGCGCGCGAGACCTGGTGCCTTGCCGCTGCTGATTATCCGTTCTGCGGAACTGACCACTGCTGTTGCAGATGCGCAGGCCTCGAGACATCCCTGATTACCGCAGCCGCAGAGCTCACCCTCCGGATAAACCGTCATGTGCCCAGCTTCGCCGCCCATTCCTGCGGAACCATGCCAGAGCTTTCCTTCGAAAATGATCCCATTGCCGACGCCGGTACCGAGCGTCAGCATGCACATGGAGTCAACGCCGAGTTCTTTTCCTAGTCCCAGTTCATACTCAGCAAGGGCTGCCGCATTGGCATCGCTTTCCAGAAGGACAGGACGCTGCAGCCGCTTCTCCATATGCTCGAGGAGCGGAAACCGGTCCCATCCTGGCAGATTGGGCGGTTGATGTAAACGCCCCGCGGGAAGTTCCAGCGGCCCCGGAGACCCAACGCCGATTCCCGCGAATTCCCGCCCCTTTGCATGACGATCGAGCAGTTGCAGGATCGCCTGACACATGTCATCGACAACAGCAAGCGGGCCAGCTTCAAGACGAGTCCGGAGCGTCACCGATTCCAGCAGCCCAGTGCCCGGAGCATAGGCTGCGATGCGGAGACTGGTGCCGCCGAGATCGACGCCAATCGTGAGAACCTGCGAGTTATCCAAGGCCATTTGCGATCACCGCGGAAAGCAGGAGATGCGATACACGTTCATCGAGTGAAGGTCGTGCAAAACCGATGAACCTCTAAGAGGACTTAGGAAGCACGTGCAAGAAACGGGGACTCCCGCTCTTCCGCTGTTGTTCTTGGAAACGATACCACACAGAACGAAAGACCGGTCAACCTGAGTAGACGATCTCCCCATGCAAATGGTTCGACAGAAAATTATGAACTTAGCGGTCGAGTGTGATCCGTGCGGGAAGTAGGAGCGTCGTGTTCCGAAACCACATCGAGGCTCCAGATCAACGCGGCAAAGATGGTACCGTTTCCATTCGATCCCCAGGTACAACGTGCAGACGGAGATATCGGAATTACTTTCTAGGAAGCGCCGACGGAGCAGCCGCACGAGTTGCGCTGGATCAGGCGCGTCTCAAGCGTGATCTGCCGCGTACGCCTCCCCTTCGGCTGCGGATACGAACCCCGCTTACCAAGAAGCTGTTCAAAAAGCAGTTCGGCGGCAACTCGTCCGATCTCCTCGACCGGCTGCTGCACCACACTGATGGAGGGGCGCACTGTTGAAGCCAGCTCGAAATCATCGAATCCCAGCAGAGCGATGGTTTTCGGAATAGCCACATTGAGCTTCTGGAGAACTTCAAAGGCATAAATAGTCGTGCTGTTTTTGAGCGTGAATAGGGCATCCGGCGGGTTGGCTCCTGAGAGCATGCTCTCAATTGCGTATTCAGCCGACCTGTAGTCCTTGACCGATGTGTTCAGCGTTGCTGCCATCCCAGCTGCTTCCATCCCCGCTCGATACCCTCTGATGCGCTCCTGGATGGTAAACAGAGTGCTTTCACCGGTAAGACACACGATCCGTTTGTAGCCGTGCTCAACCAGGTGTTGTGTTGCAAAGCGCGCCCCTTTGAAATTGTCGGAGACCACCGCTGATACCAGCGTATCCGAAACCGGACGATCGATCGCAATCACCGGAAGGGAAAGACGCTTGAGCAGATCACGAAGGCCTTCGCTCTGGGAGTTTGCAGGTGCAAAGATGAGGCCGTCGACGCGGTGACTGATAAGGATATTCAGGTTCTCAAGCTCGGTATGAGGGTCGTTGTGCGACGCTGTGACGATCAGCAAAGAGTCATTGGCCTGTGCGACTGCCTGCGCAGACTCGGCGCAACTGGAAAAGAACGGGTCGGCAATGCTCGGGATCACGAGGCCGATTGTCTTAGTCCTGTGGCCCTTGAGGACGCGTGCCGCCTGGTTCGGCCGATAACCCATTGCCTCGATCACGCGACGGACATGACCCAGCGTTTTCGGGCTTACCCGATCTCCCCCGTTGATGACCCGGGATACAGTTGTCGTCCCCACGCCGGCCGCGCGGGCTACTTCGCTGACAGTCGGAGGAGTGCCTCTTTTTTTCATGCGCGCTTACCAGAGACCTCAGTGCGGTACGAGAAGTCTAAGCTACGCGCCTGAGGCACACAAAGACGGATCGGTATCGCACCCATCGAGCAACACCGTGAACGAAGCTTGATGGGTTCAAGGAAGGATCATGATCCTTGCCTTCCGGCGTTGCCCTTCCTTTGCGATCCCAATCCTCGCAAGGGGAAAGGCGGGAAGCTCCGGCGTGACGACCTCAGGCATCGGGACCGGCTTCTCTAGTTCAAATGCACCATACCCAGACAGAAACGGACCACTCATAATTTGAAGACGAATAGATCCGGTAAACGATTGCTGGTTCCTCAAATTCAACCGGATATCGCAGAGTCGCGCGTTCAAATACATGTCGGTCCCGTTGCTTGACAGCCCACTTCCTCAGGTTTCTACTCGACTACGAGCCCTTTCGTTGCCTCATCCAGCAAACGTTATCGCAGCCAAAGCACGCCAAAAAATTTAAGATCGCACCACGTGGGACCACAGCCATGCACAAGAAATCCGCTTCTGATACCACCCGACCCGCACACAACGGTGAATCGTTTGCGGCAGCCGACCCCACCCGTCGCGATTTCCTTGCGGGACTCGGCGGCGCCGCGCTGGCAACAGCGTTATCCAGCAGCCGGGGATTCGGGGAGACCTCCACAAGCGCCCTGAACGTTGCACGAGTAGCTGTGCCTTCGAGCCGTTCGCTGATGAGCGAGAACAAAATCTCAGCCCTGAATGACGGCTTCTCACCCGCTGATTCATTCGACCGTGTCCACACGATCTATGCGCTCTGGGTCGATCATTCCGACGGGGAACACGCAAGCTGGGTGCAGTACGAGTGGAGTGAGCCGGTAAGTCTCGACAAGGTTGAGGTCTATTGGGCAGTCGACCGCCCGCGTCCCAAAGCAATTCCCGGCAGCGGTGGCCCCCGGATTCAGGTACCGGAAAGTTGCCGAATCCTTTACTGGAACGGAAGTGAATTCATCCCGGTTCCCCAGCCGCAGGGACTCGGAGTCGCCCCCGATACTTTCAATCCAACTTCCTTCGAACCGGTTCGTACCAGCAAGTTGCGCCTCGAGGTCGTTCCGCAACAGGGTCATCCGGCAGGCATTCTCGAGTGGCGGGTCTTCAACCATGGAGCCGCGCCTGCGTTGCCGCCGGTTGTCGATGCGGGGGTCGACCGCTCCGTCGTGAGCGACGGTAAGACCTACCTCTCGGGCAAGGTTTCCTGGCTTCAGAATTCTCCGCGCAACAAGACTCAATGGAAGAAGTCGGCCGGCCCTGGTGCGGTAGCATTTGCCTCTGCTGCTTCTCCCTTGACGACAGCTACCTTCTCGCAGCCCGGTGATTACGTACTCACACTCGACGCTTCGGACAGCAAGGGAACTCCGCATTCCATCAGCGTGCACGTTGAGCCCGCGCCGCCCGCCGAGAGGCTCGACGTCGTGTACACGCGCAAGTATTCGATCGACAGCCCGCTCTGGAATCAGCGCGCCAAGGCCCTGATCGTCAATTGGATTCCCCATTGCATTGCAATGTGCGAGCGGACCGACATTGCACCGATGCGCGGCGACGGCGGAATCGACAATTTCATCGAAGCCGGCAAGGCCAATCGCGGAGAGCAGCACGGCAAGCACAAAGGATATGTCTTCTCGAATGCCTGGGTTCACCAGACGGTCGAATCAATGTGCATCGCACTGATGGTCGATGCCCATGGAGATCCGGAGATTGTGAAGGCCCAGGAACTCATGCGCGCGACGCTTGAGCGCTGGATTCCGATCATTCTCGCCGCGCAGATGCCTGATGGATATCTGCAGACCGCGTACACCCTTGCCGATCGCAAAGAATGGCCCGAACGCTGGTCGCCTGACCATCGCGGCAACCACGAGGGCTATGTCTCCGGTTATTTCATCGAGTCCGCCATCAATCACTACACACTGACCGATGGGAAGGACCTTCGCCTTTATAACGCAGCCAAAAAGCTGGCAGACTGCTGGGTTGCGAACATTGGCCCCGGCAAGAAGGAGTGGTTCGACGGCCACCAGGAAATGGAGCAGGCACTGGTTCGATTCGGCCGCTTTGTAAACGACCAGGAAGGCAACCACCGCGGAGACGCTTACATCGCGCTCGCCAAGTTCCTGCTCGATTCACGCCGCGGCGGATCGGAGTACGACCAGAGTCACCTTCCACCCGGCCAGCAGTACGAGGCAGTTGGCCACGCGGTTCGCGCCATGTACTTTTATTCAGGCATGGCCGACATCGCTGCCGAAACGAAGGATCGCGATTACCAGAGCGCGGTCATTTCGCTCTGGGACAACATGGTCAACAGGAAGTATTACGTCACGGGCGGCATCGGCAGCGGCGAAACCTCCGAAGGCTTCGGGCCAAACTACTCCCTCCGCAACGAGGCCTATTGCGAAACCTGTTCCAGCTGCGGAGTCGTTTTCTTTCAGTACAAGCTCAACCTCGCCTACCATGATGCGAAGTACGCCGACCTTTATGAGCAGACGATGTACAACGCGCTGCTCGGCGGCGTATCACTCGAGGGCAACAGCTACTGCTATACGAATCCGCTCGTGAACACAGAGCGCGCAAAGTGGCACGTGTGCCCATGCTGTGTTGGTAACCTGTCCCGCACGCTTCTCATGCTCCCCACGTGGTCCTACGTAAAAAGCAAAGACGGACTCTTTGTGAACCTGTTTGTGGGTAGCCGTATTCACGTCGGCGAAGTCGCAAAAACGAATGTCGAGATCGTGCAGAAGACGGACTACCCCTGGCGCGGATCCGTTTCCATCACCGTGAATCCGGACGAGGCCAGGACGTTCTCGATCTACGTTCGGATTCCGAACCGGACTACGAGCAAACTCTACAAAGAGACGCCGTCGGTCAAGGGCCTGAAGCATCTCGCCGTGAACGGCGAGTCGCAAAAGCCGGAGATTCGGAAAGGCTATGCAGTCATCACGCGCGAGTGGAAGCCTGGCGATCGCATCGAAATCGAACTGCCGATGGAGCCGCAGCGGATCGTAGCCGACCAGCGCGTTGAAGCCGACAAAGACCTCATTGCCTTTAAATATGGACCACTAATCTACAACGTCGAGACTGTCGACAACCAGAACATCCATCGCAAACTCGGCGACGCTCCGCTCCAGGCCGAATGGCGGCCCGATATGCTAGGCGGCGTTATGGTGATCACCGGCAAATGGCAGGATGGCTCACCGCTTGCGGCGATCCCCAACTTCGCTCGGATGAATCGCGTAGGCCCTCCACCTGAATATCCCAGTGAGCGGGAGAACGATCGCCCCATCGATTCGAAAGTCTGGATCTAGCGAGATCATCTCTTGCACGAGCAATTTCTTGACGCTGCCAGGTAGCGCGTAAATCCCTGCGCTGATACCACTTCCCGTGTGGCAGAATTCGTGATGCGGTTCCACGAGAATCAAGGAGGTCGTGTGCGCAGACTGATCCCTGCAGTCAGCTTGTGTTTCGCAGTACTGACCATCGCGTTATCCAACGCGCAAGACGTGAAGGTAACGTCGGCGACGTCGAAGATAGTTGAACTCGAGTGGACTGGAGCGGGCGCAGCTGCGGTCCTCGAGCGCTCCGCCGGCCAGACCTTTCAGAAGATTGGGCCCGCCGGCTCCGGAAAGTATCAGGACACCAGCATCGACCCTTTTGGCATCTATCAGTACCGCATCAACACGAGCGGCAAGTTCTCCAATGTAGTCACCGTGGGGCCGCCACCTCTTGGTGTGTCGAATGCCGCTCCCGCGCGAAAAGGGAGTGAGTATCCGAACTACGGACCTGCAACTGCGATCGCTCTCGATGAGAACGGGGACCCCGCAATTGCGTTTGAGTCAATCGACCCAAACGGGGACGGGGACAAGTCCGACACAGAAATCCGCTTTGTCCGTTGGGACCGCGCTACGTACAAATGGACGCAGCCAGTTCGTGTAGCCGTCACCGGAGCGCTAGGAGACCAGAACGTGAACCCGATTGCATTGGGTTGTGATCGCGCGACGGGCACCTTCGCGATTCTTGCAGCCCTTGCTGAATCGACCGTCTACTCGATCTCCAGTGATCACGGCGCAACGTGGAAGAACTTGCCTTTGCCAACCAACGTCGCAACTCCGCATGGAGTCGCTCTTCTGATCGGCTCGAGCCAGGTATCTGCAGCGATCAATGCCGAAGAAGGTGCCACCTATTTCACCGGACCTGTTATGGACGCGAGTACATGGAAGGCCAAACCCATTCCTGCCGGTGAAGCCTGGAAGCTGCGGAACAATACGAACATTGCAATCACGCAAGACACGGCAGGAAACGTGGCGCTTGCGTTCTACGAAGATCAGCAGGAAGGGGATACCCACCGCTACGGCTTCTGGCGGCCGAACGACTCCGGTCCGGTGGCCATCGTGAGCAGCGCGCCCGTGGACTCCCCTGACGTTGCCCTGAGCTACGCCAGCAGCAAGTTCGTTTCAATCTTCGCTGCGCAGCTCGACGACGATGATTCCGGCCGAACGGTCTGGTTCAGCCAGTCCAATGACGGCAGTACCTGGTCGAAGCCCGTCAAACTTCCAGTCGATGGACCCCGATCCACGAATCCGCCTCTCGCGCTGGCCATTAGCTCAAAGGGCGCGATTACTGCGGCATTCGGGTCCAACAGCGGCTCTGGCCCAACGGCCTGCAATTCACCCACGGTCTCTCGATCGGCTGACAGCACCGGCTGGACGACGTGCGGACTCGGTAAAGCTGCCGGCGCGGACTTCAGCCCCCAGCCAGCCACCCTCCACACCATCGAAGCTCCAGATGATGAAGTCTTTGTTGTGTGGCAGGAGGTTGCTGAGACGAAATACGGCCCTGGTATCCTCGTATGGCGTGGGCGTTAAGCTCCGCCCGCAAGCTTACCGCCCCGCGATAGAGTGTATGCTGCTCACTCCCGCAGGTTCTCAGGGCAAGGTGGCCGCTCTGCATTCTTTGGGCTGCGGGATTCTGCACTCAAAGTCTGTTAGTCTTGCATCTGCAAGAGTCACCGCAAGAGGGAAATCAGGTCCCGCGATGCTTCATTCGCTGATGCTTCTGGCCACCAAAATTGTCGAAGTTCTCTTTTTTGTGGGCATCGTCGGCTGTGTGCTCGTTGTTTCGATCAGCTGGATATCGATTTTCAAAGAAGGCTTTTCCAAAAGCGACGAACACAACCAGCCAGTCCGCTGATCTCGTAATCCAGAGCCCCTGAGTAATGATAGGAGCTACCGCTCCGACTTGCCATACTTACCCAAATCCAATCAGGCCGTTGTGCATCAACTTGCGCTCGGATCACAACTCGTGTGCCGTCCGCGAAACGGAAGCTTTGCCGAGAAGCCTAACTGGATATTGGTATGAAAGATTGGAGGCGCGGGCCGGGATCGAACCGGCGCATAAAGGTCTTGCAGACCTTCTTCGTATTCCATAAACGCCTGTTTTCATGCGGGTTCCGCGCTCTCCGCTCTCAATCTGGTCCGGTTTTGGTCCGACCCCCGGAAGGAGCGGTGAGCATCGGCAGGTCTATGGATTTTCCGTTGTTCGCGGGGATGTGGCACTCGCATCCGGGCCTTTCCGACTGGTTGGGACTATTCACGCAGAGAATGTTGCCGATGTTGTTGAGCCTTTCGGTATCGTTGGCAGCGGTTCACCTGCTAAGCGCTTCTTCACGAGGTTTCCAAGAATCTCTGCGAACGGTGCAATATTTTCATCGACGCTCGCGTTTTCAAGTGCTGCCATATAAGCCCTGCGCTCGTGAAGCGGAACCACCGTCCATGGGTATCCACCTGCAGCCATCATCAGGTTCATCAAAAAGCGCCCCATTCGGCCATTGCCGTCCATGTAGGGATGAATGTAGACAAAGATGAAGTGGCCGAGCACGACGCGCACGGAAGGTTCTGTTTCCTGCGTTAGGAGATCGAATAGAGCTGGCATCGCGTCTATTACAGCATTGCGATTTAGCGGGACATGCATCGATTGTCGGATAAACACCTGCCCCGTTCGGTAGCCAGCCAAGTCTGCGGGTTTCAGGATGCCGACTGCAACGCTTGGCGCAAACATCTCACGGTACCATTCGCGATGGTCTTCCTCTGCGACGCTGCCCGGGTTCTCACCTCTCAACACCCTTTCGATGCTTTTCTTCACCACCTGAAAGCATTGCCAATAGCCGCGCGCCGCCATTGCATTCGCTTGTTCGCGGTCCTGTTCATGCGCCTTTGGATCCCAATTTCCGCTGCGCACCCGCTCAATTAGTTGCTGCGATACTCGATACCCTTCGATTGACAACGAGTGATAAGCATCTGCGACGTACGCTTCTTCAACCCCTTTCATGTACGCGTCAGCATCAGGCGGAATACCGGGCGCCTTCGGGAAGTGTTCAATGATCGGCCCACGCATCTTATCCCAGAGAAGTTTTATGCGGTTCACATAGGGTGAAGTCTCACGGGCGGTGAAGGTGAGCGTGGGACGATCACGAAACGGATCGGATTCGCGTACATCATAGCCAGCGGCTGCCATCGTTTTGAGGATTTCGTCAGCCAGCTTGTCGCGTCCTCCATTGCGGAAAGCGCCAGCCAGACGGCCAGCGACCGTGCTGCGGCCTCCTTCAAGCAGCCGTGCAAGCAATCCCGAAACGTCACGCACAATCGAAAGCGCAGTTCGTGTGTCGGTCGCATGGCTGGTGAAATATTGCGGCGAACACTCGATCAGTGCCGATTCCAAGGAGAAAATCCGGAGGCCTTCCTGTTCCTCGCGGTCCCTGGGTGCCGGCAGTGCCGCTCGGACGTCGAATAGCGACGTACCATGCGGGAGAGGAACTACCTTATTTCCAGCTTTCGGAGATCTGACCAAAAGCTGGCGGGGAACCGTCCTGTTGCCTCCGTGTAGAGACAGAGATTGCTCCGGCGACAGGCTCCAGTTTTTGCCGAAGCGTGCTTCGAGATAAACCGCGGCGAAGCGCCAATATGAAGCGTACCAGGCTGTGCTGTCACCCTCTTTCTCATCCGGACGGCTGGGGACATACCAGCCTTTCATCACCTCGCGCAGAAAACCATTGGCGGTGAGGCGCTCTCTGTGTGTGCGCGGTATGTCCCTCGCTCTTATTGCGGCCGCGCCATTGGCGTTCTGGAGTTTATGCAGCATTTCGAGCGATTCCGCTAATTTTTCGGATGGCGTCGCCATGATCCTTCCGCGCAATCATTAGGTTTTCACGCCGTGCCAATAATAGGTTTTTGCGTCGTGTTTTTATTAGGTAATGACGTTGTATCATTTTTAGGTTATTGCGTCTACCACTCTATTACTTGTGGCAATTTATTGATTCGAAAAACGGAATCCAGCGTTATTCTTCTAAGAAAACGGGGGCTGACTGCACTTTAAGCTGAATCTCTACACTTTCCTAAGCGCCATGAGGAACTGCATCAAGCTCCCACTGAAAGCCTTCCAGTGTAGAAAATGGCCGATAAAATCGCCTATTCTGGCGCAGGCGCCGGTCCTACTCCGCCTGCCACCGCAGCCTGCCAATGGCCTTGAATTTGACGACGCCGAGGGCGCCGCGCTCATTCCTGGCCTTCGATCCCGGTGTGGAGAGAGCTGCCAGAACGTTCTGTCGATCCGCTTCGTAAATTGCCGTCGCATCGAAGTTTTCGTTCAGAAGAACGAGAAGCACGCTGTCGAAGTCCTGCTCGATATCGATGGACCCCAGGCGCTGCCCGGGCTTGCAATTCGGAAGGATGCATCGTCCCTTGATTTGGAGGCGGTGAAGAGTTCCATGGCGCTCCTCGATGGCGTCATAGCCCGCCTGACGGGCTGGCGTAAGCTTCAGGCCCAGGATTCGCGCAGCCTCGTACTCGGCCACCTCGCCAGTAATCCCAAGTGGCTTACCGGTCGCATGCCGGTACCGCTGCGCGAGACGCTTGGCCTCGTGAAGTATCTCCATCACCTCGGATTGCATATCTGAGGTCATGTAGTCATGCTACGGTAGAGGGCCGCGCGGAGAAAGCGCGGACACGCCCATGAATTCCGACGAAATCGAGATAATCGAGGGCTACCGCGCGGCAGTTGTGAAGACCTTCGCGGAAGTTTATGCGGCAGAAGCTGGCCGATTTCCAGATGGGCAGAGACTTTTGCGGCGTTTCAATGAGGTAGTCGAGCACGCCATGGCGGGCTCGCCGCTATCGGCGACGAGCGAGGCGCATAACGAGATGTGCGTTGCGCGCGCGCTGTTACTGAACACGAAGCCGCGCCTTTCGTCCCTGGCCTATGAACCAGCGGTTCCGGGCTGCGCAAAAACCATCGACTTTTGCGCCGTCTCCACGGAAGGCCCACGCATGTATGTGGATGTCAAAACGATTTCGCCAGTGCCAACGGACAGATGGAAACAATTCGAGGAGGCCCAGAGAGAAAAGTGGTTTCCGGATAATGTTCACGTCGGATTGTTTGAGGACTGGATGGGCGGAGAGACCTGGCACGGCTGGATCGCTGGGCGCGGGCGGATGCTGGAATACGCGCTCGAACTCGAAAAGAAAATCAGGGAAAGCGGTCTCAATGCGCGAACTGATACGAGCATCATCCTTGCCCTATGCGGAACTGGGTTTTACTGGCACGAGAGCCAGCTCGAGGATTTTGCTGATTTCTATAGGAGGGGGCTCCACCGCTCCGATGATACCTTCGCCAAGATGGAAGCACATTTCATTGACGAACGGAAGATCGTCCTGGAGCGGACAGTGACGAGCATTGCTTATATGGAGCGAAAGACGAGGGCCATACTGCCGGAGATCATGCGCTGGAATGTCCGTGGTCTAGCCGATCCCGAGCGTCCGTTTTAACCATGTCCGGAGCGGTGCTGGTCATAGTGGCGGCAATCATGATGATGGTGACGGTGATGGTTCGGAAACAGGATGGCTCTCGTTCGAAATCCGAACGAACCGCTCGCTGGCCCATGCAACCCGGAGGGGTTCTCATGGAAGAGGCCTAGTTCCTTTGCCGTTGACTTACACTGCAAGTAATGGCAGGTCCAGGCCCTAAGAGACCCGCAAAGAAGGCAGCAGCCAGTAAGAAACCTGCCGGGAAAGCGGCGCGGAAATCGGCAAAGAAGGCGTCGCGCAAACCCGCGAGCAAGGACCTGCACGCCAAAGGCGGGGGCGATGCTCCAGCGGCTGGCGTAACCCATCAGGGGTGGGTGGGTGGACTCTTCGCCGCGATCGGACTGGATCAGGCTCCCGTCGATAAGCGTCTGCAACTCGCCGCGGAATCCATCTCCGAGGTCAAGCTTGAAACGGATTCACCTATTGATGACCTGATCCTCTTGACCACAGCTCCCGGCCGTCTCTTCGTCCAGGCCAAATCGACTGTCAGTCTGGCGACTTCGGATTCCGGGGAGATGGTAAAAACCGTCGATCAGTTCGTTCGGCAGTGGCGACTGTGCAACGAAGGCAAGAAGACAAGAGGTTGGGATTATCGGCTGAATAAGGATCATGATCGGTTCGTGATCGCAGTCGGACATGAGACGCCTGCGACGGTCGGAGTTCATTTGGCAAAAGCGCTCTCGCGTCGCCGGGAGGGCCCGCACACAATCCCGCAGGATCAGCGGAAGGCTTTGGACCGTTTCAAAGCCTTGATCAAGGCCTCATGGAAGAAGTACTACGGAATGGCCGCGAAGAAACAGGAGATCGACAACATCCTCGACCTTGCGGTGGTTTTGAAATACAACTTTGACGGTTCGGACTTCACTGTGGGCGAACTCTTGCTGAAGAGCAACGTCGTTCAGAAGAGGAGTGCCAGGGCCGCCTTCACCACGCTCGCGCATGAGTGCGAAGAGAGGATGAAGCGCAGGACGAGCTTCACCATTCCCGAAATTCGTCGGGTGCTGGAGCAACATGGCGTCGAGCTGCTCGCCCCGGAGGACTACCGCAAGGAGGTTGATACCCTGAAGAAGAAGAGCCTGCAGGTGCGCGATAGTCTGGGCGCATCGACCAGGCTCGACATTGGTGACGGTGATCCAATCCCGATACCGCGCAAGGTTTTAGGCATTGCAAAGGCTGCGGCCAAAGAAGGTCCAGTCCTCCTCGTCGGAGAGCCCGGAGCCGGGAAAACGGGTGTGATTACAGAGCTCGCAGGCCAGCTGGAGGCTGACGGAGACGAGGTGTTGCTCCTCAAGGTCAGCGCATCTGGAGTGACGGGGCTAAGGTCTGATCTGGCTCTCACGCATTCGCTCCGCGATGTACTTGAAAGCTGGCCTGGCGTGGCTCCTGCATACCTGCTGATCGACGGTCTCGATGAGGCCAGGGGTGGACCGGCCGACGCCGAGTATCGAAGCCTCATCACTGATGTATTAGGATTCCCGGACGGCCGCTGGAAGCTGGTGGCCTCCGTGCGCTCATTCGATTTGCGCGCCGGCCAGCAATATCGGTCCCTGTTCAAGGGGACGCCACCCAACCCCGAGTTTGCGGCCAGCGATTCCGATTTTGCCAACGTGCGCCATATTGAGGTCCGCCCCTGGAGTGACGCTGAATTCGATGTGCTGATGGCCAAAGCGCCAAAGCTGCGCAAAGCTATCGATGCCGCTGGCGCAAAGCTACGTGAAATCGCCCTGGTGCCCTTCAATACCCAGCTTCTTGCGGAGGTCATTTCCCTTGGCGCCTCTGATGAGGAGTTGGGCTCAATCCGGAACCAGACGGACCTGCTCGAAAAATATTGGGATCATCGCATTGTTCCTTTGGGCGCTGAAGGAAAAGCCTGCCTCACGTCCGTCGTCGAAGCAATGGTGAACGAACGTGGTGTCGAAGCTGACGCAGGACCACTCGAAAATGCACATGGCGAAATACTCGACCGTCTGCAGCAGGTGGGAGTTCTGGTGCCTCGCAGAAGCGGCCGCCAGATCGCGTTCCGTCACAACATTCTCTTTGATTACGTTGCGAGCAGGCTCTATCTCGATCCATTCAAGCCAGCGCATCTGCAGCAGCTGTTTCTTCGCGACCGAGGACTCGGCCTTATCCTTGGTCCCGCGCTCGGATATGCCCTGCAGGAGCTCTGGGACTACCAACCTGATCACACACTCTTTTGGGAGTTGGCAACACTTCTGGTCTCCGATAAGAACGTCGATCCGATCGCCCGCAGCCTCGTTGCCCGGAGAGCGGTCGAGTTCACCAGGTCTATTGCGGACATTCAGCAGTTTGCTGACGCTCTTCCCAACTCGAAGGCATCTGGAGATGTCCAGCAAGCGCTAGTCGGGGCGTTCACGATTCTCTTCGAAGACACGCCTCAGGCAGTATCACCGGAGCCCTGGAGCCACCTCGCTTTATGCTCCAGCACGAAGGCGAACCTCGTGGGAACGGTGGCCTCGCTGGTCGAGAAATTGCAGAAATCGGATCTGACTCCGCAGGCGTTTGATCGGCTTGGAAGGGCAGCGCGCAACCTTCTGGAGTTCGGATTTGCTGCTCCGAACCCAAATCCCCACTTTGTTGCATATTGCGTGGCGTTGGTTGCGGATACCTACGCCACTGATGGGACCGCGTCGAGATCGATTCTCGATAAAGTCTTCCAGGCAGATCGGCTGAAGAACGCCGCTCATATTGAGGTTCCAGCCCTGGCGCAAAAAATCGGCACTATCTCTCGACTGGATCCGGAATTTGCAGTGACCATCTATGGCAACGTCTTTGGTCACCACATAGGCTCCCAACAGCAGACAACTGCGTCCGGTGGGAAAATTCTGCCCATGAACATGAGCAAGTCCGACATGTACAACACCGCGAGCTATGCGCTTGCGGCACACTTTCCGACCTTCTTAGAAGACAACCTGCCCGCTGCAACGGAGGCGGCTATCCAGGTTGTAGCTGGGTACATCGCCACTCGCCATCCAATAGCCGGGACGATTCCTGAGAAGAGCATGCAGGTGGGCGAAGCCACGGCACGGGTGATCGAAGATGGAAGCAGGTATTGGGCGTGGGAGATTGAAATCGGTCAACCCGACAGTTTCCAGATGATTGTTCAGCGGTTCCTGGCGACTCTTCGTGAGTGTGATGCAGGACGAGCCGGTGAGATTTTTTCCGTCCTCATCGCAAAAAATGTCTGCGCCATCGTTTTGGCGAGGCTCCTGATGATCGCGGCGGAACGGCCGGACATCTACTCGCCTCTGCTTTGGGAACTGGCGACGCATGAGGAGATCCTGCTCTGCCCCGACACAGCGAAGGACGCTATTGATGCGATCGCAGCGTTCTACCCAACACGCACAGAGTCAGAGCGCAGGCAGTTTGAGGAGAAGGTCTTCAAGTACAGGGAAGGAGGTGCCGGTGCTCCAGGAGAGTCTTGAGACTTTGTTCCAGACGATCGGGGAACAGAATCTGTTCACAGAGCGGGCCCGCGCACTTGCGATTCGGAAGGAGGGAGAGCCGCCTGCCCTGAACCACCGGCCACTGTCGATTCAGGGTGGCGTGATGGAATACGGCTTTCTCGAACGACTGCAGGATCATGGGGTCGACATCGTATCCCCAACGAATTCCGCCTTGCTCTCTTTAATCGATGAAGTCAATTCGAAGACGGGATTCGACAAGTTCCCGAGGCCACAAGTCGAAGACATCCCTGCTGCCGTGGGCGAGCTGAGAAGGCTCCGCCTTGGCATTGCGACCGCCAAGGCGGCGCAGGCGGACGGCCAAATCGTCGATCAGGCACGACAGATGCTCAGCAATGGCAATCTGTCTGTACTTGAATCTGCGCAGAGGACGAAGGCAGAAATTACAGAGACAGACCTTCAGACCCTCCGGGAAGTTGCGATAGCCTTTTCCGAAAACGACGTGCGCAGCCAACGGGATTCGTTGAGGGAGTCGGCGGTCGTCCAGCTTTACCTGTTGGCCCAGCATCCTCACACGGCAAAGGCAGCCATCAGGCGAGTTGAAGAGCTCGCGTCCGATGCTGATCCGCACATAAGACAGGCGGTTCTCCAAAACCTGGCGACACTGTTCGTGCAGGTGCCCGCGAAGGTGTGGAAGCTTGCCGAGTCCTTTACGAAAGATGAGGAGATACCTTTTGTTCTGGGCCAGTTGATCGCAACTTGCCTGGGTAGCCTGCGGAATCGCGATCCCAAGCGTGTGGAGTCCATGGTGCTGCGGATACGAAAGAGATTTCCGTATGAGCTGCCGAAAGGGGATGGGGATCGCGATCCCAGGGCCGGCCTGTGGAAGGTGAGTGCAGAGGTACTAGCTGGCCTCTATGTTTGGAACGATAGAAAAAAGTCCTGCGACGAGCTGTTCGCGTGGGCAGCAAATCCCATGGTTTACGAGGATCAGATCCGAAATGCGCTTCACTTCATTCGCCTGACCGCGTCTCAGGGCTATGACTCCGACACGCCCGAGTTTAAGGCTGCTCGGCTACGCGCGCAGGAGCTGCTTCGAAGAGTCATCGATCACTCCGCTTCAGGACTCGAGAGATATCGCACCCTCGGTGCTAAGGCGCAGCAGAAGAAAAAAGAAGACGGAATGCGGTACGCGAAGTGCCTAGAGTACGGATGCGCGACCCTCTTTTTCGGCTCGGGTGCATTCCAAGAGAAGAACAGCGACGGTGTATCTCCAGTTCTGACCGATGCTGGCAAGAAAAACTTCGTGCATGATGTGGAATCCTTGCTGCGTCGTCTTGGTGACATAGCCATTCCCCTTACCATCTATGAACTGGTTCAGCTTCTCGACTACATGCTGCCGGGCGATCCCGCCTTATGCTTTGATCTCTTCACCCACGCCTTAACCCAGAGCGGGCGGAAGCACGGGTTCCAGAGCGAACAACTGGGAGTAGATGTGTTGGTCAAAATCGTCAGTCACTGTCTGGCGGACCACGACTACATCTTTCGCGATAAAGCACGGCGAGACAGACTCGTCGCTTGCCTCGATTTATTCATCGAAGCGGGATGGCCGAATGCGTTGCGGTTGATATACCGTTTGCCCGACTCGCTTCGCTAAAGGGGCGGATTCCAAGCAACCGGATCACATTGAGGTTCCATTTGAGCCAGTGGCCGTCGCCAACAGAGCACTACCAGTTTGGTCTGGAACGTAGAAATGATGATGGTCGGGCAAAATCTAATGAGCGTTCAAGTGCACTTCGAGCGAGTTCGGGATTTCCTTTTGCGCTTCAATGCGTTCGATCTTCTGTCGCGGTTACCATGGACGAGTATCGCACTGTGTACGACTAGGATTTTCTAGAGCAGTTCACCACTGACCATATACTCGACCTCGTACCAGCTAACTTCTGTATGTTCCGCCAAGAGAATACCAGTCAGATCTGCGAACTCAAGCTGAAGTGGAAAACGACTAATTTACCCGTGCCCTGTCCTTCTATATAGTTTCTTTGCGAGCAGCGAGGCGCCCATACTCCTGCCATCGCACACCATCGACTCCCGGTGAAGCCCCACGCTTCAGAGCGTAGAAGCTGTCGCGAAGAAGATCGATGCTGAGATGGTGAAGCAGAGCGGTGAACCGTTCCTGTCTCCTTTGCTTTGCTGCTTTACGCACACCGTCCAGTCCTTGGGACATGCCCTTCCCGCACTGCGTCGGGAGCATGTGGGACTGATCGATGTTCTCCTCCATCTGCGCTCTTCCCTCCCCGGCCTCCGCAGGAAGTTGCCCTCCCTTGTTCGGCTGGTTCACAGGTACTACAGCGCAGTCCGACTTCTCCGACACGTACACGTCCGTCGTGCGGCT
>Ga0068852_100000243_pt1 | contig 37046 bp, 38 predicted proteins | sample KBSCornC22_FD_66594 | JGI IMG/M metagenome (GOLD analysis project Ga0068852, IMG submission 66594) | Corn rhizosphere microbial communities from Kellogg Biological Station, Michigan, USA - KBS Corn C2-2 | ecosystem: Host-associated > Plants > Roots > Rhizosphere > Soil ... | reverse complement strand
CGGCCGATCCGGACGTTCCGCCGGGCGGGCCGGTCAAGTCCTTCGATCTGTCGAAGCCGTTCGGCCTGCCCCGCGGCTGGCGCTTCACGGCGACCCTGGCGCCGCCCGTGCGAGACTATGAGGATTTGGCACCCGGCCGCATCACGCTTTGCATTCGCCGGAACGATGGCCCCTGTGTGCCCGCGCTCCAGACTGGGTCCAACCCGGATCCGGAGCCAGAGCTTCATGGCTTCCACTATCTGGACGACGCGCGGATCGTCTATCCGCGCGGGCCGGGCGGCCGGCCGTTGCTGCTGGTGCGCGCGGCCAGCCTGATGGCGTTCAACGGCGATGCGGACGTCATGACCCAGCTCATCTCCTATGATCCCCAGGCGCATGCCTTCCGGCGCGTCTATCGGTTCATGACCCGCCGCAACCGGAATGAGGAGGTTCGCTATGTCGGCGGCGGGCCGCTCAAGGGCTATGTCATCTCGGCAGAGCCGCAGGAACGCCTGCCTTACGGCTATTGGATCACCGTCAACGCGCTCACCCCGGCCTATACGTACCGGCAGGTGCTCCATTACCCGAGCGCAACCCGCTACGGCGATCTCAATCCATTGGCCGTGATCGATTCCGAAATGCCGAACATCCTGCACCGGCTCGGCCTCTGGCGGCCGGGAATGCCTTTGCCCGTCCCGGCCCACTGCCCCAGGCCGCACTTGGTCCGCACCGAACTCTGGTGCAGCTGACACCTCTATATTTGGGGGGGATCAGGCGCATCCGGAGACGCGATGGCATTGCACTTAATCCAGGAACGCGGGGGTGCTGCTGAGCGCATGGGACCACTCACCGACACCTAGAGATAGGTCGCCGTAATGCTATCCTTGACTTCGACAGAAAGAGGGGGCTTCATACACTGCGGATGGGGGACTTCAATTATCCGTTTTTTAAGGGATTTAGCCCGTGGCGCTTTTTCATAAAAGCAACGGGTTTTTTCATCATTGGAATAATGGGTGGCGGGGTTGCTATCGCTGAATGGTCCCCTGAGGTTCGCTCCTTAAAGGAATACGTCCTACACACGCCTGGGCTGGCATTTAAGATATATGGCGCCTACATTCTGGGTCTGTTCAGCATCGAGTTGCTAAAGCTTAAGGTGCGCCGTGACCTGGCGGAGCTGCAATGGCAGCGTCGCCGCAGCCGTGGAAAGAGGCGCTGAACGTGAAACTTGTGTTAACCACAAGGCGTTGGGTTTCGGTTACTCCGGTGTTATAATGGGATTGGTGAGGGAGTTCTGATGGCTGGGGTTCTGCCCTTCGCTCTGGTGATCACCGGCTACGTGGCAGTGCACTTTGCGCTGTCCATTCTCGTACGTCCGGCCCGTGTCAAACTCGTGGAATTGGCTACCGACCTTATGGATGAGCAGGGCCGGTCCAAGGCAGAGATCCAGCATCTCCAAGGCATGATAGATTTTTGCACGTCGTCGCGTGTCGGCGTTCGTGCGATCTTTATGTCGTTTGCCATGGTGTTTGACGCGCTCGCCGGCGCACGGTTAAAGCCCGATTTCGCGGATCGTCCACTATTCAAGGACCCACGCTATCGTGCTGCGCAGGACGCGTTCTCCCTGTCAGCGATGGCCGCAAATCCAATCAGCGTTCTTCTGACGATCCCCGCCGCCATTCTGACGGCGCTGATTTGGGCGCTCCGCGGTCAAGTGGATGAAGATTTCAAGGGCACCGCGGAAGCACCGTTTGTCCGTGCCTCCGCCACGCTAGAACCCTGCATGGCGTGAGGGCTGACAAGTCCATCGCGATCGATCCATGGGTGCGGCAGGCGACAATTCAGTTCACCCTCCCTTACCTTTCCTCCCTCTTCCCGCATCGCAAACATCTCCTTCGCTCACAGTCAGTTATTAGCCACCAGCCTGCCCCTTGCCTTAACCACCTCTGTGTGAACGAGCGCCATTCACCCCACCGGTGGCCTGCGAGAAGACACCACCTCCTCACCCCAACCTCCCCATCCGCCGCAGATCCCGGATGATCCGCAGCGCCGATGACCGGTCGTGCAGCCCGCACGTCCGCACCAGCCTTGCGATCGACACGCGCTGCCCCTGGGCCGCCTGCTCCCTGAACGCCTCCAGCACCTGGCGGCGGCGGTGGGTCATCTGGCCGGAGGGGCGGCCGCGGCGGCGGGGTTTTGTTGTTTCCATCTCTTCTGTCCTTTTCTCGGCAAAGCTTTGAATTCTCGGGATCAGCCCTCGTCCACCCCTGCCCCACACGGCTCCCGCAGCCTCGCCGCGGTGGCGCGCAGTTCGGCCGCATCGTCGGTCCGGCCCATGCGCTCCATCAGGGCGGCGGAGCGCTCGAGCGCTTCCGCGCGGTCGGCGGGGCTGGCGGGTGGGCCGGTGGCGTCGCTGGCGACCGTGTCGAACCGCACGCCGGCCTTGGCGGCGCGCAGGATGTGTGCGCTTTCGCGGACCAGCCAGTTGCTCCAGGTGCGCGGCCAGTCGCGCTTGGCGCCGATCGCACGGCCCTCCGCCAGCCAGTGGTTGATGAAGTTGAGCGCGACCAGGTCGTAGGCGCCCTTCGGCCATTGCCGCACGATCGCCTGCACCATCGGCGCCAGCGTCTCGACCGGCGGCGCGGCCCAGTCCGCCGCGATCCGGCTGGCCATGCCCCGGCTGTCCCGCCTCGATCGGCGAACAGTCCTGCCCGCTGCCCGGCCCCCGTCGGGGGGCGAGGAGGCGTCAGCCTCCTCAGGGGGATGAGTGGGAGTTAATTCTTTAAGGGGGTCTGGGGGATTTTTCTTATCAGAGGGAGAGGTGTCTGCGGCCCTGCGTGACTCTGCGTGACTCCGCACCGTATCACGTGACGCGCGGCGGCTGCGCTGGCGATCCCGGTCGGCGGCGCGGCGCGAGGCGATTGCCTGGCGGTCGCTCTCACCACGGGCGAGCGCCATCGCCACCTCGCCGATCAGGTCGGCAGGCGTGCCGCAGGCGATCAGCCGGCCGAGCAGGTCCGCGCTCATGCCCGGCCCGGCGCCTGCCAGGCCTGCGTGAGCGTGCCCAGGCCCCCGCCCAGCCGCGCCCAGGCGCGATGATCGAACCCCCGCTCCTCCGCCAGCTCGATCATTTGGGCGGCGGTCATCACGCCGCGCCCGTTCACATAATAATGGTCGCGCCCCTTGTTGGGCAGGCCGCGCCGTTCCTGCGCGGGCAGGATCGCGCAGCTATAGACGATGAAGCGCCGCCGCAGGAATTGCGCGGCCTGCGCGGCGAGATCGGCATCGACCGGCGGGATCACCTCGCCCCAAGCCACCGCGCCACCCTTGCGCCTGAAGAAGGGCGATCGCATCGGCCGCACGCCGGCTTCCTGGCACCAGCGCAGGATCACCGTGTCGCTCACCCCCAGCCGATCGGCGAGCTGCGCGCGCGTCAGCGTCGGCGCCAGTTCGGCAAACTCCTCCGGCATCGGCATGCGGCGGGGGTTCTCGACGCGCGGGCGCTGCGCAGGCGTCAGGCCCGTCTCGCTCAGCCAGCGGCGGATCGTGGAGTTGGACACGCGATAATGGCGCACCAGCCCCAATTGATGCGTGCGCGCGACCATATCCGCAAAGTCGGCCGGCACCGGCATGGGCGGCTCGATCAGCCGCACCGCGCCGGTTTCCTCATACCATCGATTGATGATGCGGATGCCGGTGCGATAATGCCGCTTGAGCGCCCAGGCGCCCAGCTCCGCCGCGCGCGCCCGGAAATCCGCCGGCGCCGGCCGCAGCAGGAACGGCCTGCTCGTGGGACAAGAGTATTCCTCCGCCGCCACGTCCATCGACGCGGCGACGCTGCCTGTTCCGTCCATCTCTCACTCCTGACCGCTGCCGGCCGCGCTGATTGCCCTCTTGGTGTCGGAGCCTTCACCGGCGACTCGATTCCGGTGCGCTCGTAACACCATTATGGTGTTCTCTTTATGTTCTCGTCAACACCACATTGGCCCTTGCCTATTCGCACCATTTTGGTGCAAAGGGCGACTCATGCCGTCCGTGAACAACATCCAGGCAATGCGAGAGAGCCGCGGCTGGTCGCGCCCGGAGCTGGCGCGCCGCATGTCGACCAGCCCGCAACAGGTGGAGCGGCTGGAAAAGAACCAGCGCCGCCTGCACCAGGACTGGATCGATCGCGCCGCGGCGGCCTTCGGCGTCTCCCCCGCCGCGATCATCAGCGACGAAGCCCTGGTGCTGCCCGCGATCAACGCCACGCCGGTGAAGATGGAAGGCGCCTCGGCCGATCGGCTGCGGCAGGATCTGCCGATCTACGGCACGGCCCTGGGTGCTGCGCGGCGGATCCTGGGCGAGGCGGTGGAACAGACCACGCTCAATCGCGCCGAAGTGGTCCAATATGTCCGCCGCCCGGTGATCCTGAACGATCGGCCGCAGGCATACGGATTGTTCGTGTCGGGCTCATCCATGTCGCCGCGATATGACGATGGCGAGATGGTGGTGGTCGATCCCAAGGCGCGGCTGCGCATCGGCGACGACGTGGTCGTCTATCTCCGCCCCGAAAACCCCGAAGACGACAATGGCGAAGCGGCGCGCGCGGCCCTGGTCAAGCGCCTGCGGAGGCGGACGGCGAGCTATATCGAGCTCGAGCAATTCTCCCCTGCGACCGTGTTCCAGGTGCCGATGAGCGAGGTGGTCGACGTCCACCGCGTAGTGCCGCCGTCGGAGTTGCTGGTTTAGGCGCCCCGGAACCGGGTATGTCGCGCTGAGCGAGGTCGAAGCGTCGCCGAGGCGACTGTTTCGATCGCCCGTGATGGCAGCATGGATCGTTAGCTGCCGTTCACGATGCTGCCATCCGGAAGCCCTGATGGGATCGGCCGACGGGGGTCTGGATCGTTGCACCATGCAAGCAGATAGTTCCATGCATGGCGCGTCATTGGATGAGCCAGGCCGCCAAGCTCCTCTCTGTTTCTCCGATAGGTGTCGATCAGGCAGGACAGCCGTTCCGGAATCCGCTCGAGACGATCCTTAATCAGACCAGCCCAAAGATCAGCCGGGACGCCTTTATCATGTTCAACTGCAAACAATTCCCGATCGTCATGGTTCGCAATATGATAAACCGCGAAACAAGAACGGAAAATGTGGTTTTCTTCCGTAGATTTATAAGTGCGCAGCCATTGTCTAAGTTCGGGGATTTCCAAACCGATCACGCCGGAGCAGGTAAATCCCCAAGGCCTTCGTATTACATGAGGCTGGAAGAACCTGACCACCTCATCCGCAGGCAACGCCCACACGTTTGGTTTTGTCGGCACGAGACGACGCTCCTCGAAGCCCTCGTAGCTAAGTGCCGTGCTTAGAAGCGCTCTGACTTCCCGGACGTTCATCGCAGTGCATCGTGCATTAAACCCTTAGCGTCTGCTAGTAGGTGAAAAGCGACCTTCCGACAGGAGAAGGCAGCAAAGCGACCGCCTGTTCGAGAGCATAGGGCCCACAATGGCCGGCCGGACTGGGCAGGGGCGCTGCGCACGGGTAGCATGGCGCTTGACTAACAATCGTTCGAGAGGGGGAGCTCATGACTGGCATCAGAGAGAGGATTGCCCTCGTGGCGATTGGACTGGTCCTGCTCGCTTCGTGCGCCGCCCAGGCGGCTGCTAAAAGCGCCGCACCTGCTGCAAGCCTCGCGGGGCTGCGCCTGGAAGTGCCCTGTGCGAATCCGAAGTTCAGCCAGGACACGGAATGCCACTGGGACCAGAGCCTGCTGCAGACCGCCGATCCCCAATGGAAACTCAAGCGCGAGATCGTGCGGACTTTCGGCGGCAAGCCCGGGACGACCTACCAGGTCACCCTGCATGTGCGCGGTGTGGTCGAGCCGAAGAACTTCAGCGGGGGCACTGTTCAGTTCGAACACTTCCAGACCGACGGCACGCCGATCAAGAACGACTACAATTTCTACAGCCTGCACGTCTCGAATCCCGAAGCGACCTACACCTTCAATCGCAACGAGGAGAAGGTGGGGCATTACACGTTTCCGATCGACTATCGCGTGACGATTCCGATCCGCGGCGGCGCGACGGTGACGATGGGCGCGTACGACTCCAATGACGTGGAGATCGCCAACCACAAACATGTCGTGGTGCCCGGCGTGCCGCCGGCACCTGCGCCTTTCGACGGGCAGTTCTTCCAGCTCGATGTGGAGTCGGTGAAGGCCGTCCGCTGAAGACGTGAAACGCAGTTCGGCCAAGCCAATCAGGCGCAAATACCCGGTGAATGTCTGAGCAATTTCTGGATGGCCGTCATGCCGGGCTCGCCTGCCCCGGCGCAGGCAAGCCGGGGGTAACGCCTTTGGAGTTGCGGGTTTAATCGTTACCAGGAGCCGGCCCGTTCGCACATCGCAACTATCATTGACCGGTCAATTAAATCATATTTATAGGGCTCAAAGGGATGGCAGTGGCCACTCCGTGATCGGGCGTTCTTCTCCGGTGGGCCTGGCGGCGGCGACCATCGGCTCAGCGCGCAGGCGCATCACTTGGGAAGGCTGAGGCGGATGGGGACTGGTGCTCGAATGGCGATTTGGCGGAACGAAGCGACGAAATGCGGGAAACGGGGTGCCGCCCGCATGACGATATTGGCACGGCTCGCGATTGCGGCGTCCGCCTTCACGGCCGGTCCTTGCCTGGCGGAGGATTTGCCCGTCCTGGGACCCAAGCCCTTCATCAGCTATTTCAAGCCCACCCCGATCACAGCTTCGCTATCCGCATCGGCATGGGGCGCCGCCACCGTCGGCCCACGCGATCAGGATAATGGTCTCGAGGATCGAACGCTCGCCCAGTGGAATTATTGGGACGGCGTCATTCTGAAAGGCGCGGATGGCCGATACCGCCTGTTCGGGAGCCGCTGGGAACAGGCGAAGGGGCATGGCGAGTGGTGGAACTCGAAGGCGATCGAAGCCGTCTCCCCGCGCCTCTCCGGCCCCTATCGGGACATGGGGCTGCTCTGGCCGGATAATGACGGCGGGCGCGGACATAATGTGATCGCGCTGAAACTGCACGACGGACGCTATGCGGTCGTCATCAGCGAAACGCGCAACACCAGCGTTTTCACCTCCGCCTCCATTGATGGTCCCTGGCACTTTTCGGGCGAGATCAAGGTCGATCAGGACAAGTTTCACTCGCTGGAGAATGCCGGGCCCGCCGGCGGTACTCTGACCGGGCCCGATCCCAAGCCTTGGCACGGCTCGAACGTGAATCTGGTGGAAAGGCCCGGCGGCGGCTTCCTCATGATCCAGCGCTCCGGCCAGATCCTGCTGAGCGAGAAGGACATTCTCGGCCCCTACCGGGTCATGGGCGACAGCATCTATCGCGGGCTGAGCGGGCTTCCGCAATCTCATCTGGAAAATCTGGAAGATCCCGTCATCTGGTATAGCGGCGGCTGGTACCACGTGCTGGTCAACCATTGGGAACATCGGCAGGCCTATCACCTGATCTCACGCGATGGCATCACGGGCTGGCGGTTCCAGGGGCTGGCCTACCAGCCGGGCGCCGACCTGATCCGTTACGCCAACGGGGTCGCGAACCATTGGAACAAGCTGGAACGCCCCGGCGTGGTGCTCGAAAACGACCATGTCGTCGCCCTCACCTTCGCCGTGATCGACGTGCCGAAGGAAGAAGAAACCCCCAGCAGCCATCACGGCAGCAAGATCATCGTGGTCCCCTTCGACGGGGCTCAAATGGATCGGGATTTGTCACATATCCAATAGATCGACGTCCCGGAGATTTCGGGCGAGCGCGTGCGCCTTTTGCGGCTGCGCCTTTCGACGGGCAGTTCTTCCAGCTCGATGTGGAGATCGTGTCTTAACGGCCGCTATTAGGTGGAGCCGACATTCGCTCCACTTAAATCTCACGTGGCTCGACACTCACCGAAATCCTTTTGGCGCTAACCTCTCCCTCCAACCCGTAGGAGCTTGGCATGTGGAGCGTATATCCGTCCTTAGCCTGAGTGACCCAAAGCTCCGCCAGCACATTCTGCTGGTTCCAATCCGCAAGCCTTAGTGCAGTGATCCCGCTGATCGTGAAGGTCACCGTTGCGTGTCGGTCAAGACGGAAGAAGCCGCTCGCGTCCACGTCGGCGTTCGTCCGCCATGCATGGACGCGAATGAGCGACGGCTCCGGCTCACGACGGAGATCGACGCCCACAACTTCGGCATCGTGAAAGTTTGGCGAGTACCCAAACCAGTCGGTCAGGCGGGACCATCCCTCAATCTCAACTCCGCTCATCGACAAAGATTATTGCTTGCTCCTCAGCGGCGCAATGGCCGCTATTCGGCCGGAAGCGGGCATGAACTGCGGGGAGAATTTGGCCGCCATGCCAGGCTCGCCTGCCCCGGCGTAGGCTGGGTCCCGCATCCACGAAGCCGCAAGGGAATCCCTCGTGGTTGAGTGGACTCCGGGACCCCGGCCTGCGCCGGGGCAGGCAAGCCCCCGGGGTGACGCCGATGTCCCCGAAATTCCCGATCGCCTCATTCCGGGGCGCGCTTCGGCCGACCGCATTTGACCAAAATTCATCGCAAATCGATTGCCTTGCGTCGGCCGCCTAGCGAATTGCGGATGCTGGTTGAGGGAGGGGGCGAATGCTCGGGAAGTTCGGTTCGTTGGCGTGCGCGTTCGCAATCAGCGCGCTTTTGCTGCCCGCCGCGGCATTCGCCGACGATCCGGGCGATCCGACGATGCACAATCCTGCGGTGCGCGCGCGCGATCGCGCCATCACCAGGCGAATGAACCAGGATCAGCTTTCCTATGTGCGCCAGCGTGACGCCGGCAGCCTGCACGCCGATCGCAGCGCGCAAGGTGAGGGCGACGAGGCCTATGCCGACGCCCGCGCCCAATATGCGCGCGAGCTGGCGGCCTGGCGCCACGCGGTCGCGGCCTGCAATGCGGGTCACTGGGAATATTGCGAGAATTAGAAATTTTGGGGACGCTATACCCAATAGGGCCTGATGCCTTTTAACCTTGGCGCGCTCTATCCAATTCGAATTTGAAGGCCTCTCGGCTCAGTCAAGTATAGTGGGCCACGGCGGATAGCTACCGAACCCTCGTTCGCGGACCTCCACCCGAAATGGCTCGAACGGCTGATGCCGCCTCGGTCGCGACGTGGTAATCCGGGCGCAGCGCAACGGCGGAAATCGGGGTGATGCCATGCTTGCTCGGGACGAGGCTCTCAATCGAATTCATGAGGCTTATGCGGCGCGTGTCCGGGGGGACAAGGAAGCGCTGAGCCGATATTGGGCCGACGGCGCGACGTTCCGGATCGCCGGGGCGCCGTCGCTGGTGCGCGACGTGCCGCTCAGCGGCGCAACGCCGATGGAGGCGATCGCGAAGCTGATCGACCAGTTCACCTTCAGCGACCTGACGCTGGTGGATGCGGTGGTGGACGGCAACAAGGTCGCCGCGCACTGGCAGGTGACGATCACCCCCGGCAACGGCAAGGGCGAGACCACCCAATTGTTCGACCTGATCGAGCTCGACGACGACGGCAAGATCAAGTCGCTCACCCAGTTCGCCGACACCGCGCTGATGCGCCACATGGCCGGGTGATCCGGAGCGGGCAAGCCAGTTATTCGACGAAACCGCCCCCCCCGATCCGTTAGCCTTCCCGGTTCGCACTGAGCCCCTCGTCAGACCGCGCGTCATACCGAAACGGATATTGTTTATCTTCAGAAGCATTTGCGGGACTGCTCCGGGGCGCTAAGGCTCTTCGGGCGAGCCAGGGCCGGGGGATGAATGGCGACGATCAACGGCACCGCGGGCAACGACAACCTGCAGGGCACGCCCGGCGATGACCTGATCTATGGCGCCGGCGGAATCGATACGATCGACGCCGGGGCGGGCGATGACGTCGTGAACATCATTCGCGGAGGCTCCTACGCGCATTGGGACTATAACAATCTGATCGATGGCGGCGCGGGCTATGACGTGCTCGACCTTAGCGGTTGGACGAAACAACTCTTCGTCAGCATCGGCTATTACGCCATCGTCCAGGTCGACGAATATGATCCGGTGGCGTCGCCGGACCTTCCCGGCTTCACGATCGCACAAGCGCGCAACTTCGAAGAAATCAGACTCGGCCCCCTCGGCGCGGACCTGTCGATATTCCCCGAGGCCGTCTGGGAAACCAATCCGCGGGGATGGAAGATCGTCGGCGGCATTGGCAACGACTACATTACGGACGGCGGCGGCAGCGATACGATAGATACCGGTGGCGGTGCCGACATCGTCCGATATTTCGGGGGCAATGACATCGTCACCCTGGGCGATGGCGACGACACCTATGTCGTCACGCAGCCGGCGGACAAATCCCAACATGTCAGCGTCGATGGCGGCACAGGCCATAACGAATTGCAGTTCAGCAGCGTCGCCAGCGCCGAAGGCATCTCGTTCGATCTGGCGATGCACACGGCGCAGGCCGGCCTGGCAACCTTCACCATCACGGGGTTTGAATCGGTGACCGCATCGAGCCCCCTGGTCACAAACTATCAGGGACCACCGCCTGTCGCGGGCTGGCATGGAACGTTCGCCGGCGACGACCAGGCGAACTCCATCTCGATCAGCGGCAGCGGGGACGGTGTTTTTCTAGGACGTGGGGGTAACGACTTCATTTCCGCAGATCTGTCAGGCGGCGCGACCCTCTTCGGCGGAGCCGGCAATGACTTTGTGATCGGCGACGACGGCAACGACTGGATCATGGGTGATGGTGATTATGCCGCCGATCCGGTCCCATCTTCGACCACCGAAGGCGGCTCGGACGTATTGGATGGAAACGCCGGCAACGATCACATCTGGGGTAACAGCCAGACCGTGGCTCAGGGTTCGATCGACGGTGGCGACCGGATCCTTGGCGGCAGGGGAGCCGATTATGTCAACGGCAACGGGGGCAACGACACGATAACCGGCGATGGTGGCCCGGATCGGCTTTACGGCGGCGCGGGCGATGACCTTATCTGGGGCGAGAGCAATGGCGATACCTCGTCGGCCGAGGGCGGAAATGACCATATCAACGGCAACAAGGGCAATGATACGCTGCACGGCGCCGGCGGAGACGACGAACTCCTGGGCGGACAGGGAGACGACGTGCTGGACCCTGGCCACGGGATCGATACGCTGACCGGGAATCTCGGCCGAGACCTGTTCCTGTTGAATGGCTGCGATTTCGCGACCTCCGGCCCAAGAGCCGATCAGACCGACCTGATCACGGACTTCACGCATGGCGAAGACAGGATGGCGACGGCCGATCCTGTCGTGGCCGTGCTGCACCCTGGTCAGGCCGCGGACTTCGCCGCGGCCCTGGCGATCGCGCAAGCGGTGATTCCTGCCAAGGATCCTGCGCATGACCCACAGGGCCAGGAGGCGGCCGCGATCCAGGTCGGCAGCGACACATATCTATTCTTCGCCAATTACGGGCATGGCGTGGAACAGGCGGTGCGCCTGGCGAACATCAATGCCAGCATCATCGGGGTGAGCGACTTCACATCCTAGAGCGATTTCGAGCCAGATAGGCTCACCTGGCGACTCGGAAATCGCGGTAAAACAACAGGCGAGAGCCCGCGCACCGACGCAATCGGAGCACGAAGGCTCTCGTCTGCGTCGGCAGGATCGAAACCGCACGAAATGACGCAACGGCGCGTCAGGAAATCTGCTCTGGAAGCGAGCGGCAATCTCCATCAAAACGCGCCACGCCCTGCGCTTCGTTTGCCCGGACACCGGCGCGCAGGAACCCGGCATGGACATGCGCGGGTTTGGACAAACGGGGAAACGTCATTGATCGGAGATTCCGATGACGCTCCCCATTATTTCCTTCCTGGATAACCCGCGCGTCGGCGTCGAGATCGACCGGGCGCTTGCGTCCTGCGGCTTCCTGCAGCTCACCCATATCGGCATCGACGCCGACCTGCTCGACGCCGTTTTCCGCGCCAGCCAGGCCTTCTTCGACGGTCCGGCGGAAATCCGGCGCCGCTCCGCCTACGGCTCGGCGTCGGAGAATTTCGGGTATCAGGGCGTGATGGAGGAGAATCTGGATCCGCAGGCCCCTGCGGATCTCAAGCAGAGCTTCACCATGCGCGATATCGTCGCCCGGCCGCCCGCGGAGGATCGCTGGCCGTCCGCCGCTTTCCGCGACCTGATGCAGCGTTTCTACGCGCAGGCCTTGGCGGCCGCGCACCGCGTCCAACAGGAGATTGCCGAGACGCTGGGCCTCGAGCGGGACCATTTCACGCGGGCCCATAGCGGCGAGAATGTCACGCTGCGGCTGCTCCATTACCCCAGCAGCGGCATTCCGGACCCCGAACCCTCCCAGATGGGCGCGGGGGCGCACACCGACTACGGCTTCCTCACTTTGCTGTTCCAGCGCGACGTCGGCGGATTGCAGGTGAAGGACAAGCATGGCGCCTGGATCGATGTCCCGCCCCGCGCCGATGCGGTGGTCGTCAATAGCGGCGATCTGCTCGAATGCTGGACCAATGGCCGATACAAATCGACGCTGCATCGCGTGGTCCCCAAAGTGGGCGACCGGCCTCGATTGTCGATTGCGGTCTTCATCGATCCCGATAGCGCCACGATCGTCGAGGCGGTGCCCAGCTGCGTTTCGGACGACAGGCCGGCCCGCTTTGCGCCGACCACGGCCGGCGAGCATCTGCAATCCAGGATTGCAGCCTCGCACAAGGGGCGTTTCGCATTATGACCCCTGCCCTTCCGCCGCGCGGCAAGCTGGATCCGCGTCTTCTGCTGTCAGGATCCGCGGCTTTGTCCATCTCGACCTTGTTCAGCTCGATGAAGCCGGTCGTGATCAGCGGGCTGGTCGAGCAGGCCGGTTATTCGACGGCGCTGGCCGGCCTTGCCGCCGCGATGCCGTTCATCGGCGGGGTCGCCGCATCCCTGCTGCTGCCGCGCCTGGGCGATCGCTCGACCGACCGGATGCTGCGTCTGCTCGGCGCCGCCTTGCCGCTGGCGGAGCTTGGCAACGCGGCCTGGTTCGATCAGGCGCCGCTCTTGCTGGCGGGGCAGTTCTGCGCCGGGCTGTGCGGCGGCATGATCCTGGGGCTCATCTCCCGCCTGATCGCGCGATCCGCCCGTTCGGACGAGACCTTCGGCCTGGCGGACATGGTCGGTGTCTTGCTGATGTCGCTGATGCTGGCCGCCGTGGGAAACGCCGTGGCAATGGCGGGACTGCGCGGCGGATTTCTCGTCGCCGCTTTGTTTTGCATCCTCTTCGCGGTGCCCCTGTTCGCAGCGTCACACAATGTCGCGCCGGCGCCCGGTGAGGAGACACCCTCTTCCGTCACAGTCGATCCGGCCGCTCGTCCGAACTGGCAGGCGGCGGCGATCGTCTCGACCGGCGTGGTCTTTGTCACCTTCAGCGGCCTGGGCTTTGCCTTCATGGTCACGGTCGCACGGCAACTGGGCCTTGGTTATCAGGTGGCCAGTTCGGCGATCGGAACCATATTGCTCGTCTCGGCCAGCGGTTGCTTCGTGGGCGGATGGTGTGCCGCCAGGGTCGGGCCCAAAATACCGCTTCTGTGCGCCTTCGCCCTCTGCGCGATCGGATGGCATGTCGCGCTGCATGCGCAGGCTCCGGCCGTCTTCCTTGGCGCGCTCCTCCCCGCCATCTTCGCGCTGCAATTCTGCTTCCCGGTCCTGCTCTCGCTTGCCGGATCGGTCGACGAGAGCGGGCGTGTCGCCGCGATCGGCGCGCCGCTGATCGTGAGCGGCTTTGCCTGGGCGGCCATCTTGGCGGGATTGATCGTGAAGCATTGGGGGATCGGCGCCTTGTCCGTCGGAACGAGCGCGGGAATGGTCTCGAGCGCCGTGTTGCTCCTCATCGGAACGCGCCCTGCCGGAGTGCGAAATCCAGTCGAAGCTGTGGATCGGCGACCAGCCGGAGCCACGGCGCTGTTGCCTTAGGCTATTGAACGTCGAAGCGTCGAACGGACGCGGCTGTTCCGATCGTGCGTTAACAGCCGCTATTGGTGGAAAGCGGACGTTGCCGCCTACAGTCGGAAGCCGCTAGAATGGGCGCATGTCGGCAGACTTGCTCATCGATGGTATGCTGTCTGGGACGGGTATACGAGACGCTATCAATGGCGGTTACATCGATCCAGCCACGCTCGATCTACCCAGCTCACTTGGGCGAAATTGCGGAGTGGCAGGAAAGATATGAGGCCTGCCACTTCGCGAATTTCCCGATTAACACTGTGACGCAACTGGACGAGGATGGGATGAGGCTTGCCGCCCGGGTCGGTGCTGCCCTTCCCGCTATGGGCGTTGGCTATTATTCAAACGGCTTGATGAAGCGGCTGACATGACAGCCGCAGGGTTACCTTGTTCGCGTGAAGAGCAAATCGGGCAATATGCTGCTCTTCGGCGCGAGAGGCGGGATGGGTACGCGCGCTGGCTGCTGCTGATAAAGGAACTTCGCGTCCGGCACGGCGTAAGCATTCTTGAGGCAGAGCGGCTCGCCCTTTCCAATCCCCATCGCCGGAGGTGGGTCGAGAGCCAGATCAATTCGCATGAACAATGCCGAAAGAAGGCGCTCTCCCATATCCGGCACAACGGCAGCAACACGCTCATCCAACGCGAGGGCGACGCCTTCAAGTTCAGGATCAACGTCCGGTAATGGGTGGGAAGCGCCATTCCATCCCATCCGGTCGAGAACCGCTGAATGGGCGGTACGTGGTTTGGCAGTTTTTTCGCCCGAGCATGTTGGAAGCGGACATCGGGAGGCCGCTGTGCAGCGCGAAAAATGGTTTGATAAAATAGCGTGGGGCTACATGCCTTGCCATTGGAAAGGCGTCGCCGTGATGGCCGCAGTCATCTTCCCAACGGCAGCTGCAATCTTTGTCGGGCAAACGGTGCTGGATTATTTGGGCTATCGCAGTGCAGACTGGTTGCCGTTCTTTGCATTTTTCGTCCCCGCACTCCTCTTGCTGGAGCGCGTCGCAAGGCGCCACAGCTGAGCAGGTCGCGAATGGCCCGCTCTTTACCGCTTTTTACGCCGATTAATGGCCACCGGGCGCCGCCCTCGTTACAATGCCCCCGTCCCACCGAGCACCAGCGCGGGAGTGTCGGCCCATGACCATGACGACGGACCAGCTCTTTCCCGGCAAGCTCGGCTTTGGCACCGCACCGCTTGGCAACATGTTCCGCGACATTCCCGAGGACGAGGCGCTGGCGACGGTCGCCGCGGCCTGGGACCAGGGGCTGCGCTATTTCGATACCGCGCCTTTCTATGGCGCGGGGCTGGCCGAGCTTCGCCTGGGCGAGGCGCTCGCGGACAAGCCGCGCGACGATTATGTGATCAGCACCAAGGTCGGCCGCCTGATCCTGGATGAGGTCGAGGACGTCTCGCTGCGCGACAATGGCGAGAAAGGCGACGTGTTCGCGTTCGGCCGCCCCAACAAGATCGTCAACGACTATGGCTATGACGCGACCTTGCGGTCGATCGAACAGAGCCTGCAGCGCCTGCGCACCGACCGGATCGAGGTCGCGTTTGTCCACGATCTGGCGCAGGATTTCTGGCGCGACGAATGGCTGGGCAAATTCGAGGAGGCGCGCACCGGCGCATTCAGGGCGCTGGACCGGCTGCGCGACGAAGGCGTGATCAAGGGCTGGGGGCTGGGCGTCAACCGGGTCGAGCCAATCGAGCTTCTGCTCGAGCTCGAGGCGCCCAGGCCCGACGTCTTCCTGCTCGCCGGCCGCTACACCTTGCTCGACCATGATCGCGCGCTCCAGCGCGTGATGCCGATGCTGGCGGCGCGCGGCCTCGCGCTCGTCGCGGGCGGCCCCTACAGCTCGGGCTCACTCGTCGGCGGGCCCAATTTCGAATATGCGCCGGTCACACCCGCGATGCGCGACCGGATCGCGCGCATCAAGGCGATCGCGGAGCGGCATGGCGTGACGATGAAGGCGGCCGGCCTGCAATTCGCGCTGGCCAATCCGGTCGTCCACGCAGTCATTCCCGGGGCAAGCCGGCCGGACCGTATCGCCGAGGACACAGCCGCGCTCGCCGAAACGGTACCCGCCGGCTTCTGGCAGGCGCTGCGCGACGCCGGTTTGATCAATCCTTCGGCGCCCGTGCCAGGCTGAAATTTCGGAGGCAACCTGCGCATGGGCCGCCTTGCGGGGCTCGCCTGCCCCGGCGCAGGCCGGGGTCCCGGCCTCCACTCCGCCGCAAGGGGATTCCTCGCGGAGCGAATTCTCCCGGCGTCCCGGAAATTCCCGAAATCCCCGGAAAATTTCACGCCTGGCGCAACGGTTGAGCCCGTCGCCCATTGCAAGTGCCCTTCGACCGTGTAGCCAGCATGCCATGGGGGAATCGCCTGAAATCGGGCTCGATGCGGCTATCGAATCCGATCCCAGCCCCGTGCCCGATTGCGAGGATCAAAGCGTGGACATCCACAAGCCGAAAGCAGCGCACAGCCTGCGCGAGTTCCTGATCGAAATCGGGACGATCATCTGCGGCATCCTGATCGCACTGACGCTCGAGCAGGCGGTGGAATGGCTCCATGGCCGGGAACGGCTGCACCAGGTGCAGGAGCAATTGCAGGCCGAGATCTCGAGCAACGTGGAGGGCGCCTCCTTATGGCTGGCGGTCGCGCCGTGCCTCGACCAGCAGATCTCCGATATCGAGACGCGGCTGCTGGCGGCCCGCGCAAGCGGCCATTATGCCGGCGCGGACCGCTTCTCGCCGCCCTTGATCCGGTTTCAATCCGAAGCCTGGCTGAACGCGCGCGCGATGCAGATCTTCGACCGGCTTCCCGCGGTACAGGCCAAGGCGCTCGGCAGCTTCTATTTCTTCCCGACCGAAATGCAGGGCAATATCGTCACGCTCCATTCCCAGGCCGGAGAGCTGGACGTCCTTTCGCGGCCGCTCGACCATGTGACGCCTGCGGAAGCGGACGACCTTTTGGCGAAGCTCGGGCGCGCCAAGGAGCTTTACACCCGTATGAACTATGCCAGCCTTCTGCTCATCCAGAGCGGGAGCAAGCTGAACGCGCAGCCGCCCAAAGCCTATCGTCGGGACGAGGTCGCGGCCGGCCTGGGGCCCAAGGGAGAGGCGTGCGTTCTTGATCCCAGGCGCGCGTGGCATGTCGTCAATGCCGCGCGCGACGTGCCCGACGTCTGGTCCGCCCTCCATCTTCGCTACGCCACGCAGTAAGGCTATGCCGGGGCCCGCCGGACCGGCACGCGCATGGAACGCACCGCCACTCCAGACGGGCGTTGAATGTCGCCAAAAGCATCCGCAACCATATAGAGGTCCTGCGGAACTGACGCCTGCAATCGGGGGAGCGGCATTTCCGCCAAACCGCCCCTCAACGGCGGCGATAGGCCGGGAAGCGGACAAGGAAATGCCGCCGCACCCGAAGGCACGACGGCACCTCCTCCCTCAAAGTCCTAGATCAAGCGACCGCAAGCCTCCGGCGCGAACGCAGGGTGGCGCCGATCATGCCGAATCCGCCAAGCATCATCGCCCATGTGGCGGCCTCCGGAACGCCTCCCGTGTCGCCCCGGGCTGCATAATTGACGGAGAGATCCTCACCCAGATGATAGGTCCCGCCGACAAAAGCCGTCGTTCTCAGGAAATTACCTGAAATGTCGAATACGTTGAACGACGACCCATAGACGTTATCCGTATAGTAAAACGTCCCGTCGAACGCGATTCCGGTCGACGTCTGCGGAGACGTTATGAACGCATTCTGGAGAAGATTCCCGGACAAATCATAGACGTCATAAATGCTTCCGCCATCGTCGCGATTGGAAATCAATTTGCCATTCGCATATTCCAGGCCGTCGCAATATCCATTGCAATTCGCAAGCGTCAACGTGTTGAGCAGCGTACCGCCGGTGCTGTATTTGTAAACGTGGTTGGTGCCGGAATAATCGCCGATATAGAAATCGGTACCGTCATACGCCATTGTCGCCAGACCGGCCGCCCCAGGCACGGTGAACACCGTGCCCATATCCGTGTCGGTTGCGACATTATAGGCATATACGCCGTTTGTTCCAGCGCTCGTATAGTATAGAACGTTACCGACGAGCACCACCCCGCGACCGTTATTGCCGTTTGGCGCGGTGAATTCCTTCAATACAGCGCCGGTGTTGAGGTCGAACTCCTGAATGATCGGCGGTCCGCCGGTGGCGTTGTTCACCCAGCCGGTCGTTATCCCGGCATGAGCGGCGGTTTGGATCGTGAGCGCGCCCGCGAGCGCGAATCCAGATATCATCCTCATCCTAGTCATTGGCAACATCCCTCTGTTGCCGGCACGCGAAGGCCCGCGCCGGTTGGCCGACTCCCTCTATGGTTAACATAACACCATTATAGTTTATTTCGGAGTCAATTATTTTCTTTCCAAGTGGTTGATTCTAATGGCTATGCATAACTCTCGACCATTTCGCTATTAATCCCGTAAATCGGCAATGACTCTCCAAATGATATAATTATGACGGCGCTCTACTTTCCTAGGGAATCGGCAGAGATTTAGATAAGGCTATTGATAATAATCGGATTATCCGCCTCTATTGCCAACAGAATTTCGTTTCGAATACGAAATGGAACGACTCGCCCCCGAAACGAAAAACAGGCCATGCATCGGTCGGAGGCGCCAGGTCAGCGAAAGCGGAACACTCCGTGCGGATGAGAGACGAGCTGCAATTTCGGTGGCGCTAAGCTTAGTCAAAGCATCCTTGCGATGCGGGCGACAGGCCGGGACGCACCTACCCTCACGTCATCGCGAAGCGCGAAGCGCCGTGGCGATCCAGGCCCGCCGGACTGGATTGCCGCGCCCCTGCGGGGCTCGCAATGACGACCATGAGCGAACAGGGTCGACGGCAACGCGCTCCAACGCCTTGGGGCGGCTCCGCGGGAGTCAAAGCATCCCGCGATGCGGGCGACAGGCCGGGACGCACCTACCCTCACGTCATCGCGAGGCGTGAAGCGCCGTGGCGATCCAGGCCCGCCGGACTGGATTGCCGCGCCCCCGCGGGGCTCGCAATGACGGTGCAAAGTCTCAACCCCGGGCCAAACACGCCGTTTCAGGGGCCTCTCGGTTCGACAGCCTTCTCGATCAACCGCACCGTCACCGGGACGCGGCGACCGGCTTGATCGGACAGCGGTGGAAGCGTGTATCCCCCGGCCGGCGTTCGTCTCTGAGCGTCAGCGATTTGCCGTCCGGTGACAGCGTCAGCACGACCTTTGACGCAAAGGCCCTGCCCTCGTCTTCCACCCTGACGTCCGCAACAGCTCGGCGCCCCTGAAGCACGACATGCGTCAGATGCTCCGCTGTCTCGTAATAATTCAGGGCCGAACCCGTGATCCAGACTTGATCATCTTCCACGGCATCCGTGCCGCATTCCGACATGTCTTCGCTCCAGTGGCCGCGAAAGGCGGGAGGCAGGATCGCGCTGGGCTGAACCTGCTGCGAGTGCGTCGGGTGCAAGACGGGGGCCGCGACGATAGCTCCTTCGCCCGCTTGCAGAGCGATCAGAAGACACAGCCGGCCGAGAAGCACTGTCGGATTCTTCTTCATGTGCGATTCCCCCTCCATCAACCTATTGTTTCTGGGCCATATCTGAGGCGGGGCGGATCGAACAGGACGGGAAGCCGGCGGGAATTTCGGGACACGCCCAGGCCGCGGTCACTCAACGTACGGAAGATAGACCTCGGTGGTCATCGTCTCCGGCTCGATGACGCGATTGACCATACCGCCCGAGGATCGCACGATGCGGTCGAGCAGCTTCAGGCCCTGGCCGCCGCGACGCTGCGGGCCGAACCTGGTTTCCTCTCGCCAGCATGTTTTGAGGAGCGTGCCCACGATTTCGCCGGAAACGCACACCCGCCCGCCTTGCTTGAACGCGCCATATTTGACGCTGTTGGTCGCGAGCTCGCCAAACACGAGCGCGAGCGCCTGGACCGACCGATCCGGCAATTGAACCTGCGGCACCTCACCCAATTCGAGGCCGCAGTCGAAATAGGCGGCGCCCAGCAGCGTCAGGATCTGGGAAAAGCATTTCACCGGATAGGTCCCGAAGATCAGCTCCTGCGCGCTCGCAAGCTGCGCGAGCCGATGGATCACCTCGCCGGCAAACTCATGGCAATCATCCCGGTCTCGCGCGGAGGCGACGATGAGGCCGGCCGCGAGCCCCAATGTGTTCTTGAGGCGGTGGCGCATTTCCGCGGTGACCGCGCTCTGCCGCTCCCCATCCTCGACTTCGGGCGTGATGTCGCGTGACATCACCAGATAATGGCCCGGCAGATTGTCCACGATGTGGAGCGGCGTGACGGACACGTCCCACCAGGTCCGGCGATTGTCGTCCATGATCCGCGCCGCGGTGAAGCGCGCGATCTGGCCGCTGTCGGCGATGCGAAGCGCCTCTGTCAGCAGAGGCCGCACCGAGGACTGCCATCGATCGATCCACTTCGTCCCCCGCGCTTCTTCGAGCGACGGGAAATCGAGCGAAATGAGGCCGGGCTCGTTGATGTAACGAATGGCCCCGTCCTGATCGAGCAGCTTTATACAGTCGAAATGCTGTTCAAGCGCCGCCGAGAGGCTGACCTGCCCAGCATCGGCCAAGTGCTTCTCGTCGCGACCCACAGGCACCCCTCCCAGACCGAACACACGGCCTCTCGAACCGGTGCCGATCAGAAAGTCGCCTTGGCCTGACAGGCACCGCAACGAGTCCCGAACAGGATTAACATGGTAAGTAACGAGATACAAATTATCATTACGTTAACCATAAATCGTCTTATGTGTTGACGATTAAGTCTTATAATTCACCAGTTGATTCCACATCAACTTGGTCAACCACATTTCACCACGGCCGACATCGGGCACATCCACCCCGTCCTTGGCGTGCGAGAGGACGGGCGCTGGAGGGATTTGATCAAAAGCGGCTCAGCACGATTTTGCCGAACCGGGCGCGACCGATGAAATAAAGATAGGCTTGATGCAAATCGTCGAACCGCAAGCTGCGGTCGATCACCGGCCGGATCTCGGAGCGGTTTGGCGGCAAGAAACGGGAAGCGACGACCCACGGCGCAGTTAACAGGCTCCCTCGGCACCTTTTCCTTCGGTCACGGGCACCCCATGCTCCTCCTCACCGCGGCAGCTTTTGCCGCTTCGTTCCCTGCTCAGCCGCAAAGCTCGCCGGACCTGGCCCATGGATCGGCCGTATCCGGCGTGGCCGAGCGCGGCGGCTGGCAGGCCAGCCTCGACGATGCGCGCTGGACGGGCTCGCTCCTTTCCACCAGCGGCGAGACGCTGCCGAAGGGCCATGTCTATTTCGAACCCTATCTTTACGACGTCGTCTCGCACGGCCGTCACCAATGGGGCTCGCAGAGCTACGTCGAATATGGCGTGGCCGACACGCTGACGGTCGGCATGATCCCGGCGTTCGCGCTCTCGCCCGGGCATCGCAACGCACCGGTCCTGGGCGGCGACATCAAGCTCATGGCGCAATATCGCCTGACCCATTTCACTGCCGCGCACCGCATCCCCAGCATTTCGCTGCTCATTCGGGAGAAGCTCCCGACGGGCAGGTTCGACAGGCTCGCCCGCGCGTCTCAGGGTCAGGGCGGAGGCGTGTTCGCGACCGAGATCGGCGTCAACGCCCAGCATTATCTGCGGCTGGAAAATGGCCGCCTGCTCCGATTGCGGATCAACCTCCTCAGGAGCGTCGCCGGCAGCACGAAGCTTCACGACGCGAGCGTCTATGGGACCGCGCCGGGATATCGCGGGCGCGCCCATCCCGGCGATTCCTGGAGCGCGGATCTGGCCGGCGAATATAGCCTGACGCGCGAATGGGTGCTGGCGCTCGATGTGGTGCACGAGGCGACGTCGCGCGGCCGGATCGCCGGGCAGGCAGGATCCGCCATGCCCGTGCGCGCGGCCACCCTTGCATCATCCTCGGATTACGCGGTCGCGCCCGCGGTCGAATATAATATGAGCGCGCTCGCCGGGGTGATCTTCGGCGTTCGGACCATTCCCAAGGGCCACAATGCGTCCGGATCGATCACGCCGGCGATCGCCTACAGCAAAGCCTGGTAGGAGGAACGCGGCCGGCGGCGCCGCTGACCGATCGGGAAGCAGAGCCCTCCGCTCTTTGAGCCGTGCAAAACCCGACGCCGTCATCGCGAGGCGCGAAGCGCCGTGGCGATCCAGGCCTGCGGGACTGGATTGCCGCGCCCCTGCACGGCGTGACAAAGCCGTCCTGCGGCCGATCAAGCCTGGCGGAGCGAAGCCCTTGATCGGGCATTGCCAAGGTGCCGTTCTATATGGGCGCGACCTTCGAGCGCGCCGTCATGAACTACGGCACACGGTGGCAACCGAAGGACGCGGGCGATCCCAGCCTCTAGGCCCCGGTCTGGTGGGCACCCCCGCCGCCTGCCCTGATCGCATCCACAAAATGCCGCTGAATGAAGATTCTCGTGAGGAGATATCCCTCCAGCAGCCCTGCGACGCTGAAATATAGGATCATGGCCAGCGCAAAGCTCTGATCGACTTGCAGGCTCTTGCCAAGAATCGTTGCCCGCGCGTTCGCGCCCGCCGCAATTTCGTTGAAGTTTATCAGGCCAAGTCCAACGATGATCTTGGAAAGCCAGTCGGATATCGCTTCTATGTTTCGATTGGGCACCAGCAGATCCGCATGCCTGGCCTTATCGTTAATTCGCGGCACCGCGAACAAAAAGCCGACCAGTCCACCGACCGCCAGGCACATCATCATCCACATGGCAGCGGTACCAAGGTGAGTTCGCACGCCGAGCAAGATGGCGAGGAAGCCCGCTGCATTGCAAAGCATCAGGATCGCCGCAACGAACAGGACCGCGCCGTCGCCCCCGGCCTGCTCCTGCCTTGTGGTTCGGCGACCGCGGCGGCCGTCATCCCAAGGGTCGGGATAGGGCTTTTGCAGCAGATGGACCGAACATATGCCGAGCAGGATGTTGTGCGGCACGCCCAGCAATCGCCAGGCCTGCGCGCGCCAATCCGCCTGCGGCCAGGGGAGCGCGTTCGGGTCGGACAATATGTGGACGACCGCCGGTATGAGCAGAACCAGCAATGTGAGGGATGCAACAGCCGACGCCCGCCGCATTCGCGGATAGCAGACGAGAATTCCCGTCGTGACTTCAGCGATTCCGGTCAGAACGACGAGCAGGTCGGGAAAGGGCAACCAGGGCGGCATCATCGCCCGAGTGGCCGCGTGCATGGCAAAGTGCAGCGAGCCGAAGTAAATCCAGTCTATAGCGATGAAAAACACGCAGATCCGGTCGAGCAGCGGCGTTCGTGTCTGCGTGGGCATGCGGGGCGGCTCAGCTAAAAAAGCGAAGAACCGATCGGCAAGCTGTTGAAGAGAGCCCTTCTTCCCCGTCATAACCGACATAGCCCCACCAAGGCCGCGATATGTTCCGCTATCAGATTTACCCGATGATTTCGAGACGATGTGCTTCCAGATCGGACACAATGCATGCTCAAGGCCGTGGCGGTTAAATCGGAAGCGATGCGTTGTCATCGCGAGGCGCGAAACGCCGTGGCGATCCAGGCCTGCCCATCTGAAGTGCCGCGCCTGGAGCCTTTCACGCTCCGATTGCATCCGGGCGGGGCCTCTAGCTTATTGTTTTACCGCGATTTCCGAGCCGCCAGATTTGCATATCTCGGACGCTATGGCTTGATCCGGGCCGGTGCCGATCAGAAGCTCGCCTTGGCCTGACAGGCACTGCAACGAGTCCTGGATAGCGATAACATTCCAAATAAATAATACAGAAGCATGCTTGATTAACCATAATCGCCATGAGGACTAGATATTAATCCTATAATTGATGTATTTTATTACGCACCATCGGACTCTGGCGGATTAGGAATTTCCCCTCCTATTATCGGACAAATACTCCTCGATACTATCGAACGATAATGCTGCATTGGCCATTCGATGAATTGATCGCCGTGTCGTGGCCGTATATTTGGAGTCGCATAAGGACGCCGACATCGATCGTTACGTCCCTGTGTAGGAGTTGGGTGATGTATGCTTGGATCTTGCGTTCCAGCCTGACCATCGTCGCTTTGGGGGCACTCCCAACCGCCGGTGACACGCCGCGTCGGGCACAGCCGGTAGAACCGGCCACCACATTGGCGGCGTCCCGCGTTCCGCAGCCAGAAATGTGGCAGCTGGCCCTTCTGAGCGTTGCCGCGTTCGGGCTCACCCGCCGGGCGGACACCCGCAAACTCAGCCGCTTCACGATTTGATCAGGTACTCCCCAATGCCTGGTCATTCGCCGACGGGAGAGCTTCAACAGCACTTCCGTCGGCCTTTTTTTCATCGGCGCCGCATTTCGGTGCGCGCCATTGCCTGGGTCACCGACCCTCATGACCACCCCGCGCCCGCCCTATTCGCCCTTTGCTGAAAAGGGCCTGCGCCGCGGAATGCCATCCGGGCAGCGGCGGGGGCGGGATTTATGAAATCGGCGATCCTCGCGAACCTGGCACTCTGCGCATGCCCGCCGCTGGTGGCGGTGGCGACGGTGGCCACGATCCCCCCCGCCCGCCATGTCGTGCACAAAGTGACCGCTCCGCCGCATCATCATCACCTGCCCAGGAAGCCCCACACGCCGCCGCCGTGCCCCAAGGCGCCCTTTCTGCCGCCGGACGAAGAGATTGCGGCGATCCTGTCGCCTCCCCCGGATGTGCCGCAGGGGGGAGGCAATCCGCTGCCGCCTGGGGTCGTCGATTACCCAATCACGGTCGTTGTGGGCCCGGTCGGCCCCGTCGGCCCGGTTGGCCCCACCGGCCCGACTGGCCCGGTCGGTCCCGTGGGCCCCATCGGTCCGACTGGCCCGATCGGCCCCGGCCCCATCGTCCTGCCTCCTCCGTTTCCGCCGCTCAGCCCGGTCTCGCCGACCCCGCCGGGGAGCGTGCCCGAACCCTCCAATTGGATCATGATGATCGTCGGCTTTTCGAGCATCGGGGCGCTTCTCCGCCGCAATCGGCGGCGCCGTCGAGCCGCCAGGCTGGTCCGTGGCGCGGCCGTGGCAGCCGAAGTGCTGGGCTCCGCCGGGCTGACGGCAGCCCAGACCGCCGCGCTTGCGGGCGGCAAGGCCGGCGCGGCGGTCGGCGCCTCATTGGCGGCCGCCGTGGCAAAGAAGGCCCTCGTCTGCGTCTGCTCCGGCACGATCCTGGCGACCGCGGTGATCACCGTGCCCCCGATCGAGCACGCCGTCCACCAGGTCACGTCCCCGCCGGCGCGGCCTGCGCTGGCCCGCAATTGCTGACCAACTTGAATTGCGGCATCCAAGCCCAGCTTGGCGGGCCACGACGCCACCGGCCCTCTATTCAGCGTCATTTTGTGGATGGCTCATACCCGGAATGGCTGCCCGTGCGCTCACACAAGCCGCAATCAGGCAGGATTACACGTCGATCCACCGTACGACGCCGCCAAGCACATAGGCGCGGCTGCCAAGATTGGCCGCGCCAGGGAGCGGCGCAATGCGAAGCATGTCGGGTCGATTGCCGCCACTTGGGACCGTCATCGCCTGCAAATCGTCGACGGCAAGGTTTTGCCCAAGGAACATGAGCTCGGCGTCGGGGTCTTGATTGATGGCCTGCGCGATCCGGTCGGCGGCGGCGCCTTCCAGGCTGACCGACAGGATCGGATTGCGCGCGATCAGCACCCCCGTCAGCCAGCAGAACTGCCCCTGCTGCGTGAAATCATAAGGCGGCCGCGGTGAGAAGCTGAACCCCGCCCCCGCCCCGCTCGCCTGCAGGGCCTGCTCGATCGGCTCGCGCCAGAACCAGCCCGTCATCGTCCCGATGTCGAACGGCACGGGCTGAAACGCCACCTGCGTCACGCCTTCGAATTGCGCGGCGATCGAGACCGGCTGAGCGGCGGCCGCGATCGCGGCCCCCGCCAGTTCGACACCATCGCCGGTCTCGAGCGCCAGGACCGACGTGGCCTCGCCGGTCACCGCCCCGCCGCCATTGAAGGTCACGCGGCTCAGCCCGTCGCCCGCGGCACGGGCGATGAGGTTCGCATTGACGCTCGTATTGCCCTTGCCGATGCTCGCCAGGATCTCGGAAAGGGGCGTCTCGACCTGAAAAGCCGGCACGATCGTCCCGTCGTTGAGGAGCAGGCCGCCATTGCCCAAAGCCGGCTGGGCCAGCGCCGCCTGCGCACTTCGCAGATAGCCGCTCTGGCGGGACAATATATCGACCCATTTCCGGGTCGAGGTGACCGCCGAGAAATAGGCTGCAAGGTCCGGAAGGATGGTGGCGCCCTGCGCCGGCGCGCGCGAAAGCAGGCCTGCCAGATCGGGTGCCACGAACAGCGACTGGACGGGGACGGCGGGGCTCGCCCACGTCGACGCGATCGTCTGCAGCACGACGTCTATCGGCGCACCGATCTGGCCGGTCCAGCTTGCGCCGAACGCCTTACGCCAGGCATTCAGCAGCGCCGCCTGGGCCATCGTCATTTGCGCCTTCGCCAGGTCGAGCTGGCTCTGCTGCGCCGCCGAAAGCGTGAAGCGGATCGAGCCCAGCACGGTGATCGCGCGATTGGTGAAGGGACCGGACAGAGCGGCAGGACTGGCGCCGCCATTCACCGCCGAATTGATCCAGCGATAGGTCTCGGCGTTGAACCGCAGGGTGGATGGATCCTCCCAATAATATGGAAAGCCGCCCAGGCTGCCGGTGCCAAGCGCGACATAAGCGGGCGCGGGCGCCTCGGGTTTCGCGACCATGGCGCGGGCCAGTCGGCCGAGGATGGTGGGCCTCGGCGCGACCGCCGCGGCGGCGCTGGCCGTCAGTCTCTCGGCGATCGCGGAAAAGTCCATGTTCGGTCAGCTCGCTGGGTGGGCAGCGCCGCATGTCGCGGCGCTGCCCGATCCATGGTCTTGCCCGTCAGGCGGCCGGGTAATTCGCCTGCACGCCCAGCACCCACGCCTGGGACGCGTTGACCGTGCCCGCGACGAGCGATTGCGGTGGCGAGAGGGTGATCGTCACGGTCGAATTGGCCGCATCGACCACCACGTTGTTGGAGTAGGTCGACTCGCTCGCACTCGCGAGCTCGATCCCCAGGAAGCTGACGCTTGACGACACCGTCTGCTGGAACGTCTTCTGGATCTTGCTGTAGCTCGCGGATTTGATGGTGATCGTGATCGTGGGATAGCCGGAAATGGCGGCGCCCATGACGAACCCGAACGGACCCGAGCTGGAGAAATCGATCGGCGGGACGGGCGAGAATTTGAAGCCCGACACGTCGCTCGTTCCGTTCTTGATCGCCTGCACGATCGGATCCATCCAGTACCAGGACAGGCTGGTCCCGGTCTGCTGGAACGGCACCGGACCGAAATTGACCAGGTTCACCCCGGGGAAGCTCATTTCGACCGTCGTCTCGTTATCGGTCGTCGCCAGATCGCTCGAAAAGTAATTGGCGTTGCCGCCGATCCCGATCGAGAGAAAGTCGAGCACGGGTATGCTGAAGCCGGTCTTGCCTTCGACCGAAACCGTGAACTCGTCGGTGGTGGACCGCGTGACCGTCATCGACATGGTGACCGGCGATCCCGTCTGCAGCGCATTCTGGATATCGGCAACCTGGTTGGCCACCTGGTAGGCGGGAACGGTCGTGCCGTTGTTGAGCGCGAGGCCGCCATTGGTCGTGGTGGCCTGCTGCGCGGCTTGCCGGGCCCGGCGCAGATAGCCGTTATTCATCGACACGCTGTTCTGCAGAGAAAGCTGCGAGCCGATCGCGTTGAGCCAATTGACGAAGACCGGCAGCACGGGCTGCCCCGCGGCCGGGGTAAGGTCCAGCAGGTCGCTGAGCGAGAGCGAATTCTGGATGGCCTGCAAGGTCGTCGGCTGGCTGGCCCAGGTCGTCGCGATGATCCCGGCAATGTCGCTGATCGGATTGGTGCCGGGCGGCAGGCTGCCGAAGGCGGCGATCCAGGCATTTTGCACGGCCGCTGCCTGCACGGTCGCCGCGTTGGCGGCATTGTTGAGCAGCGCCTGATCGGACCTGGACAGCGACCATGAGATGGCGGTGATCGCCTGGATATACAGGTTGGTGAACGATCCATCGAGCTGCAGCGGGGTCGCACCGGCTTTCAGGTTCGACGATATCCAGTTGTAGGTCAAAGCATTGAATTTGGTGACGTTGAGCGTGTCCTGCCAATTGTAGGGGAAATTGCCCAGGCTGGTGATTGCGAACGCGTCAAGCGGGGTCGAACCAAGTGCCGCCGCCAATACCGAATTGGCCTTGCTCTTGAGTTCATTGATGATGACGCTGGCGTCGAGAGATTCAGGCATGGAAATATCCTTTCAACGATGAAGTGCCGACCGATGGGGACGCGAAGGGTCATCGCGGGAAGCGGCTGCGCATCCCCCGGCCGGCGTTCGATTTTTCCGTCTTCGATTCCGGTTTCGATTCGCGAAGGGTCGCGTCGGCCGCGGCGTCAGGGACCCAGCGGGATCGATTGCCGTCGCCACGTCCGAAGCACGGTCTCCATCGTCGCCGCTTCGAGCAGATGGGCGCGCTCGGGTGCGGCCGCGTCGCGGACCGCAAGCTCGAACGCGTCGTTCAGCCGCGCCGCATCGACAAGACCAAGTTCCGCCAGCAGGGGCTTGCGGAAAATGCCGCGGACATAGGCCGCCGCCCGGCCGTGGAACATCTGGTCCCGCAACGGCAGGAAGCTTTCCGGAATCGCCGGCCTCGCGACCTCGGGCGAGAGGCCGGCCTGGCGCAGCAGGGTTCGTTGCAACGTCCGATCAGCCCGCCAGCCGGTCGGCAGCGAACGGCAGAAGTCGACGACCTCAGGCGTGCCATAGGGGTAGATCGGCCATATGCCGCGCCTCAGATAGACCGGCGCCGACGCCGCGGCCGCCTGGTAGAAGGAATGCGCCGCAAATCCGGCGGGGGCCTCGTCCAGGTCCTCGATCGCCGCATAAGCGCGCCTCGCGGCATCGGTCAGGTAGGCCGGAAACGGATCGCTTGCCGGCTCGACGGGAGCGGATGGCTCGTCGGCCATCTCTCCCGCAAGCAGCTCTGAAATCTCGTCACCGCCAATCCCGCGAACGACGATGTCGCAGCCCGCGCCCGCAATCGCCTGGCCCAGCGCGAGGAACGCCTCTCGATAATATTCGCCCCAGGGGATTGCGGGATCGACCTCGGCAAGGTCGTTCCGGCTGAACGGGCCCAGTTGCTCCGCGTCGACCGGCATGTCGTAGACGCCGGCGCGGTCCGCCAGTTCCGCGCGGCGCGCCTGTTGGAAGGCTTTCTGGCGCCCCGGCAACAGCAGGCCGAAGCTGCGAACGCGGTGCCTGCCGAGCGCGCGCGACGCGGCAATCGTCGCGCACGCGCTGTCCAGACCTCCGCTCAGCTCACAGGCGACCAGGCCGCCATTGACCGCGCCGCGCACGGCCGCCCCGAGCAAGGTTTCGAATGCCCCTGTCACGTCGGCGCCGTCGGCCAGCAGACGCGGCATCGCCCTCAGCGACGGCTGAGGATAGCGAACCTCGAGTGTGCCGGCCGGGCCGCACCAGGAGGCGACACCGCGCTCCGTCAGCTGCATCAGAGCGGGAAAGATGGTGCTGCGCGAATAAGGGAGGCCGAAATGGCACAGGCTGAAGGTCACCCGCCCCGGATCGAGCACGAACGGAAGATGGGGATAGAGATCGGCGATGTCCCAGTCGCCAAGCAATCGGGACCCTGCGCGCATCAGGAAGAGCGGCGCGGTCGCAAGGCGGCCGGTATGGATTTCCAGGCGATCGCCACGCTTGGGCAGCAGGACGACATTGACGTTCAGGGGCCATGCAATCAGCTCCGCCACCACCTTCGCCGGATCCGCATCCGGCGCCAGGTGAAGGCTCGCGCCCCGCGGCGTGCGGCTCGCTGGGTGTTCGCGCACCACGATCAGCCGGTGATCGGCAAGCTCGATCGCAAAGGTTTCGATCGAGGCATGGTCAAATGGCGTGATCCGGCTTTCGCTGCTCACCCACGACCCATCATGGTAGAACCAGCGCCCGGCCAGGTCGGCGGCGTCGATACGAAGCTTGATCATGAGATTGCCTCCTCCATCGATCACAATCGCGGCCGTGCCGGGCGCTCGCGACTTAGCCGCCGTCCTTCTGGTGCGCCGCGTCGTTGCCGCCGGGCGCTTTCTTCGAACTCTTCTGGTTGCGCACGGAGTCGCCGCTGCCCGCTTGCTTGGTGATCTCCGCGGAGGCCGTCTGGTAGGTCGCAGCGGACGCAAAGACGTCCGAGACATCGGGCGTCGTCAGGGTCGCGCCGGCATTCGCATCATCATTCAACATCGTCTCACTCCTCATTGTCGCGGCAAAAGGCCGTGCTTCGTCCCCATCCGGCTGTCGCGGCAGGTCGAGAAACAGCGTCGATTGCCCATTCATTGATGCCGCACCTTGGCGACACCAATCCCGTCATCTGAAATAATCACCCTGGTCGATGTCCTGGCGAAGTCCGGCACCAATGTGCGCGGAGCCATGCCTGATCAAAGCCTAGAACGAATGTGCATCAGCGTAATTATGAACGCATTTGATCGCCGGTTATCTTACCACGAGCTGCGCTTACGCCGCAAAATGCTTCGGGTATCCGGCCGTGTTCTTGTCACGAACTATGATCCTGCCGACGGTGGCACTCTATGACAAAAAGCGTTCAATTTCTGCCAAGCATCGACTGTGAAGAGATACCCAGAATCATCGAAATTGAATTTTGATCCGAAGCGGTTAATTCTTTTAAAGTTACCGCCAAATCGAACTATTTCGAGAAAATAACCGCGATATATGAATCGCCGTTGTGGAAGGGCACCCGTCAAGACGAGCGCATCATTCCCGCATGGTCGTCATTGTGATTGACGATAAGTTTAGCCTTCTTGAATTTTCGTGCTGCGTCGAAGTGTTTACAGTCAGTAATCGTATCAAGCGGAAGTATAAAATCATCCAGGCATCGCCGCAGGGCGGCTCAATCGGCAGCGGGAGCGCCGGATCCGTAGAGACCGAGGCGCTGGCGAGGGTGAATCCCGGAAAGAAGGATATCGTGATTGTCCTCGGCGGCGACGGAGCGTCGAGCGTACCACAGCCGGCGATCGCCGACTGGTTACGTGAGCGTGCCGGGCGGTCGCGCCTGTGCGGGATCGGCGCCGGTATCGACATGCTGGCCCGATCGCTCGATCTCGACCCTACGGTCCCAGCACCTGACGTCGATCTTCACCCGAGATCGAACAGGCAATTGCCGATCATAGCCGAGCGCCGCGGCCCGGTCTGGATGTGCAGCGGAAAGACGACCGCGCTCGACATGATGCTGGCATTGGTGGCGGAAGATTGGGGGGTGCCCCATGCGCTGCACGTGGCGGAGGCGTTGCTGATGTATGTCTGGCGTCGCCCCGACGAACCCGCCTTGAGCATGATATTCGAGCTGCAGAAGCGCGGTCGGGCCCGCTTCTCGGCCCTGCACGATTATATTCGGACGAACCTTGCGGAGGACCTGCGCGTCGAAAGGCTGGCCGAGTTGTGCCGCATGACGCCCCGCACCTTTGCCAGGCATTTTTTGGAGCAGACGGGAACGACACCGGCTTCTGCCGTCGCGAGCATTCGGCTCGAAGCTGCCAGGATCCTGATCGACTCGCGCGCATCCACGCTGACGGAAATCGCCCACGTCACCGGTTTCGGGTCGGAATTGTCGCTGCGGCGAGCCTATCTTCGTGCCTTCGGCGCGCTTCCAAGCAACGCGCGGCACAGAGACCGCGATGGCAGGAAAAACGCGGCAAGTCCGCCGACCTGAAGCCAATCCGGACGTGACAGTGCTGCGCGCTTCGCGATGACCAAGGAGGGTTAGGGCCGGATCGGATCCGACGCTCGCCGCACCAAGAGCCAAGCTTTTGTTGTCGCCCATTTTTCCGCGCGACGCCAACCAGCCTGAATTGCCGCATTTGATCCGGAATGGAGCATCCGCAACCAAATTTTAGACCCTCGCTGCCAAAGGCGCCGGATGGTTTCGCGTGCACATTGCCCGAGCGCAGCGGCTGTCGGTTCGCGCGCCGGGCCGATCTCAGGCGGTCAGGTGGTTGCGGCGCTCCGCAATGCGGCAGCGGCGGCGACGGCCTGGCAGGCGCTCGACAATTTGTTCCGGTGCGCGCGTCACGCGACCACGGTCAAGGATGCATCCTTCCGCTACATCTACGCGAACGAGCAGGCGCAGCGGCTGCTCGGCAGCGACCGGCACGAACTGCTCGGCACCACCGATTATGATGCGCTGCCGCGCGAGCAGGCCGATCGGATCCGCGCGGCTGACGCCCTGGTTCTTGGGACGGGCGCGCAGCAGCTGTTCGAACAGACCTGCACCGGCCCCAGCGGCAAGCCCGTCACGATCGTCACGCACAAACGGCGCGCGACGATGCCGCACGGTGATGCCGAACCGATCCTGATCACCGAAATCACCGACGTCACCGACCTCAGGACCGCCGAGCATGCGCTGCGCGAGCGCGAGGAGCATCTTCGCTCGCTGATCCAGCTCCATCCGCAGACGCCATGGGTCGCGGACGCGTCGGGGCAGGTGGTCGAGGTCGGGCCAGGCTGGTCGCAATTGTCCGGCCGGCCGCTGCCGGAAGCGAATGGCAGCGGCTGGGAGGACTCTGTCCATCCCGACGATCTGTGGTGGGTGCGCGAAAACTGGGCGGAGTCGGTCGAGACCGGCACGCCGCTGGACGTCGAATTCCGCATCCGCGCCCAGACGGGCGACTATCGCTGGCACCGCAGCCGCGCGCAGCCCAAAATCTCCGAAGGTGGCGCCATCGAGCGCTGGTACGGGCTGCTCGAGGACATCCACGACCGCCGCCTCGCGCTCGAGGCGTTCGTCGAGCATGAGCAGAGCCTGCGGCTGCATCGCAACGAGCTGGAAAAGCTCGTTGCCGAACGCACCGCGGAACTCAACCAGAAGAATATCGAACTCAACCGCCTGCTCGAGCACGAGCGTGAGGTGAATGCGCTGCAGCGGCGTTTCGTCGTCATGACCTCGCACGAATTCCGCACGCCTTTGACCGTGATCGACGCGGCGGCGCAGCGCCTGACGCGGAGCACGGCCGCGATGACGCCGGACTATCTGAGCGACAAGGCAGCCAAGATCAGGGAAGCCGTGGCACGCATGGTGGGCGTGATGGAGAGCATCCTTGCGGCCGGCCGGCTGGAGACGGGCACACTGTCGATCACCACGGCCCCCTGCCCCATCCGCGACCTGGTCGAGGCCTGTGCCGCCCGGGCGCGCGAGATCAGCCCCGCGCACCGCATCCATGTCGACGTCGCGCGGCTTCCCGACAGGATGCGGCTCGACCGCGAAGCGATCGAAGGCGTCTTCGCCAACCTGCTGTCCAACGCGGTCAAATATATGCCGCAGGGTGGCGAGATCCGGATCGTGGGCGACGTGGCGGAGGGCAAGGCGGTCATCGGCATCGTCGATCAGGGGATCGGCATCGATGCCGAAGACGTTCCCCGCATATTCGACCCCTATTTCCGCGCGCGAAGCGCCAGGGGGATCGCGGGCACCGGCATCGGGCTCAACATCGCGCGCGAGATCGTGAAGCTGCACGGCGGATCGATCGAGGTTTCCAGTGTGATCGGACAGGGTACGACCATGCATGTCATCCTTCCGGTCGACGATGACTGCGTTGCTGCGAACTGAAGGACAAGGATATGATCAAGGTTCTCTGCATAGACGACGAAGCCGACATCCGGCAGCTGCTGGTGGAGGAACTGACGGACGCCGGCCTGCACGCGATCGAGGCCGAAAACGGGCAGGAAGGGCTTCGGAAGATCATTTCCGAATGGCCGGACATCGTCATCTGCGACGTGTCGATGCCGGTGATGAACGGCCACGAACTGATGGCCGAGATCCAGATCAACCACCCCGAATTCTCGAACATCCCCTTCATCATGCTGACCGCGATGGCGGACCGGCAGAATATGATCATGGGGCTGGAGAGCGGGGTCGACGATTATATCACCAAGCCGCTGGACCTCGAATTGCTCGTCGCCAAGGTGCGCGGCTGCGCCAACCGCATCCAGAACAACCGCCTCGCCAGCCGGGCGCTCTGATCCGTCGCGGCGGGGCTTCCCTCCAATGTGGAGCTTGTTTGCCCGGAAACGCAGCCACCGATTAACGCGCCGGTGAACCGAATCCTGTACGCCGAACCTGACGTATGAGTGCTTAGAGGTCAGATCATGAGTTCGAAGCTGATCCTGGTGGTGGATGATTCAGCGGTGGCCAGGGGCGTGGCGCGCCACGTGCTCACCAAGGCCGGCATGGGCGTGCATTGCGCCGCGAGTGTCGCGGACGCGGTGAGCTTCCTGTCCGAAGGCGGCCGGCCGGACCTTATCCTCACCGATTTCAACATGCCCGAGGCGGATGGGGTGGCGCTGATCGATCGGCTCCGCCACAGCCGTACCATGAGCGAAACGCCCATCCTGGTCATGACGGCCGGAACCGATCCTTCGGACAAAGAGCGCGCGAAAAGCGCCGGCGCGACCGGTTGGATCCTCAAGCCGTTCGACACCGAAAAGCTCGTCTCCGCGATCGAACGCCTGACGCATTAGGAATTCCGGGCGGACACCGACAAGACGTCATTGCGAGCCGCGCAGGGGCGCGACAATCCACACCCGCAGGCCTGGATCGCCACGGCGCTGCGCGCCTCGCGATGACGTGGGAGGGGGCTTCTCGACGTATCGCCCGCACGCCCCCGTGAATCAAAGTCGTCCTGCGGACCCGGAAAGCGTCGCCATCGACGCCGCTCGCCCACCATTGTCATTGCGAGCCCCGCAGGGGCGCGGCAATCCAGTCCTGCGGCCGGGATCGCCACGCCGCTTCGCGCCTCGCGATGACCGGTTTCCCTACCCTCAGCGGGCGCGTGCTACTTCTTGCCCGCGCCCTGGAGCAGCGCGTCCAGCCCCTGCTGATCCTTGACCGCATAGGTCTGGCGATCGATCAGGTCGCCCGTGTCCCACAGGAAGGGCATGATCCCGGACCCGAGCGATTGCTTGGTCACATAGTTCATCCAATGCGCGCGTGAGGCGAGGTGCGTCGGCAGGTCGAGCGGCGTCGTGCGCCGCGGTGCGCCATATTCGCCGAGCAGCACAGGGACGTTCTTGCTCACGAACAATTGATTGCCGAGCACCATGTGCGCGTCGACCACATCCTCTTCGCCCCAGGTGGCGTTGCGGTCGGGCTCGATCGTCGAATGATAGTCCTTGCCCCAATAATAGAACATCTTCCCCCAGCTCGCATCCTGGGTGAGGATGCAGAAATTGGGCGGCGTGTAGAAATGCGGCTCGACCATCAGCCGGTCTTTGACCGTATCCGTCGGCATGTGGGTCCACAGCGTCTTGGACAGATCCATGTTGACGTTGGGCAATTGCACCACGAGCACGCGATAGGCGTTCTTGCCCCCGGTCGCGCGGACGGCGTCGATGAAGGTCTGATGGTAAGCGTAGAGCACGTCCATCTGCGCCGCCGTGTCGCAATTGGGCTCGTTGGCGCTGGCGAACATCAGCCGCTGGTCGAAATCGCGCATCTGGGTCGCGATCTGCTCCCAGAAGGCCTTCTGCTTGGCGACCACGGCGTCCTTCTTGTCGGCCGTGACATTATTCTCCAGCCAGCCGCCATCCCAGTGGATGTTGAGCAGCACATACATGTTGGCGTTGATGCAATATTGGACGACCTGCTTGACGCGATCGAGCCAGGATTGCTTGATCTGCGCGGTCGTCTTGTCCGAATATTGATCCCACGAACAGGGCAGTCGGATCGCGTCGAAGCCCAGCGCCTTTGCCTTGTCGATCAGGCCTTGCGTGATCATGGGATTGCCCCAGGCCGTCTCCCCGCCGATCGCCTCCAGCGTGTTGCCGATGTTCAGGCCGAGCTTGATGCGGCCCGAAATGTCCAACGCTGTCCCCATGTTGGTGCCGTCGGCAGCTTGGGGACTTGTATTGTAGCTGGGATAGAGGCCGGACGGCGCGGGTGTCGGCGTTGGGGTGGGCGTCGGCGTCGGCGTGGAGGTGGACGAGCCATCGCTGCCGCCCCCGCCGCAGCTGGTGGTCATCAATGCCATCGTCGAAGCAAGAACTTGCCGTCTGCCGAACTTCACGCGCGCCCTCTCCGTTTATCGCAACGATATTCGGGGCGCGGATTGTCGGATCGCCTCGACGCCCGCAGCTGGACGCCCTTGCCGACTCCCCCCTCCCCGTTCGAGCCGGCTGTGCCGGTCCGTTACGGCAGGGCAACGCCACATTTTGGGGGTCGCGTCCATGATGAACCGGCGCTAAACAACGGAAATCCGATTGAAATAATAAGTATTATTTACTATAGAATCCGGGTGGGCGGAGGTTAAAGCCGGCTGGCAAATGTCCGGACCGGCTCGTAACATTTTGCGCAATCGTCCGCTGCAACGCCCCGCGCAGCGGCGCTGCCGCCCCCTCACTTTGCGAATGCCCGGTGGCGTGCCGACGGATCCGCGAATCGACGCGGGAGGCAGCGGAAGTGCCCGCTTCAAATCTGACCCAGCCCATCACGCCAACCCGTCATTGCGAGCCCCGCAGGGGCGCGGCAATCCAGTCCGCAGGCCTGGATCGCCACAGCGCTTCGCGCCTCGCGATGACGTGGGATGGGGCGCCTCCACGTATCGGCCGCACCCCCGCGTGACTCAAAGTCGTCCTGTGGAACCGGCGTGCGTTGCCATCGCCCCTCATGGCCGTCATTGCGAGCCCCGCAGGGGCGCGGCAATCCAGTCCCGCCGCCTGGATCGCCACGGCGCTTCGCGCCTCGCGATGACGTCGCCGGAGAGCGTTACGAGAACTCGTCCGTCCGGCCTCGCGGGTCGCGATCCGGCAATGAGATCGCCACGAGGCCGGCGAACGGATCGCAGGCTGTCACCGGACCGCCGCCAGAAGCCCCAGCACCTCGTCCAATCGATCGATCGTCGCGCCAGGATTTGAAGGCAATTCCTCCGGCCATTGCTGCGCCCCGCGAAACCAGGCCGTCCGCATGCCCGTCGCCGCCGCGCCC
>Ga0068852_100000242_pt1 | contig 37066 bp, 28 predicted proteins | sample KBSCornC22_FD_66594 | JGI IMG/M metagenome (GOLD analysis project Ga0068852, IMG submission 66594) | Corn rhizosphere microbial communities from Kellogg Biological Station, Michigan, USA - KBS Corn C2-2 | ecosystem: Host-associated > Plants > Roots > Rhizosphere > Soil ... | reverse complement strand
GTCCTTACCAGGCTGTAAACAATATTTCCTTGAAAGATGAACCGGCCGATCCTCGGCCGGTTTTTTTTGTAAAAAAACCTTCTCTACCTATTTGTTCGTACGAAAAATTTCCTACCTTAGTATTATGAAGAAGGAAAATGAACAGAACAAGCGGCCGGAACCGACCCGGTCGGAACTGGAAATACTCCAGGTATTGTGGAAGCATGGACCATCCACTGTACGGCAGGTCAATGACACATTGAATGAGCAGAAGCGGGCTGTGCAATACACTTCTACGCTGAAGCTGATGCAGATAATGGTGGAAAAGAATATCCTAAAAAGGGATGAAAGCGCGATGAAACATGTGTACAGCGCTGTTGTGGAAGAGAAGACCTTCAAGGGGTTCATGCTGGAGCGTTTTGTGGACTCGCTTTATGAAGGATCGGCCAGCAGTCTGATGATGCAGCTGCTGGGTAACAAAAAACCTTCGAAGGAAGAGCTTTCTGAGATCAGGAAGATGCTGGATCAGCTGGATAAGGAAGAGAAATAAAACTTTAACTATATGCGGGTATCTTTTTTATTTTCCCTATTCAGGGAAGACATTGTCAGCGCACTATTCTGGACCCTTGTGCATTCCCTCTGGCAGGGGCTCGCGCTGGCTATTCTCACGGGGCTGGTCATTTTGTTTACCCGGAGGTCTGCACCTGTATGGCGGTACAATATTCTTCTCGGTGTTTTGTGTCTTTTTATAGCAGGGGCGGGAACTACTTTTTTCCTGGAGCTGAGGGTTCCGGTCGCTGCTTCGGATGCTGCATCCGGCAGCGGGGCCATTTATTATGCTACTCTCCCTGTAGATACGCCTGTTGCGAGCGCGTTGTATGCAGGTACCGGGCAATCCTGGGGAGAGCGGCTGATATTGTTCTTCAATCAGCGGGCAAATATGATAGTGGCCATCTGGTTTATCATTCTGGCAATTCGTTTGATGAAGCTGTTGGCTGATTTGTGGACCGTGCAACGTCTCCGATACTATCGGACGAGCGCACCCTCTGCCTACTGGAGCGATCGGGTGACGGAACTGGCGGAGCGCATCGGGATAAAAAGGGCAGTGCGAATACTGGAGTCCTCTGCCATAAAGGCGCCTATGATGGCAGGGGTATTGAAGCCTGTGATCCTTACGCCCCTGGGTTTGCTGGCGCAGCTGCCTGTGCAGGAGATGGAAGCCATTTTGCTGCATGAGCTGGCGCATATCCGGAGGAAGGATTATCTCACCAATCTTCTCCAGTGTTTTGCGGAAGTGCTTTTCTTCTTTAACCCGGCCGTTTTGTGGATATCGTCGCTGATACGGGAGGAGAGAGAGAATTGCTGTGACGACATTGCGGTAGGGGAAACGAATAGTAAAAAAGACCTTATCAATGCCCTGGTATCATTCCAGGAATACAGACACTCCCGGTATACTCTTGCATTTGCCAGCGGGAAGGATCATTTGCTCCGGCGTGTAAGGAGGATCGTCCATCGGGATGACAAGACCCTGGATGTCCGGGAAAAGATATTTTTACTGACCTGTCTGTTTATGATGGCCGGGCTTGTGATGGCCCATCCCCGTCAAACGCCCTTGGCCGTGACGGCGCCGAAAGTGGAAACGATATGGCAGGCGCCGCCGGTGGAAGTCGTGCCTGTTGCGGATATGGTGGGACTGGAGAAACCTGTAAAGATGGAAAAACCTGCGAAGATGCAGGAGACAAGGAGGCCGGGCGAATGGACCATGGTGGCAGCAGCGGATACGTCGAAGAAGCCGGCGACTGGCAAAGATACGGCAGGTACGGAGAAGGAACGGGAGTGGAATCGTATGCTGGATCAGCAGCGGAAGGAGCTGGAGGCGCAGCAGCAGCGGCTGAATGAGGAGGGCGCGAAACTGGCTGCGAAGCAGAGGGAATTGGAAATGGAGCAGGCAAAATTGAACCTGGAATATCTAAAGGCCAATAAGGATACGTTAACCCTTTTGCAACAGGATGCCCTTCACAAAATGCGGCTGGCGGAGGCGGGGGCCATGCTGGATCTGCGGAATCATCAGAATGTAGAACTGCTGGCGAGGAACCAGCGGCTATTGAAGGAGGCGGAACTAAGAACGGAAGGTTTGGCCCGTCTGCGATCAGAAAGGCTGATGAATAACCAGCAACGGCTCTATCGGGATCAGGAAAGGCTGCTGCATTCGACAGAAGCGACAAGAAGAGCCCTGCAATCGAGGGACAAGGTAATTCTGCCTATTCTCGAGAAGCTAAAAGATAAAGGATTGGTGACGCAATTGGATGATGTGTCATTTTCCCTGGACAATAAGGAGTTTATTGTAAATGATAAGAAGCAGTCCCAGGAGGTATTCGAATCTTTCAGGGATGCATTTCTTCACAGTTCCGAGGATTATATAAAATATTCGAAACATAAGGGATCGGAGTCGACCAGCATCAACAGGCATAAGGATTAGCAAATACTTTCTGCGCCCCTGCACCAATAAATACCTGCCGCTACCGTGACAAGTATTTATGACCATATTGCAATCGGTTTAAACTTTTTCCTTAAATTGGCATCGTAATCAACTTACGAAGCTATGCCAACCCGTCGACAATTTCTTCACACGGGCTCCCTCGCAGCAGGCGGAGCTCTTTTGCTTTCTTCCTTTGACAGTAAGACATTTTCATCCCTAAAGCGTATGTCTGCCGCGGACCATATCAACATAGGAGCTATCGGCATCAATGGAATGGGATGGGCCGATCTTTCGGCTGCCCTGAAATTGCCGGGCGTCAATGTAGTGGCGCTTTGCGACGTGGACAGAAATGTCCTGGACAGAAGGATGAAAGACCTTTCGAAGATGAATGTGGATACCAGCAAGGTGAAGACCTATTCCGACTACCGGAAGCTGCTGGAACAGAAGGATATCGACGCGGTGATCATCGGCACTCCTGATCATTGGCATGCGCTGATCATGATCGAGGCATGTCAGGCGGGGAAAGATGTCTATGTAGAAAAGCCGGTGGGTAATTCCATTGGCGAGTGCAGGACCATGATGGCTGCCCAGCAGCGATACAACCGGGTGGTCCAGGCAGGGCAGTGGCAGCGCAGCCAGCAGCATTTCAAGGATGCGGTGGATTATGTACAATCAGGTGTGCTGGGTAATATACGTACGGTGAAGGTCTGGTGTTACCAGGGCTGGATGAAGCCGGGGCCGGTGGTGCCGGATTCCAATCCGCCGGAGGGGGTGGATTTTAAAATGTGGCTGGGGCCTGCGCCTGCCCGCAGCTTCAATGCCAGCAGGTTCCATTTCAACTTCCGCTGGTTCTGGGATTATGCCGGGGGGCTTATGACCGACTGGGGGGTTCATTTGCTGGACTATGGGCTATTGGGCATGAAGGCCGGGGTTCCCAGGACCATTGCCGCGCTGGGAGGAAATTTTGCTTATCCTGATCTCTATGAGGAGACGCCTGATACATTGACAACACTTTATCAGTTTGATGGATTTAATCTGGTATGGGACCATGCCATGGGTATCGACAATGGTTCGTATGGCCGCGACCATGGCATTGCTTATATCGGCAACAACGGCACCCTGGTGCTTAGCAGGGGAGGCTGGGAAGTCATCGAGGAAAGACAGTCAAAGAACAAGGTAAGCAAGCCTTTTGTAAAGCCCTCGGACAATGGGCTGGACAAGCATATGGCCAATTTTATAGACGTGGTGCGCAGCCGGAAAATGGAGGATCTGCGCTGCAGCATACAGGCGGGATCCCACGTAGCTACCGTGGCCCAGATGGGCAATATCAGCTTCCGCAGCGGACAGCGGCTGGTATGGGACGAAAAAGCGGGAAAATTCGGCGAGGATAAGATCAACCAGGAGTACCTGGTGAAGGAATACCATAATGGGTACAAACTGCCCATGGTGTGATACGCCTCAGGTGAAATTGTCGGGGAAAGTCCTTAATTTCGTGTTAAATTGCCCCTTTGAGGGGTGTTTGCGACAGAAAATCAGAGTTTCGACAGAACTTATTCTGATTTTTGCCGTTGTAATCATTCACGACTAAAAACAAGCCCCGCATGATGAAAATGGCAACTGTGTTGACGCTGTCTGTCTGCGTCTGCCTCTCCGCCAGGTCACAGGATTCCCTTTCCCTTAACAATGGCAATGTCATTAAAGAGATAAGCTTTACGCCGGCATCAGCGAGCGTACCTGATACGGCGCCCTTTCGTCATCATCTGGACTGGAGCATTCCGGATTATCGCAAGCCTTTCCCTGCAGGGTCGTTTGTTCTGCCTGCCGCCATGGTCGCTTATGGATTTACGGCCATTCATGTCAGCGGACTACAGCATGTCAATTCCAAGATCAAGGAAGAAATATGGACGGAGGACCCGCATCGTCCCATGCATGCGGATAATTACCTGATGTTCGTACCTGCCCTGGCGGTGTATGGATTGAATGCCGCGGGGGTCCATGGCGCTCATAATTTCAAGGACAGGACGATACTCCTGCTGATGTCGCAGCTCTTTGTCAATGGGGCCGTTTTTTCTTTGAAGAACAGCACGCATGTATTGCGGCCTGATGGTTCTGCGTATAATTCATTTCCGTCGGGGCATACGGCTGAGGCATTTGCCAATGCGGAGTTCCTGCGTATGGAATATAAGGACGTCAGTCCCTGGTATGGGATAGCCGGCTATGCAGTGGCTACCACCACCGGCCTGCTTCGCATGTATAACAACAAGCACTGGTTCAATGATGTTGTGGCCGGCGCCGGATTTGGCATTGCGAGCACCCGTCTGGCCTACTGGCTCTATCCGAAGATACAGCACGTATTTGGCGGTGGCGCTAAATCCACGGCAACGGTGCTGATGCCCACTTATCAGAACGGGTCGTTTGGGCTGTCTTTTGCCAAAGCCTTTTAACCGGGAGCCGGCCAGGGATGCCGACGACCGGGGCCACGATAGGGCGACGGTCCCTATTTATTTCCTGCCCATAGCGTATTGAATGCCGCCGAGGAGAAGTCCCAGGTAGGTGGGATCCGAGTAGGATTCGTCGGTATGTCCCAGCTCTATATAGAACGATCTGCCTCCTTCGTATTCATGGTACCATGCCATGGGATGATTATCGCCATTCTCTCCACCTGTATAGGATTTTTCGTCAATTTTCAACAGCACATGGATGTTGGGGTTGAGGTATTTGAAATTATACCATTCATCCCAGCGTGACCATGTTTCGGGAAGGCCTTTGGTGGCGGGGTTCTCCTTGTCCACGACGATGATATTGGCCTGCTGCTGTTTGGGATGGGATTTGAAATATCCTCCTACCAGATCGCCATACCATTGCCAATTGTATTCGCAGTCGGTGGCAGCGTGTATGCCCAGGAATCCCCCGCCATGGTGTATGTATTTCTGCAAAGCTTTCTCTTCCTCGGGGCCGAATACCTTACCCGTGGGGCTGAGAAAGATGAGTGCGGAATATTTCTTCAGGTTCTTGTACCGGAACTGCGTAGAATCTACTGTGACGTCCACATCGAAGCCATTCTCTTCTCCCAGCTTCTTTATCGCGACCGTACCAGCTGCTATGCTGGCATGGTGGTAGCCGTTGGTCTTACAGAAGATGAGCACTTTGGGTCTGGCAAAAATTTCCGGCCAGGAACGGGTAGTTGCGCTGGTCAGGAGCAGGCTGACGGTGACAAAGGCCAGGACAGCCATACCGCGGGAAAAGGAAGATCTTCTCATATGTAGGTTACTTATTTCTTCAGCGTCATGATGTATTTCACGATTGTTGTCGCATCATCCTTGGAGAGGGCTGCGTGAGGGGTCATGGGAACCGTTCCCCATACGCCGCTGCCGCCGGAGATGATCTTATTCACCAGCCTGTTGATGGTGGTGTCGGCTGCGGGAGCATATTTCGCCGCCACTTCGTCGTAAGCCGGTCCGATGGAAGCGCCGCTGCTGGCCTTGCTGAGGCGATGGCAGGTGGTACAGTCGCTGCTGCCGATGAGCTCCAGGGCTTTGTTGCCGGCCGTATTATCGGTGGCAGCCGTGCTGGATGAGCTACCGGAATCCTTTGTTTCAGCGGGTTTGGAGCTGTCAGAGCCGCCGCAGGCTGCTGCGAGCAAGCTGCAAGATAAAATAAAGACTAGTCCTTTCTTCATATTCACAATTTTTAGATGAGGGCCCTGTCCGGAATGCCGGACGTTTTTCGGGCCCCAAGTTCCGAAATTAATCTATTGCAACCCCAGTACGGAGCGATTAAATTTTTCGTCGCTGCCGGTGCCGGCAAAGTCGTCGAAAGCTTTTTCCGTGACACGGATGATATGATCCTTTATAAAAATGGCGCCTTCCCGGGCCCCATCTTCCGGATGTTTGAGCGCGCATTCCCATTCCAGCACGGCCCAGCCTTTGTAATCATAGGCCGTAAGCTTGCTGAAAATGGATTTGAAGTTGACCTGGCCGTCGCCGAGCGAGCGGAAGCGGCCGGCGCGCTCCACCCATCCCTGGTAGCCTCCGTAGACGCCTTGTTTGCCCGTGGGATTGAATTCGGCGTCCTTGACATGAAACATGCGGATGCGTTCGTGGTAATTGTCGATGTATTCCAGGTAATTTAAGCACTGCAGCACGAAGTGGGAGGGATCGTATAGCAGACAGGCCCTGGGATGGTTGTTGGTATGTTCGAGGAACATCTCATAGGTGACGCCGTCGTGCAGGTCCTCACCCGGGTGGATCTCGTAGCAGAGGTCTACGCCGTACCTGTCGAATTCATCGAGGATGGGCATCCAGCGTGCGGCCAGCTCCTTAAAGCCTGTTTCTACCAATCCCGCAGGGCGCTGGGGCCAGGGATAGACCGTGGGCCAGAGCAGGGCTCCGCTGAAAGTGGCATGGGCATTCAATCCCAGGTTTTGGGACGCCCTGGCCGCATACTTCAGCTGCTGGACCGCCCATTGCTGGCGGGCCTTGGGATTATTGTGCACACTGGCAGGCGCAAATCCGTCGAACAGTGCGTCATAGGCGGGGTGTACTGCCACCAATTGTCCCTGTAAATGGGTGGAGAGCTCGGTGATCTGAAGGCCTGCCTCCTGTACGATGCCGTTGATCTCATCGGCATAGGTCTTACTTTCCGCGGCCTTCTGGAGGTCGATGCAGCGGCTGTCCCAGCTGGGTATCTGCACTCCGATGTATCCGAGTCCGGCTGCCCATTTACAAATAGAGGCGAGTGAATCGAAGGGGGGCTTGTCCCCCAGGAATTGAGCGAGGAAGATGCCTGGGCCTTTGATAGTTTGCATATGACAATGGTTTTGACGAGAGTTTTAATCTTTTTAATCTATGGTGAAGAAGGTCCATTTTTCCAGGCTTTCATTGCTTTTGACGACATTGTCGATGAAGGCCATGCCACGGACGCCATCCGTGGCCGTGGGGAAGTCTTTTTGCTCGGGTGTGGGCTCTCTTCCTTCCAGGCGTGCGGACAGGGTCAGCGCAAAATTACGGTAGAGGTTGGCAAATGCTTCCAGGTAGCCTTCCGGGTGACCGGGAGGGGTCCTGGTATTGTGCTTGGCATAAGAGGAAAGGTAGCCCATGCCGGCACGGTAGACCTGCGTAGGCTGGTCGAGCCACTTCACCAGCAGTGTATTGGGCTCCTGCTGGGCCCATTCCAGACCTCCATTCTCTCCATAGATACGTATCTTGACGGCATTCTCTTCTCCCGCGGCCACCTGGGAGGCGAACAGTACCCCTGTGGCGCCATTGTCGAACCGTAAGAGGACGTTTCCGTCGTCATCCAGCGCTCTTCCTTTTACGAAGATGCTCAGGTCGGCGCAGAGCTGTTTGATCTGCAGGCCGCTGATATATTCCGCGAGGTGGGCCGCGTGTGTGCCGATGTCTCCCATACAGCCGGCCTTACCGGAGCGGGACGGATCGGTTCTCCATTCCGCCTGCTTGCTGCCATCCTTTTCCGAGAGGCGGCTGAGCCAGCCCTGGGGATATTCGACATATATCTTTCTTATCTTACCGAAGACGCCTTCTTTTACCATCTGCCGGGCCTGTTTGACCATGGGATAGCCTGAATAGGTATGGGTCAGACAAAGCAGCAGTCCCGTCTCTTTGACTTTTTTTTCCAGCTTCTTAGCCTCCTCCAGCGAAAAGGTCATGGGCTTGTCGATGACCACGTGGAATCCTTTTTCCAGGGCCAGCATGGCCGGTTCGAAATGCACGTGATTGGGAGTGACGATGGTGACGAAGTCCATGCGTTTGTCAGCGGGCAGCTGGCTTTCCTTTTCTATCATTTCTTTGTAGCTGCCGTAGATGCGATCTTCCGGCAGGAATAAGGCAAGACCGGACTCTTTTGCTGTAGCGGGGCTGCTGCTGAGGGCTCCGCATACCAATTCGATGAGTCCGTCCATATTGGCGGCGATGCGGTGCACGGCGCCGATGAAGGCGTTTTTGCCTCCACCGATCATTCCCATTTTTAATTTGCGATTCATCTATATTAATTTTTTCTTTAAACCATTTTGTTTGACCCGCCTAGTCGGCGGGAAGCTCATATTTGATGGCCTAACGGCTCGCTCTGATGGCCCGGGGGCCATCAGAGAGTTGGGAGTTGCAATTTTAATGCTTCTTAGTGGAAATTCATCTTTTTGTCAAGCCTTTGGTACATTTTCTAAGTAATTAGTGTCTATTTTAAGGAATTATTGATATAGCATTGCTTTAGCAGTGTAGTTTTTTAAAATAAAAAAGTACATTTACCACTCTAACGAAACCTAACAAGCACATTAAAAACTACACTTGCCATGTCTGTTTCGACCATCCATCGTAATAAACTTTTTGTAGCCAGCTGCCTGGCGCTGCTGGTGACTTCCCTTTCTTTCGGTATTCGGGCTGGGATATTAAATGATCAGGGGGTCCGGTTTCATTTAAATGCTTCCGAATTAGGGACAATTGCCGCCACTGCCTTTTGGGGATTCCCACTGGCCATTATCATAGGCGGGTTTATTGTGGATGCGATTGGGATGAAGAAATTATTGGTATCCGCATTCTTCCTTCATCTGGCGGGCATTCTGCTGACTATATTTGCGAATGGATACTGGACGTTGTTCCTATCGACCTTATTGATCGGTATTGCCAATGGTACGGTCGAGGCTGCCTGTAATCCGCTGGTCGCTTCGCTGTTCACCGACAACAAGACTACCAAGCTAAATCATTTCCATTTATGGTTTCCCGCGGGGATCGTTATCGGGACCTTATGTGTATTTGGGCTGGATCATGCGCTGGCACAGGATGTGGCCCAGAAGCCTTATTGGATCTCACAGGTGGAGATCGCGCTGATGCTTATTCCCACCTTAATATACGGGTATTTGTTCTCTAAGCTGGATTTCCCGGTGACGGAGAGGGTGGCGGCGGGTGTCAGCACCTCGGATATGTACAAAGCGCTATTCAATCCTCTCTTTCTTTTCATGATCATCTGTATGTTCGGGACGGCCATCACGGAGCTGTTTACGAATCAATGGACGGACGTGCTATTCAAGACGGTGACCGACAATGCCATACTTATATTGACATTTGTTGCCGGCGTACAGGCGCTGGGGCGTGCTTTTGCGAGTCCTGTGGTGCATCGCCTGGCGCCGCAGGGAGTATTGCTGATATCTGCCATTCTCTCTGCCTTAGGAATATATCTGATGATCCATTTGCATGGAACGGCAATTTTTGGAGCTGCCATCATATTTGGATTGGGAGTCGCTTTCTTCTGGCCGTGTATGATCGGATTCGTAGCAGAAAATCTTCCCAAGACCGGCGCTGTGGGGCTAAATCTAATGGGCGGGGCAGGCATGTTCGGTGTATCCATCTATATGATATTCATGGGTGGATATTATGACCGTCTGATGGTGCAAAAGTTACCCGCGGGCGCTGATCTGGATGCTTATCGCAGTGCAGCGGCGGGAACGGAGCTGTCGGCAGCATTCAACAATGCGCGTTCTGCGGCCGGGCCTGAAGTATTAAATACGACGCTTGTGATCCCTGTGGTCCTTATCGTAGCTTTTGCGGGTCTTGTCATATACATGCGCAACCGGAAAAAGGCCGACAGATTGGAAGTGGCGGCAGCATGATCAATTAATACTTTTTTAATGCCATGCATCCTTTTTTATGACTGGCTGCATGCGAACATTTTGTAAATTACTTTTTTTAACGACCGGAACCATTTATGTCTAATCCATCCTCCCGACGTCTGGCTATCAAGAACATTGTAGCGGGAACAGCAGTATTGGGAACAGCGGGAATGCTGTCATCCTTCGACAGTCCTGAAGAAGCAAATCAACAGAACATGGCCTTAAAGGGTAATATCAATCACTCCGTATGCCGGTGGTGCTATGGGGACGTTCCATTGGATCAATTATGTAAAGCAGTAAAAAAAATAGGTTTTAGCGCCATCGATCTGGTAGGTCCGAATGACTGGCCTGTATTGAAAGAGAACGGTATCTGGTCGTCCATGTGCAATGGGGCGGAGATAAGCCTGACCAAGGGCTGGAATCATACGGAATACCACGAGACACTGATTAAGAATTATACCGAGCATATCGACCTTGTCGCCAAGGCTGGTTATAAGAACCTCATTTGTTTCAGCGGTAATTCCGAAGGGATGGACAGGGAGACAGGATTAAAGAATTGTGTGGATGGGCTGAAGAAGATCATCGGGCAGGCGGAGAAGAGCGGGGTCATCATCCATATGGAATTGCTGAACAGCAAAGTGAATCATCCGGACCAGATGTGCGATAATTCAAAATGGGGCGTCGAGCTGGTGAAGCGGCTGGGTTCCGAGAATTTCAAGCTGTTGTATGACATCTATCATATGCAGATCGATGAGGGGGATGTCATCCGGACCATCAATGACGATCATCAGTATTTTGGGCATTATCATACGGGCGGGGTGCCTGGCCGTCATGAGATCGACGATTCGCAGGAGCTTTATTATCCTGCCATCATGAAGGCGATAGTGGCTACGGGGTTCAAGGGTTATGTGGCGCAGGAGTTCATACCTGCCAGGCCTGATAAGCTGAAGAGCCTGAAGCAGGGCGTACGCATCTGTGATGTGTAGTAATGACCGTCCGTGAAAATGATCTTTTCAATTTTTAAATACTAACGAGTATGGCTGACAATACGTATGATGCAATTGTGATCGGGTCGGGCATCAGTGGAGGCTGGGCCGCCAAGGAGCTTACCGAAAAAGGATTAAAAACTATAATGCTGGAGCGGGGCCGGAACATAGAGCATATAAAAGATTATCCGAGCGCCAATAAAGAAGCATGGGATTTCCCTCATCGCGGGAAGGCTACCGAGCAGATGAAGAAAGATTATCCCGTACTGAAAAGGGATTATCCGTTGAACGAATGGAACCTGGACTTTTGGGTAAAGGACAGCGAATGTCCTTACACGGAGACAAAGCGATTTGACTGGTTCAGGGGTTATCATGTTGGCGGGAGGTCGCTGATGTGGGGGCGTCAGAGCTACCGGTGGAGCGACTTCGACTTTGAAGCCAATGCAAAAGAGGGTGTTGGCGTAGACTGGCCTATACGTTATAAGGAAATAGCGCCCTGGTATGATTATGCCGAAAGATTCGCGGGGATCAGCGGAAGCAAGGAGGGTTTGCCTCAATTGCCGGACGGCCAGTTCCTTCCTCCATATGATATGACCTGCGTGGAAAAGGATGTTTCCGCCCGCATAAAAGAGCACTACAAGGGCCAGCGGCATATGATCATCGGCCGGGTGGCCAATATTACCGTCCCTCATGGCGGGAGGCCGGGCTGTCAGTTCCGGAACAAGTGCTGGCTGGGCTGTCCATTTGGAGGGTATTTCAGCACGCAATCGTCCACGCTGCCCGCCGCGATGAAGACGGGCAATCTGACGGTACGTCCCTGGTCCATTGTCACCAAGATCCTGTACGACAAGGATAAGAAGAAGGCAACGGGTGTGGAGATACTGGATGCGGAGTCAAACAAGACCTACCAGTATTTTGCAAAGATCATCTTTTTGAATGCCTCTACGCTGAACAGCGCCTGGATACTGATGAATTCCGCCACGGATATATGGCCCGACGGATTGGGCAGCAGCAGCGGCGAGCTGGGACATAACCTGATGGACCATCATCTGGGCGTGGGCGCCACTGGGCATGTAGAAGGTTATGAGGATAAGTACTATTTCGGCAGACGCGCCAACGGCATCTACATTCCCCGGTATCGCAATCTCTTTGGCGACAAGCGGGATTATCTGCGTGGCTTTGGCTACCAGGGTGGAGGAGGCCGCGAAGGGTACAATCACGAGGTGGCGGAATACAGCATTGGAAAGGAATACAAGGAGGCGTTGACAGAGCCCGGTCCCTGGAGAATGAATATCGGAGGTTTTGGAGAGATACTTCCCTATCATGAAAATAAGGTGACGCTGGACAAGACGAAGAAAGACAAATGGGGATTGAATGTTTTGAATATCGACTGCGAGCTGAAGGACAACGAGCATAAGATGCGCAAGGATATGCAAGCCGATGCTATAGAAATGCTGGAGGCTGCCGGAGTAAAGAATGTATCTGGATGGGATGGCAATCCGTATCCTGGAAGAGGAATTCATGAGATGGGTACAGCGCGGATGGGCAAGGATCCGAAGACCTCCGTACTGAATTCATTCAACCAGATATGGGATGCGAAGAACGTGTTTGTCACCGACGGATCGTTCATGGTTTCTGCGGCCTGCGTCAATCCTTCGCTCACCTATATGGCGATGACGGCGCGTGCAGCGGACCATGCGGTGAACGAGCTTAAAAAAGGTAACATATAATATATGAACACCTATGACGCCATTGTCATCGGCTCCGGTATCAGCGGCGGATGGGCGGCCAAGGAGCTTACCGAAAAGGGGCTGCGTACCCTGATGCTGGAGCGTGGCCGGAACTTCGAGCATATAAAGGATTATACGGATACGACTAAGAATCCCTGGGAATTCCCTCATAGGGGAAAGGTGACGCAGCAGGAGTTGAAGGATCATCCTTATATCGGAAGGACCTGGGGCGCTACGGAGGCTGTAATAAAGTATTGGGCCAAGGATGTGGACTGTCCTTACACGGAAACAAAGCCTTTCAACTGGTGGAGGGCTTATCAGCTGGGAGGTCGCAGCATTCTCTGGGGCAGGCAAAGCTATCGTTGGAGCGACTTTGATTTTGGGGCCAATGCGAGGGATGGCTGGGCCATCGACTGGCCGATACGGTACAAGGATATTGCGCCCTGGTATGATCATGTCGAGCGATTTGCGGGTGTCAGCGGTTCAAGGGAAGGGTTGGCGCAATTACCCGATGGTGATTTCCTGCCACCGATGGAAATGAATTGTGTGGAGAAGGATGTAGCGGCGCGCATAAAGGAGCGTTGGAAGGGCCAGCGGCATATGATCATCGGCAGGGTGGCCAATCTGACGGCCCCTATACAGGGCAGAACGCAATGTCAGTTCAGGAACCGTTGCTGGGAGGGTTGTCCTTTTGGCGGCTACTTCAGCACGCAGTCTTCTACCTTGCCGGCGGCAGTGGCTACCGGCAAGCTGACCGTGAGACCATATTCCATTGTCACCAGGATACTGTATGACAAGGACACAAGGAAGGCAAAGGGGGTGGAAGTACTGGACGCGGAGACGAACAAGACGTATGAGTTCTATGCCAAGGTCGTCTTTGTCAATGCCAGTGCACTGAACAGCGCCTGGATATTGATGAATTCGGCGACGGATGTATGGCCCGACGGGTTGGGCAGCAGCAGCGGGGAGCTGGGACATAATATCATGGACCACCATTACAATGTGGGAGCTGCGGGAGTATTCGAGGGGCATGAAGATAAATATGTATATGGTCGCCGGGCGAACGGTATTTATATAGTCCGGTTTGCCAACCTGATGGGGGACAAAAGAGATTATCTGAGAGGCTTTGGTTACCAGGGCGCCGCCAGCCGGGAAGACTGGAAGAGGAGCGTGGCGGAGCTGAGCATCGGGGCCGAATTAAAAGAAACGCTGACCGAACCCGGGGCCTGGACCATGGGATTGACGGGGTTTGGAGAGCTGCTGCCTTATCATGATAATAAGATATCGCTGGATAAGAATAAGAAAGATAAATGGGGGCTGCCTGTGTTGAACATGGATGCCGAGCTGAAGGACAATGAGAAGAAGATGCGGAAGGACATGGCTGCGGAGGGAGTGGCCATGCTGGAGGCTGCGGGTGCAAAGAAAGTGCATTCGTGGGATAATGGGCATCATGTAGGGGATGGTATTCATGAGATGGGGTCGGCGCGCATGGGGAAGGACCCCAAGACCTCGGTGCTGAATGGGCATAACCAGGTGTGGGATGCTAAAAATGTTTTTGTGACGGACGGAGCCTGTATGGTCTCGTCCGCCTGTCAGAACCCTTCGCTGACCTATATGGCGTTGACGGCCAGGGCAGCGGATTTTGCCGTGAATGAGCTTAAAAAAGGTAATATTTAAAAATTTGCATTATGAATAGAAGAGAAGCAATATCGAGAGTAAGCCTGCTGCTGGGTGGTACGATCCTGGGAGCGGAGGCTTTTCTGTCCGGATGCGGCCGCCCTGAAAAGAATATCGGAGGCGCCGGTATCAATTTCTCGAATGATGACGTCGCCTTTCTGGACGAGGTAGCGGAAACTATCCTGCCTGCGACGGATACTCCGGGCGCCAAGGAGGCGAAGGTTGGGGATTTCATGACCCGTATAGTCCGTGATTGTTACACCGAGAAGGATCAGAAGGTATTTGTCGATGGCATGCAAAAGCTGAATGAAGCCAGCAAGAAGAAGAATGGGCATTCCTTCCTCGATGCAAGCGCTCAGGAAAGACATGATCTGCTGGTGGACCTGGATAAGGAGCAAAAGCAGTATACCGATAAGAAAAAGGAAGATGACCCTCCACATTATTTCAGGTTGATGAAGGAGCTGACCCTCTGGGGATATTTCACTTCCGAGCCGGGTGCTACCAAGGCATTGCGCTATGTGGCCGTACCGGGGAAATACGAGGGCTGCATCGATTATAAGAAAGGAGAAAAGGCCTGGGCGACTACATAACAACTGTAAGAGTGGGGGCCCTTGTTTGTACAATGGTCCTGTTGTACTCGTGTAAAAACCCTGCCAGGGATGCCGCCGGACGGCCCATAGCAGATTCCAGCCTCGAGAAGGGAAGACTGCTGGCCGTCGCCTACTGTGGATCCTGTCATCTTCTGCCTGAACCTTCTTTATTGAATAAAAAGACCTGGGAGAATGGAGTTCTGCCGGCCATGAGACCCAGGCTCGCGCTGCCGAAGCTACAGTGGCAGCATATCATCGATTACTATACAGGTAATGCTCCCGACACAATGCCGGGGCAGCGACGTCCTGTGGCCATACGGACAACGGGACTGGACATTTTTTCTGCCGAAAAGCCTGCCGGTGCTCATTCGACGCCCGTGTCATCCTTTGTTGCTATAGATACCAGCCGCGCGAAACGACAGGTGTTGGTAGGGACAATGCTGCCTGCCGCCCTTTTGCGATATGATGACAGCCTGGGTCTTGTGGACTCCCTGCCACTGGGGATGAAAGGAGGGATAGTGGACCTGGATATCCGCAAAGAGGACATGATTGCCTGCGATATAGGAATCATCAATCCCAATGATAGCAGACTGGGGACCGTTTTTGCGATCGATGCAACGTCATCAGGAAAGATGAGGAAAACGAATACGCTTTTCCGTGAGCTGGCGCGACCGGTGCAGATAGTTCCTGTGGATATCAACATGGACGGACGAGAGGATTATCTGGTCTGTGAGTTCGGCAATCTAAAGGGAGCTTTGTCCTGGATGGAAAATGAGGGTGATGGGAAATACGTTCGTCATGTGTTGCGGTCGTCGCCGGGAGCGATCCGGGCATATGTCCGGGATTATAATCATGATGGCCTGCCGGATATATGGGTATTGTTTGCCCAGGGCGAGGAAGGGATATTTCTTTTTACCAACAAAGGAGGAGGAGTGTTCGACCAGCAGGAAGTGCTGCGATTCCCTCCTGTTTATGGCTCTTCCTATTTCGAGCTTGCCGACTTCAACCAGGATGGAATCCCGGATATCCTGTATACCTGTGGGGATAATGCGGATTATTCGCAGGTGTTAAAGCCCTATCATGGTGTTTATATTTTTATCAATGACGGGAAGAACCATTTCACGCAGCGATATTTTTTTCCCATTAACGGGTGCTATAAGGCGATGGCCCGGGATTTTGATGGGGATGGCGACCTCGATATCGCCACTATCTCCTTTTTTGCCGACTATGTCCATCAACCGGAAGAGGGCTTTGTTTACCTGGAGAACAAAGGGAGTTTTCAATTTCAGCCTTACAGTCTGCCGGCTGCCCGATGGGGAAGATGGATCACGATGAATACGGGCGACCTGGATGGGAATGGCAAAGACGACATTCTGCTGGGGAATTTTTCCGTGGGGCCGACGCCATGGAAATCTGCCTATAACTGGAAAGAAGGACCGCTGTTCCTTCTGTTGAGGAACAGGTCTTCCAGGCGCTGAACTTACCATTTTCGGGTGACTGTGGAAAAATCCCTGCTTGAGGCTGAAATTAAAATAAACTACCTGATAAAAGCCATTGTTATATTAAAAACAGATTATATAGTATAATGAAATGTTAAAAAAATACTAGTTTCTAATACTGTTTAATAACTAAATTGCTTTTACGATTTACTGCAACAAGCTGAGTTACACATGTATATGTTATTTTCTTACATGTAAACAACTTTTGCTTTATGCCATTCAAAACTACGCACATGAGAATTGTGTGCTGTGTCATTTCCATTCTGGCCAGCACCTGTCTTCTCGCCCAGCAGGCCGTCACCGGCAAAATTTTAGGTAAAACAGACAAAATACCCGTAGCGTTCGCCACCGTCCAGGTAAAGGGGAAGAATGTGGCTACCCAGACAAACGCAGATGGGGTATTTACCATCACGGTCCCTTCCGGCAGCAGTGTGCTGGTGATCTCGGTGGTGGGTTATGACAAACTGGAGGTTCCTGTCGGGGGCCGGAGCAATCTGGGTGAGATTTTACTAACGACCAATACCTCCTCTCTAAACGAGATCGTGGTGACGGGGTATACGGCGCAAAAGAAAAAGGATATCACGGGGTCGGTGGCTATTGTCAATGTAAAGGACATGAAGGCCATTCCATCGGGCAGTCCTGAGCAGATGCTGCAGGGACAGGCGTCCGGTGTAACGATCATCACGTCGGGGGCTCCGGGCGGTCCGACGAATGTGTTTGTGAGAGGGGTTACCTCTTTCGGAAATACAGATCCGTTGTACATCGTAGACGGTGTGCCAGGGGGCTTGCACGATCTGAACTCCAATGACATCGAGTCGTTGCAGGTACTGAAGGATGCTGGTGCGGCCTCCATATATGGCGTACGCGGGTCTAACGGCGTTGTGGTCATAACCACCAAGCGAGGCAAGGCCGGGAGATCTACCATCAGCTATGATGCCTATTATGGAACGCAGCGGCCTTTGCCGGGCAATCCATTTCACCTGCTGAACTCGCAGGAGCTGGCCAATGCGCTGTGGAAGGCGGATATCCAGTCTGGCCAGGTGGACACACTCACCGGACTGCCTGTCAGCACGCAGTATGGCAAAGGGGCGCAGCCCGTTCTGCCCGATTATATCACTCCCGGCGGCGCACATGAAGGCGATCCATCCGTGAATCCCGCCTTGTACAATGTCGATTACAGCAAGGGGGCCATTTACCAGATCACCAAGGCCAATAAGCAAGGCACCAACTGGTTTCACGAGCTGTTCCGTCCGGCGCCTATTCAAAGTCATACTTTGTCCATGAGTGGGGGATCGGAAAAATCAACCTATTATTTTTCGCTGGGGTATTTCAACCAGCAGGGGACGTTGCTGGAAACCTACCTGAAAAGGTATTCGGCCAAGATCAATACGACTTTCAATGTAAAGAAGAACATCCGTGTGGGGGAGAATGCCTATTGGTGGTTCAAGAACAATCCGCAGATCGATTATTTTTCGGAGAATGTCATCAACTATGATTACAGGGAGCAGCCGATCATCCCGGTGTATGACATCAAGGGGAATTTTGCCGGAACCAACGGCCCTGAATTGGGCAACTCGCTGAATCCTGTGGCTACGCAGCTGCGTACACATAACAACCGGGGGTATAATTGGGATATGTTCGGCAATGTATGGGGGGAGGTCGATTTCCTGAAGCATTTCATGATCCGGACCAGCTTCGGAGGTACGGTGGATAACGGGTATAACTACCAATATAGCTATCATACGTATGAGGATGCGGAGAACAACGGTTCCAACGGCTTTACGGAATCGGCCAATTACAACAGCTACTATACATGGACCAATACGCTGACGTACAGCAATACGTTCGGAAAGCACAATGTCAAGGTGCTGGGTGGTACGGAGGCTATAAGATATTATGGGAGGTTCCTTACCGGCAGCCGTATCAATTATTTCACGGACGATCCTTCCCTGCAGGTGTTGAGCGCGGGCGACCCCAAAGGGGCTACCAATGCAAGCTTTGTATACCAGGCCGCGTTGTCTTCCTATTTTGGAAGAGTCGATTATGCGTATAACGACCGGTATCTTTTTGCTGCTACGGTCAGAAGGGATGGCGCCTCTCCATTTGGTACGGACAGGAAATACGGTGTCTTTCCCGCCTTTTCCGTCGGCTGGCTGATTTCGGATGAGGATTTCATGCGATCCGTGTCCTGGGTGAATTACCTGAAGCTGAGAGGCAGCTGGGGTAAAATGGGATCCTATGCCAATGTGCCTCCCGCCAATGCCTATACATTGTACTCTGCGGGGGCCGGTAGTTCCTATTATGACATCAACGGCACGAGCACCAGCCTTGCGCTGGGTTTCTACAATAGCCAGATCGGCAGCAACGTCACGGGCTGGGAGGAGGATAAGATCACCAATGTGGGAATCGATGCCGTCATCCTGAACAACAAGCTGGACCTTAGCCTGGAGTACTATCAGAAGAATATCAACGGCCTTCTGTTCCCGGATCAAACCAACGCTCTTGTCGGGGGTGCGGCGCGGCCAAATGTCAATATCGGCAACGTGAAGAACAACGGGCTGGATTTTTCGGCTACTTATCATGCGATGATCGGTCGCGATCTCAAGCTGAATTCGACACTTATCCTAACAAGTTATAATAGCCAGGTGGTCAGCATTCCGGGCGCCGGTGGTTATTTCGAGACGGGCGGTACCCGTATCGGGAATTTTGTCCGCAATGCCGTGGGGCATCCCATCAGCGCTTTCTACGGGTACAAGGTTATTGGATATTTCAAGGACGACAATGATGTGTCGAAATCTCCTACCCAGGCGGATGCTGCACCCGGTCGATTCAAGTATGCCGATGTGAACAACAGCGGTGCGATCAATGACAGTGACCGCGTTTTCTATGGGAATCCCAATCCCAAGTTCACCTATGGCTTAACATTTAACGCAACGTATAAGAATTTCGATGCCACCATCGTGTTCTATGGCAGCTATGGTAACGATGCGGTGAATTATACCCGTTACTGGACAGATTTCTGGGCTTCTTTCCAGGGTAACAAGAGCAAGAACCTGTTGTATGATTCCTGGACGCCAACGAATTTGAATCCCAAGGCGCCCATCCTCGAAAATGCTTCTACCTTCAGTACGAATACCGTCCCGAACTCTTTCTATAAGGAGAGCGCATCCTTCTTCAAATGCCGGAGCCTGATCATAGGATATACCTTGCCCGAAGCGCCTTTGAAGCGGTTGGGTATGGACAGGCTCCGATTTTATGTGCAGGCGGCCAACCTGTTCACGATCACCAAGTATACGGGACTTGACCCGGAACTGTCGGGTAATACCAGCGCCTTCGGCATCGACTTCGGCAACTACCCGAACAACCAGAGGAGCTATTATGTAGGTGTAAGCCTTGGGTTCTAAATGATCATCTGCTGACAATTAAACTACATGCTGTATGAAAAAAGGAATTAAATCTAAATATGGTCTCTTTATAATTTTATTTGTGGCGTTCATCGGGTTGCTGTACGCCTGTGGCAAGAAATTCTTAGACAGGCCTCCTGTCGGTGTTTATCAACCCAGCACCATGGCCAACAAGGCGGGTGTGGAAGGGCTGTTGATCGGTGCGTATTCTCTCCTGGACGGGCAGGGTGGGGCCGGAGGGTCCTGGGATGCAGCCGCCAGCAACTGGGTATGGGGTGGTGTCTGTTCAGACGATGCCCATAAGGGATCTGATCCGGGAGACCAGCCGGATATCGTCTCACTGATGACCTGGAGCGAAAGCGCCACCAACAGCTATAACCTTGCCAAATGGCAGACCTGTTATGACGGGGTACAGCGGGCCAATGAGACGTTGCGGATCATGCGGCTGGCGAAGGACCTGACGCCTGCGGACACGATGCAAATTTCGGGAGAGGCGCGTTTTCTTCGCGGTCATTATCATTTCGAGTTGAAGAAGGTCTATGGAAGGGTGCCTTATGTGGATGAAACCATTACCTACGAGGCAGGCAACTGGCGGGTGCCCAATGATGTGGATATCTGGCCGAAGATCGAGGCTGACTTCCTGTATGCGATGACCAATCTGCAGGCGAAAGGATACCAGGGCAGTGTAGGCCGCGCCAATAAGTATGCCGCCGAGGCTTTTTTGGCAAAGGCTTATATGTTCGAGCACAAGTATACCGATGCGATGCCTCTGCTGAGCGACCTGGTCGCCAACGGCCAGACCGCTGCCGGTGTGAAGTACGGGCTGGTCGACAAGTTCAACGATAATTTCAATGCGGCGACGAAGAATAACAAGGAGTCCGTATTCGCCGTTCAGAATTCGGTCAATGACGGTTCCACCGCGGCCAATGCCAATGCGGGGGATGTGCTCAATTTTTCCTATGACCCTTCGGCTCCCGTGTCCTGCTGCGGGTTCTATCAGCCTTCCTTTAGCCTGGCCAATTCCTTTAAGACAGACCCTATAACGGGATATCCCATGCCGACGACCTTCAACAATACGGATCTTAAGAACGACCAGGGTTTGAAGTCTGACGATGCTTTTACGCCCGACAACACGATCACGCTCGATCCACGGCTGGACTGGACCGTAGGTAGAAGGGGTATTCCTTTCCTCGACTGGGGCGTCAATCCGGGATATTTGTATGTGCGGAACCAGGCCAGCGGAGGACCGTATACGCCTATCAAGAATGCCCCCTATGCAAGCCAGATCGGAGCTCTGACCGACAAGTCCTCATGGACGGCGGGCTATACGGCTCTAAATGTCAACCTCATCCGTTTTGCGGACGTATTGTTGTGGGCTGCGGAGTGCAAGGTGGAAGCCAATGACCTTGACAGCGCCCAGTATTTTGTCAACCTTGTCCGGAGCAGGGCCGCCAACCCGGCTGGTTTTGTGCATAAATATATCGATGATGCCAATCCTCAAGGAGGGTTTTCCAATACGCCGGCTGCGAATTATTTTATCAAGCCTTATGCGGCAGGCTATTTTACCACCCAGGGGCAGGATGCGGCCCGAACGCTGGTGCGATTTGAAAGGAAGTTGGAGCTGGCCATGGAGGGCCATCGCTTCTTCGACCTGGTGCGTTATGGCACGGCGGATGTGGAGTTGAACGCCTATGTGAAGCATGAGGTCACCTCGGGATATAATTTGTTGAAGGGAGCGACATTTGTCAAAGGCAAGGCCGAATATTTTGCCATTCCGCAATCGGAGATCGATGTGAGCACGATCAATGGTAAAAAGACGCTGACACAGAATCCCGGCTATTAGAATTGGTATATAGCAAAAGAGAAGAGGTGGGGACTTATTTTTCCCTGCCTCTTTTTGATTATATTGAGAGATAGAAACCAGATGACATGCAATTGCTTGAATCCCTCAGGTCTGCGGTGCTTGCCCTGATCCTGATCCCATTGATCGCTGCCTCCTGCGGGCACAGAAGGACCCTTTTTGAAATGGTGCCCGCAACGCATTCCGGGATACATTTTTCAAATACGATCAAGGAGACGGACACGGTAAATGTGCTGGATATCTCCAACGTCTACAATGGGGGAGGGGTAGGCATCGGTGACTTCAACAATGACGGCAGGCCAGATATTTATTTTACGGGAAACGAAGTGGCCAATAAATTATATCTGAACGAGGGTGATCTTCACTTTGCCGACGTCACCGAAGAGGCCGGAGTAGATGGGGGCGGCAAGTGGTGCCGGGGTGTGGCCGTCGTAGATATCAATAATGATGGACTGGCGGATATTTATGTTTGCGCCACGATCAGACCGGATGCCAGGCAACGGGAAAATCTTTTGTATATCAACCAGGGGCCTGACAAGGACGGTATCCCGCATTTCAAGGAGATGGCAAAAGAATACGGGCTGGCGGATACAAGCTATTCCACGCAGGCCGCCTTTTTCGACTATGATAATGACGGCGATCTTGACGTTTATATTGCTGTCAACGAGATCAGGGACGGGGACTATCCCAACCATTACCGACCGGTGAAGAAAGATGGGTCCAATCCCAGTACGGGCAGGCTGTACCGGAATGACTGGGATCCTGTCCTGAAGCATCCGGTGTTTACCGATGTCAGCAGGCAGGCCGGCGTCACCGTCGAAGGGTATAGTCATGCTGTGTCTATTGCCGACATCAATAGGGACGGATGGAAGGATATCTATGTAAGCAATGATTATCTTTCCAACGACCTGCTGTATATCAACAACCATGACGGTACATTCTCGGAGCAATTGTCCACTTACTTCAAGCATAGCTCTACCAATGCGATGGGCAACGACATCATCGACATCAATAACGACGGTCTGTCGGATGTGGTAACCCTGGACATGGACCCGGAAGATAATTATCGGAAAAAGATGATGCTGGGTGCGAATAATTACCAGAACTATATCAACAACGACATGTTTGGGTACAATTACCAGTATGTGCGGAACACATTACAGCTGAACCAGGGGCCGCGTGTAGGCCGGCATGATTCCATCGGGCCGCCCGTGTTCAGCGAGATCGGCTATTATGCGGGGATAACGGAGACGGACTGGAGCTGGACGCCTGTGGTCGCGGACTTTGACAATGACGGTGACCGCGACATTATTATCACGAACGGGTTTCCCAAGGATGTTACGGATCATGATTTCGTCGCCTTTCGGGATAAGGCGTATAATCTGGTGTCGAAAGGTGAACTGCTCAAACAGATACCGGAGGTGAAGCTGCACAAATATGCGTTCAGGAACGAAGGTGACCTCCATTTTTCGGATGTCTCCGCGGATTGGGGGGTGATGACCACGGCCTTTTCCAATGGGGCTGTATATGCCGACCTGGACGGTGACGGGGACCTGGACCTGGTGATCAATAATATCAACGATGAGGCGATGATCTTCCGGAATACGACCAGGGATGAGGCAAAGGGAGGAACTCACTATCTCCAGGTGAGATTGAAAGGAGACAGCCTTAACAGGGCAGGTTTGGGCGCCTGGATCGAGCTGCATTACGACCATGGGAAGCAGCAGGTGTATGAAAATACCCCTTACCGGGGATATTTATCTACTGTGCAGGATCTTGCGCATTTTGGACTGGGGAATGTAACCCTGATAGACACAGTGCTGATCAAATGGCCGGGTGGAAGGATGCAGGTGTTCACTCATGTAAAGGCCGATCAGCTGATGGAGGCCAATGTTAAAAATGCTACCCTTCGATATATGGATGGCCAGGGAGGCGTAGCGAAGAATACTTTGTTCACCGACGTAACGGAAGATGCGGGTGTGCATTGTATACAGGAAGAGAGGGATTTCATCGACTTCAATATCCAGAAGCTGTTACCGCATAAGCTTTCGGAATATGGACCGGGTCTTGCTGCCGGCGACATCAATGGCGATGGGCTGGATGATCTGGTCATGGGAGGGGCCTGTTATCACAGCGCACAGCTGTTGCTGCAACAGCCGGATGGGCACTTTCTGGAAAGGGCGCTAATCCCCGATAGCAATGCATGGGCTGCCAAGAAAGAGGATGACCAGGGCCTGCTCTTGTTCGACGCGGATGGGGATGGAGATGCAGACTTGCTTATCACTTCGGGGGGGTACCGTTATCAGCCGGGTGATCAGGCATACAGCGACCGGCTGTACATCAATGACGGGAAAGGGAATTTTACGCTGGATACGACAGCCCTGCCAAAAAATTCCGTCAGTAAATTCTGTGTCAGGGCAGCGGACTATGACCATGACGGAGACCTGGATCTGTTCATTGCAGGACGGGTGGACCCCTGGCATTATCCGCAGCCTGTCTCCAGTTTTATCTACCGCAACGATTCAAAAGGAGGGCATATAAAATTTACGGATGTGACGGCCACGGTTGCCAGGGACCTGGTGAATTTCGGGATGGTATGCGATGGCTTGTGGACGGACTTTGACAATGACGGATGGCCGGATCTTGTGCTGGCGGGTGAATGGCAGCCAGTCACTTTTCTGAAAAATGAGAAGGGGCATTTCAGGAATGTCACGGGTGCAACCGGCGCCGGTGATCAGAAGGGATGGTGGAACAGTATTGTGGCGGGCGATTTCGACAATGACGGGGACATCGACTATGTTGTCGGTAATCTTGGACAGAACTCGTTCTACAGGGCCAGCGGGCAGTATCCTGTCCGGGTGTATGGCAAGGATTTCGATGGCAATGGGGTATATGACATGCTGACTTCGCTGTACCTTCCTGACAGGGAGGGAAAGAAAACGGAGTTCCCTGCGGAAACGAGGGATGACCTGTTGAAGCAGATGAATTCACTACGTAAAAAATTCCCGGATTACAAATCTTTTGCGGTGGCTACAATGGACCAGGTTATAACGCCGGAGCAGCGGCAGGGCGCTACTATCCTGGAGGCTAATAATTTTAACAGCTGTCTGTTCAGGAATGAGGGAAATGGGAGGTTTGTCATGGAGCCATTGCCTGCGCAAGCGCAGCTCTCGGTGTTGAATGGGATGGTGGCGGTGGACGCCGACATGGATGGGAACCTGGACCTTGTCATTAACGGTAACGATTACGGGACGGAAGTTTCGACGGGCAGATATGATGCGTTGAACGGACTTTTTCTCAGGGGAGATGGGAAAGGACATTTTGCGCCTGCGACTATCCTGCAGAGTGGTATATATATTCCCGGCAATGGGCGGTCGCTGGTGAAGCTGCGAAGCGCGGGGGGAGGTTGTCTGTTAGCCGCAGGCCAGAATAGAGGGCCGTTGAAGCTTTTTGCCTGCAGAAGTCCCTTGTCCGGGATCAGGTTGCAGCCTTCTGACGTAAGCGCTGTGATCCATGATAAGAATGGAGGCTCCAGAAAGGTGGAGTTTTATTATGGTGAATCCTTTTTATCTCAATCGGCGAGATTTATTGAAAAAAGCGGTCAGGTCCGGTCAATTGAAATTACAGATGGGCATGGGACTAGGCGTGCCATAAACTAAGTTTTCCACTATCTTTGGGGCATATGCTGAATATTCCATCCTGGCTGGCATATGCGTTATTGTCTGCAATATTTGCGGCGCTGACGGCGATATTTGCCAAGGCCGGGTTGAAGGATGTCAATTCCGACCTGGCGACGGCTGTACGGACGGCGGTAGTGCTGGTGATCACCTGGGGTATCGTGCTGTACAGAGGGCATGCAAGGGAGGTGACGGGGCTGTCCCGCAACAACTGGATCTTTCTTATTTTATCTGCCGTCGCCACAGGGTTGTCGTGGCTGTTTTATTACCGGGCTTTACAATTGGGGAAGGTGTCTGAAGTGAGTGTTATCGACAAGGGTAGTATTGTCTTTACCATTCTGCTGTCCTTTCTTTTTCTTCGGGAGCCGTTGACGCCGCGAATAGTGATTGCGGCGTTGTTGATATTTACGGGTATGTTGGTATTGGTATGGAAATAATTCGAAAGAAATTATGATAGATTCTGTCTGGCTGTTGTTTGTCATTGGGTTATTGGTAGGTGGGCTCGGAACGTTGATAGGGGCCGGGGGAGGATTTATTTTAGTGCCTGTTCTCCTTTTTTTATATCCTTCTTTGCAACCGGATGCTATCACAGCCATTTCGATGGCTATAGTCGCATGTAATGCCACTTCGGGGACAGTGGCCTATGCGAGGGCGCAGCGGATCGATTATCGGGCGGGAATGCAATTTGCGGCCTTCACCATACCGGGAAGCATCATAGGGGTAATGGCCACGCGATATATATCGAGATCGTTCTTCGCTATTGTATTTGGGTCTTTGCTGGTGTTGCTGGCTTTATATCTGTTGTTGAAGAAAGAAGGGCGTCAGAAGATACCAGTGAACAAGGGGTATGGAAGATCGACACAGGTGCGTATCCTGACGGATAAGAGCGGGGAGACCTATCGTTATTCCTTCAATAAATATATCGGGTGGGGCATTAGCCTGGTCGTGGGGTTTATTTCTCCCATACTGGGTATTGGGGGTGGTATCATCCATGTGCCGGCCCTGATCAACTGGTTACAGTTCCCGGTGCATGTCGCTACTGCTACATCTCATTTTATCCTGGCTGTCATGTCGGTGGTCAGCGTGGTAGTGCATATCATACAGGGCAGCTACCAGGATGCGGCTATACAGCGAATGGTGGTTTGTCTGGGTATCGGGGCCATCATCGGGGCGCAGGCAGGGGCTTATTTCTCCCATCGTGTCAAGGGCCGGGCCATCGAGAGGGCGCTGGCTGTCAGCCTGGGAATAGTGGGTATCCGGATACTGCTGGGGCATCATTAATCAAACTTTAATAACCGACCACGGGTCGGTTGTCTGTAACCAAGCGTAGCGAAGGTTACGACCGAGGAGGACCGTGTCGAAGCAGGTCCGACGAAGGCCTCCATCATTAGCCATTTTCGGCCGGGAGGTACTTTTTCTATAACCGGAGGGCCGAAAATTAAACTTTCTTCCCTTTTGCAAGTCTGAGGACAATAACCGGTAGGTTATTTGCATTTGAATGAATGTACTCTTTTGAGGAAAGACTAAAACACAACGTAAAACCGCTAGTATGACAAAACACGCTGTATTGACCCGAACGACCATGATCGTTGCTCTTTTTGTATCCTTATTTGCGCTGGGTTCCTGTACGAAACATGTTACCCAGGTGGTGGACCAGGGTTTTTCTGCCATTTACACCATTCATAACACCGATTGGACGGCTGATACTTATACCGGAAGCAATCCGCTCAACCAGTATGCTGTTGTATTGAACGTACCGGAAGTGGATGATCAGATCGTTGCCAATGGGGCTGTGATGGTGTATCTTTCCTTTGATGGCGGGAATACCTATGACGAGCTGCCGGCTGAAGAGGGCGGGGTATCGTATAATACCCTGCATTGGAAGAACTCGGTGTACATAGGCTTCCACACTCTGAACGGTTCAACTCCGTCACTGCCCAGCGGGGATGTTGTCGCAAAGGTGGTGATCCTGGATGCGACGCCATTGGATTAAATGTTTCTCAATTTCTATAGGCTCCCTCAACCGCCGGACGGCGGACGAGGGAGCTTTTTTGTCCCTAATTATATCCCGGAAATACATTTTTAAAAAGTGAGGAACCTTTTTTTGACTGCAGTTAGGCTTACACCGAAATATTCTCGTTATTTTTAACAGCAATAACCTGATAAACCTCCATGCTACTCCTCGAAACCCCGTTCATCCTCCTGTTGGCGCGCTGTATATGGCCTGATAGTTGCCGTAATAACACATTCTTCCCTTTTCTGAGGACAACCTTACGCTAAGACCCTGTGCCAACGGAGATTACATATAATGAAAAAGATTTACTGCAGCGTGTAGCCCAAGGGGAAAGGGTGGCCTTTAAGGTATTGTATGGGCATTACTTCAAGGTGGTTCAGAAGTATATAAGTCTTTTTGTGCCCTCCAAGGATAATTTGGATGAGCTGACGCAGGATGTATTTGTGCGTATCTGGGAGAAGCGGGAGCGTTTGGCGGGGGTGGAATCTTTCCAAGGGTATCTTTTTATGCTGACCCGGAATATGATCTTCAACTATATGCGGTCAATGAGGGTGCAGCAAAGGACCAGCGAGCTGAATGAGACGATGGACAGGGCGGGAGAGCATCATGCGGAGAATGCTTTCCTGTACAAGCAGTATTATTCCATAGCGGTCGAGGGGATGGAGAAGCTGCCGCCTGGCAGAAAAAGGATTTTGAAGATGAGTGTCGAGGAGGGGCTGACCCTGGATGAGATCGCCGAGAAGCTGCAAATTACCCGGGCCGGGGTAAAGAAACAGCTGTATGCTGCAACCGCATTTGTCCGGCAATATTTGCTGGAGCATGCCGAGATGTCCCTTCTTTTGTTGGCTTTTCTTTCTCTTTTTGACAAGTAAAATGTTCGGGGAATGGGTTCCTGCCTGTTTGTTGCTTTTTTTAACCAATTGACCCTTAGTAGTTTGTGATTTTTTTAAATTCTTTAAAAAAATCCGGTGTTCGAGGTATCCCCAGGCTATCGGGGTGTGTCTTTATTATATCACCTTATTTTTATGATTTTAAAGGACGCCAGATTATTTGTAGCAGATTTCGTTAAAGGGGAGTACACCCCGGAGGAATATGCGGCATTTTTAGCATGGCTTCAGAATGCCTCGATAGAAGAGCTGGGAATTATTGCGGAAGAGCATGAGGCATTATTCGAGCGGTGGTCTTTGGCAGATGTGGCTCCTTCTCCGGAATGGACTCTTCAGCTGGAGCAAAGGCTTGATCAGGCGGATGAGCGGGTGAAGGCTACGCCAGTGAGGAAAATGAATTCTCGCAGGTTCATAAGGAATCCATGGGTTGTAGCAGCGTCTGTAGTGCTGTTGTTGTCTGCCGGATATCTCCTGTACAACAATCATTCTGCCGACAATAACGCCACGGTTACGAATGATCATAATCATGGTAGGAGTGGAGCTCTTTATAATACGTTCGCGGTGCCTCGTGGTGGAATGCAGCAGGAGTTTACACTGGCAGACGGGAGCAAGATATGGTTGAATGCTGCCAGTACATTGAATGTTCCGGTGACTTTCAACAGTGGTGAGCGTACAGTGGAATTGTCGGGAGAAGGCTATTTTGAGGTGACGGGCAACGTTACAAGGCCTTTTCACGTTAAGATCAAGGGCGCGGAGATAGAAGTGTTAGGGACGCATTTCAACGTAAAGGCTTACGACGAGGAATCTACCAGCAAGACAACCCTGGTGGATGGGGCTGTAAAAGTGATCAGAGGTTCTCGGACCTTACAGCTCAAGCCTGGACAGCAAGCTGAGATTAATTATCCTCCATCGGGAAGTGATCCTTCGATGAGGCTTATACGCGAAATAAATATCGATGCGGTCTTGTCGTGGAAGAGTGGAGGTTTGGATTTCAAGGATGACAACCTCTCAACCGTTATGCAGGCGATTGCCCGCTGTTATGACGTAGAAATACGCTATCAATCAGGAGTGCCGAATAAGAGCTTTACCGGCAACTTCTCACGAAAATCCAATATTTCCCAGATCTTGAATCAATTAGAGAATCAAGGCATACACTGTAAACAGGATGGAAAAATAATTACGGTGATGCACTAAGCAACATATTGTCCATAACCATTGAACCGAGTCCGCGCAGTTACAGCCCGCCGTCATGGGTAGGTAAATAAATAAGTATGATAAGTATTTATTTTATATTTACTCATGGCTTGCGAGCTGTAACTTTATTATTCCAAATCTGCCTCAATGGGCTCAACCAAATGGCTTGCTTTCATAGTTCTCATCGCCTGCTTACACGGAAGCATTTCTGTTTATTGTCAATCTTCAGAGCCTACTGTCACACTTTCGGAAAAGAATGCAACGCTTGAAAAAGTACTCACTGCCATCAGACGGCAGACAGGTATTACTTTTTTTGGAGAATCGTCATGGGCGCAGGTAGCTCATAGGGTGACGATATCCGTAAAGGATGTGCCTTATACGGAAGCGCTGTCGGTGTGTTTTAAGAATCAGCCTTTGCGTTATGAGATGGTGGATGGAGCTATTTCCATTCATGTGATCAGGACAAAGGATTATTTATTGAAGGGGTATGTTCTGAATGAGAAGCAGGAGCCTGTACCCGGAGCCACTGTTATTTCAAGGGGAAGGGGAAAGCCCTCGACGGCTTTTACCGATGAGCTGGGTGGGTTTAGTATTTTTCTGAGCGGACAGGATACCAGCATTGTGATCGCCAGTATCAGCTATGAGCCAAAAGAGATACCGTACAGCGGGCAGACGGAAATAAAGGTGGAGGTAAGGGCAAAGGTTGTCGAGCTGGCGGAAGCTTCTGTGGTGGGGCCGGCGCATACCGGTTACCAGGATGTGCCTAAGGAGAGAGCGACGGGCAGCTATAGTCAGGTGCCCAATGCTGTGATTGAAAGGAGGGTGTCGACGAGCGTTATGGATAGATTGGATGGGGTAACGAGCAGCCTGATATTTAATAAGAATGTTGTTCCAGGTACGAATCAATCAACCATTACTATCAGGGGTAGGAGCACTATTTTGGGTAACCCCGATCCATTGATCGTAGTGGATAATTTCCCATACAGCGGGAATATCAATAATATCAACCCGGAAGATATTGAGTCTGTCACGGTGTTGAAGGATGCGGCGGCTGCGAGCATCTGGGGAGCTTTTTCGGGCAATGGGGTGATCGTAATGACCACGAAGAAAGGAAAGTACAATCAAAGGATGAAATGGAACTTCACGACCAGCCTGACGGTGGGGGAGAAACCCAATTTATATTATCAGCCTATACTTTCTTCAAAGGATTATATAGAGGTGGAGCGTTTTCTGTATGATTCCGGATTTTACAATGCAAAGATCAACGATTTCAGACATCCGGCATTGTCTCCTGTGGTGGAGATACTGCTGGCTAATAATAATGTGCAGTACAAGCTGGATTCCCTTGCGCAGATCGATACCCGGCGGGATCTAAAAAAATATTTTTATCAACCCAGCGTGAGCCAGCTGTATGATCTGAATTTAAGCGGAGGCGGGAAGCGGGATCATTATTTTGTGTCGGCAGGGTATAACAAGGATGTGTCCAATCTGGTGCGGAATCAGTTTGATCGGAAGACCTTTAATATAAGCAATACGTGGAGTATTGTGCCGAGAAAGGTAGAGCTGAGGACAGATGCCAGCTATGTCAATAGTGTTACATGGAATAATAATATCGGTGGGATCAATGCAAACTATCCTTATACCACGCTGAAAGATGCAAATGGAATGCCGTTAGCCATTGCATCTGACTTCCGGCTGCCTTTTGTGGATACGGTGGGAGACAAGAAATTGCTGGATTGGCATTACCGGCCACTGGATGAGCTGCACAATGCCAATGATAAGACTGAGCTTAAAGATCTCCGGCTGAATGCCAGCTTACGGTATAATATCTGGGATGGATTGAGCGCTGCTGTCTTTTATCAGTATGAACATGGCAGGTCGGTCGAAAATAATTTCCAAAGTATAAAAACTTATTATACCCGAAACCTTCTTAATTCCTATGCGCAACCGGATGGGAATGGGGGGTATACCTGGCCTGTATCGCCGGGAGATATCAGGGATAAAAGCATCAATCGATTTGACGCCAATAATCTCCGTCTGCAGCTGAGCTTTGATCACGTGTTCTCGCCCAATCACAGACTGAATGCGCTGGTAGGCTGGGAGCTAAGGGATATAGAGGGGCGTATCGACAATACAAGGACCTATGGTATTACACCCTCCACTCCCGATGGTGTCGGCGTTGATTATAGCATGCAGTATTACCTGTCGTATTCTGGAAGTGTAGCCAAGATCCCTAACCAAGACCTGCATTATGGCACATCCGACAGATTTCTCTCTTATTATGCCAATGCGGCGTATACATTTCGCCAGCGTTATATTGTCTCAGCCAGCGCCCGCAGGGATGAGTCGAACCTGTTTGGCGTGAATGCCAATCAAAAAGGGGTGCCACTATGGTCGACGGGTGTTGCCTGGGACATATCCCGGGAAGGCTTTTATAAGATGGGCTGGCTGCCATTGTTGAAACTGAGGGCTACCTATGGGTATAACGGAAATGTGGACAGGTCTGTATCGGCGTACACGACGGCGCAGATGAGCGGTTTTCAAAATGACTATGGACAATTTTACTCTTCCATTGTCAATCCGCCGAATCCATCGTTAACCTGGGAAAAGATAGGGATGTTCAATGTGGGTTTGGATTTTGCCAGCAAGAACAATCGAATAGAGGGTTCCCTGGAATATTTTATCAAACATGGTAAAGACCTTATCGGGCAGACAGCCATGGACCCTACTTCGGGTGTTACCACTTTTACCGGCAATGCGGCTAATATGGTCGTCCATGGGTTTGACCTTGCCCTGCATACCCGCAATTTGACTGGAAAGTTAAAATGGGTCAATGACTGGCTGATAAGCTATGCAAAAGACAGGGTAACCCGCTACGCTGTGACACAGCCATCAGTGACTGGATTTTTCCATGTAAATTCTCTTAATCCGCTGGTCGGATATCCCTTGTATTCCATCTATGCATTAAAGTGGCGGGGACTGGATCCGAAATCAGGCGATCCATTGGGGGATATAGGGGGTAAGGCTGATACCACGTACAGCGCCATTCTAAATGCCTCCGTTTCCAGTCTTATCTACAAAGGCCCGGCCAATCCAACCTTTTTTGGGAGCTGGCGTAATACTTTTAATTGGAAGCAATACGAGCTGTCCTTTAACATTGTTTTCAAGATGGGGTATTATTTCCGCAGGAATTCGATTCAATATTATGCGCTATATAACGGCGCCTCTAAAGGCAGCCCGGATTACGACCTTCGCTGGCAGAATCCCGGAGATGAAAATTTTACGAATGTGCCATCCCGACCGGCAAAGGCCAATCAAAACCGGGATGATTTTTATGATAATTCTGAAGTGCTGATTGAAAAAGGCGGTCATGTGCGTCTGCAGGATATCCGGCTTAGCTACGATCTGCCTAAGCGATCTTATCTCCGACTGCCTGTGCAGGCAATACGGTTTTATTTTTACGCAAATAATATCGGCATTCTTTGGAGGGCCAATCATCACAATATTGATCCCGATTTTATCAACAGCCTGCCGAATCCCCGGACAATGGCCCTGGGATGCAGGCTGGAATTTTAAAACAGAGGAGCATGAACAGCGCAAGTCGAGAACGGATAATCTTTTGCTTATTTATAACTGCATCAGTCATTGCGGGCTGCAGCAAATCGGACTTTTTAGGAAAGAAGCCGGATACAAGGCTGGTGATCCCTACAACCTTGGATGATCTTCAGGCCCTGTTGGACAATCAATACGTCATGCAGGAAACGCCGGAGCTGGGGGAACTGTCGGCGGATAATTTTTATATGACCTATAGTGTCTGGCAGGGATTGGTGGTCAAAGAACAGAATGCCTATCTATGGTCCAAAGACATCTACGATGGCATTGGGCAGGTGCCGGATTGGGATATCCCGTATCAGCAGGTACTGTATGCTAATATCGTGCTCGAGGGTTTGAGTAAGATAACGCCCGATGCATCGAACCAGACACGATGGAACACGCTGAAGGGTACGGCTCTCTTTTTACGCGCCTATGCGTTCCATAACCTGTCACAGGTATTTGCGCCGGTGTATAATCCTGCTACTGCCGCAACTGATATGGGAATCGTTCTGCGAACAATCCCAGATGTCAATGCAAAATCTATCCGAGCCAGTGTCCAGGCCACCTATGATTCAATTTTATCGGACCTCCGGCAGGCGGCTAGCTTGTTACCTGCTGCTGTACCTGTCAACAATTTAAACCGTCCCTCCCAACCGGCGGCTTTGGCTTTGCTGGCAAGGGTTTATCTGAGCATGGGAGCGTATGACCAGGCTTGGTCGGCTGCCAATAGCTGTTTGGGAATGTACAGCTTTTTAATGCGGTTTGATAGCCTGCCAAGTGGCAAATCCATACCTGTCGTCAACGCCAACCCTGAAACTTTATATCAAAGCGTGATGTATCGATCTTCCGGAGTTTTGGTGGGAGCCTTGCAGGCGAAAGTAATCATCGACTCCACTCTTTATGCCTCGTATCAACCCGGTGATCTCCGGCGGGTGATATTTTATAGGACTTCCAGCGGCCTGCCTTATTTGAAAGGAAGCTATAACGGCAGCGCCTATTGTTTTAGCGGTATGGCCACCGATGAAGTTTACTTGATCCGGGCTGAATGCGCGGCAAGGGCTGGGAACAAGGACGCGGCTCTGAATGATCTCAACCAGCTGCTTAAGCACCGCTGGGATTCTATGTATGTCTTTAACCCTGTTACGGCGGCTTCTGCTGAAGATGCGCTGGACAGCGTGCTGGTGGAAAGAAGAAAGGAGCTGGCTTTCCGGGGACTTCGATGGAGCGATCTTCGGAGGTTGAATAATGAAGGCGCCGGCGATACGATCTATCACGGGCTCAACGGTCAGGCCCACCGGTTGTCGCCGAACAGCCTCAACTATGTCCTGCCCATTCCACCGGATGTGCTCGATTTCAACAAGCCCGCAATGCTTAATAATCCCAGGGTGGACCCCGATTAGCCGCACGAAAATAAAAGGCGCCAACATTGCTGCCGGCGCCTCCAGTCCAAATCTTTTCGCCCTTTCTTGAAACAGAAAGGTTCAGAGCATTAATTTTTGGTCTTTGGGGGGGTAGTAGTGGTCTTGCAATTGGATGTGCAATAGGATCCGTTCATGCAGGGAACATACGTGGATCCTACTTTGTAATAGGTACAAACGGTAGTTGCAGTGGTACACAGGTAGTCGATACCCTGCTTGCCTGCCAGGACATAAACGCTGCCATTGTAGTAATACTGGGTAGCGCCTTGACAGTCCTGCGTTACACGGGGTGATGTTGCAAATGCGCCACCGATGCTTAATGCGATAGCCAGGGTCATGATACTCAACTTGATCTTTTTCATACGAAACTGTTTTTTGTGATAATTATGGATTTAGATGAACTCCGACGTTGGAGGATAATGCCTGTGACCGATAAGCCAACGAAGAACAGATTGAACACAAGGTGCTGCGGCCAGGTCAGTTTCCTGATCACGCCCCCGCAGGAGCACGGTACATACTCAAAAAAATGAAGCAAAATGGTAGCAGCGTAGATGGTGAACAAGGTCATCAAGACAAGAGATGCAATAAAACCCGCCATACGTGTACGCTCAAAGATCAATGCAACAGAGATGGCTATTTCGAGAGAGGGAATGGTCCAGACCAGAAAAGGGGTCCAGGAATTGGGTAAGGGTTGGTTGTTCATTTCTCCCATGAATCGTTGAAAATCCAGGAATTTACTTACGCTTGCGTAAAGGAAAAGCATTATCAGCAGAGCAGAGATGGATTCCAGTACTACCTGTCTCTTATTCATAAAAGTTCAAGGTTTACCAGGGGATTAATCCCGGGCTTAATTCCAATGTTAAAAAAATTTTTAAGTAAAAATTAGATAGGCAAGGCGGTATTCAGAAATGGAACGGAGAGTATGTAGGAAAGGTTGTCTTTTAACAAGACAAGGTTTTGATTCTTAAATATCGGCAAAAAACAAACATCAACAAAGACAAGTCCTAAAAAATAATAACTCTACATGATTACCTTTAAAGCAAATAGTCTGCCACCACAGGTTTACCCTTGTTTTTTTCTAATACGAATTGCACTATTATATCCATGAATACGTTTAGTGTATAATGCGTTACTTATCTCTCTTTATCTCAATCTGTATTACCCTGGGGCTTCATGCGCAATCCGCGCAGCCTGTTTACAAGGATTCGGCCTTTGTCAACGCCTTGTTGCGACAACATAACAATTATCGGGCCGCACAGCAATTACCATACCTTACCTGGTCCGGTGAACTGGCTGCCGATGCGAAGGCCTGGGCGGTTCACCTGGCGGCTATCGATAAAGGGGACCATGACCAGAGTATCCGTGGACGGGAGGGGGAAAACATCTGGTGGGGCACTGCCGGAGCCTTCTCCTACAGCGACATGGTCGGCTTCTGGGGCTCCGAAAAAAAGAACTTTGTCTATGATGTATTTCCTAATTGCAGGAAAGGAAAGGCCGTCGTAGGGCATTATACGCAGGTGGTCTGGAAGAATACTACCTCGGTGGGCTGCGCATTGGCCTCCAACGGGTTGACCGACTATCTTGTATGCAGGTATTCCCCTGCCGGCAATATCATAGGTCAAAAACCCTATTAGGCTGCCCGGTCGGCGATCTCATCCATGGAGATGCCAAGATGGCTTTCCTCATAGACACATTCCCCATTGCGGATGATCAGCACCTGGGGAGATTCATGTTCTATCCGGAAGCTTTCGGCGATTTTGTTGGAAACGGGGCGATAGCTTAGCAGGTCCAGGTAGTAGAAATCAATATCCTGGGGCTGCGGGGCCCTTTCCAGGCGATGTTTCACCAGGGCGCTGGTAGAACAGCGGGTGCTGTGCTTGAATATTACCTGGGGACGGTGGGCGGAATTTTTGAGAATGTCTTCCAGTTGTGACTCGGACTGTAAGGTTATCCAATTCATGTATAGATCAGTTAATGTCCGGAAAACGAACACCGATAAATATAGCCCGTTTTCCGGAAATGTATAATGACTGTCCTTCGGACAACGAGCCTCCGGCTCGTTCGGTTAATGTTATAACACCAAAAGGGCTGGAATGTTGCGTAAATAAAAAAGGTCATCCTTTGGGATAACCTTTCCAATATTTTTTAATAGGAGTTATGCCTGGATTAGCGGCTTGCACCGTAGCCACTGAAGCCTCTGCTCATATTACAACCACCTCTGGATGATGCGCAAGAGGTAAATACGGTTGCAACGGCGAGGGCAAGGGCGAGGATCATGATAATCTTTCTCATTGTAAGAGGTATTTAAAATTAAAAACTAATTGCCTGGTTGAGGAATTGGGACCAGGTAATTCAGAGGAAGGGATCCGGATAATGCTGGGGAGGTCGTTTTCAAGGATAGAGAAAGAACGGTTACAACGGATATACAAAGTAAATACAAAAAATCCGTTCTTGCA
>Ga0068852_100000240_pt1 | contig 37194 bp, 42 predicted proteins | sample KBSCornC22_FD_66594 | JGI IMG/M metagenome (GOLD analysis project Ga0068852, IMG submission 66594) | Corn rhizosphere microbial communities from Kellogg Biological Station, Michigan, USA - KBS Corn C2-2 | ecosystem: Host-associated > Plants > Roots > Rhizosphere > Soil ... | reverse complement strand
AGGCCGTCGCAGTTTAATCAGCCTCCGGGCGACGCCCCAAGTTATTTGAGCCCGACCTGCCGGGTGAGGTGGTCGCGACGATCGTATGCGGTGAGCCTCTTAGCGGCGGTAGGTGTCGGGCTTCGGGGGATAGCCGCCGTTGAGTTGGAGGATGAACGAATGGCGGCTTGTAAGAGCGTCGGCGGATCGCCGGGAGGACCGCTATGTTGGAGCCAACCGACGGCACGTTCGCCCCGGTTGAACGTCCGGAATCAACGCTGTAGCACTCCGAAGCCGCCTGTCGCGAAAGTCCCCAAGGCGGTCAGGGTTTATACGGTGACTCGCTCAGGCCCGACCCAATCGTTGCTGCCGTGAGTAACCTTGAATTTGTCTGCTGTGATGCTCGGCGGCAACCTCAGTACGGACCGAGCCAATTCTCGATGCCTAGATCCGCCACCCGTTCAAACTCTCGAACATTGTCCGTTATGAGGGTGGCCCCGAGACTTAAGGCATGCGCGGCAATCAGCATATCATTGCCGCCGATGGGCTGACCCCGCTTTTCCAAATCTGTACGAAGCCGCCCGTAATGCGTGTCGACGTCATCGCCAAGAGGTAGCACCGGAAGCAGGGAGAGCACCGCCTCAAGTTGCCGCGTCAGCCGCTCGGATCCGCGACGCTCCGCGCCATAGCGCAACTCACTAGCTACAATGATGTTCGTCGCCACCGTCACCTCACCGACTACGGCAATCCGCGCCGCAATCACGCCCTGCGGATGCCGGATCAGGTCCGATAGAATATTCGTGTCGAGCAGGAACATGCCTCAAAGATCGATGGGTTCAGGAGCGGCATCATGAATTGAGCCAAAATCCTCATCGATCGGCGCAAGCGTCGCGAGCAGCCCCAGAAGAGAAGTCCCGGGCGCAGGTTCAATGATAATGCGCGAACCTTCTTTGCGCATTATCGCATCCTCACCAGGAAGCTCAAATTCGCGGGGGATGCGCACCGCTTGGCTACGCCCATTCTTGAAAAGCTTAACGTGACGCTCGACACCCATAGTAGCTCCTTGGCCTATGCCTATAGCATATGCCAATTATCACTTCTAGCAAAAGCAGCTTGCAAAGGTCATAACCCAAGCTCACCGCCCTAGGCCTGGGGGTACTCGTTCTGCGGGCTTTCGCTCCTCTTTGTCCGCTTGTTGCTGCTCTCTCGCAATGCGCACGCGCTCAATCGCATCCTTAAGCACGCGATCGGGAACGGTTTCAATCGATGGTCGATCTTTCAGGAACGATCTGAGCTCCCGCGCCAGTTCTTTGTCACGCGGGTCCTCTGAACCATCAAGGCGAACGGCCGCGCCTTCGTATCGTTCTCTGATATCAGCCCAGCGCTGCTTTGCCTGCGCCAAAAAACTAGGCGATTGGGCCTTTCCCATCGCGATCGCCAGGGCTTCCCGAGCCTGCCGCAAATCGGCTTCGGTCGGCTGCCGCGACACACCACGCCGGATTTTCTCCCGCATTTGCGCGAGCGCCATGCTCGTGCCAGCCCTGCCCTGCCCCCGCGTCCAGCGCGGCGTCGCTTCGCATTCGACACCCCGGCTCCGCAGCGCTTCGGCGAAAGCCTCCCGAAATTTGAACAAATCCTCCCGTCGGGGATCGAACCGTTTGCCGTCCATGCCCTCGGCCTCAACCGTCATATGCACATGCGGGCGCGGCGTGTCGGTGTGGAGCGCCATCAGATAATCATGATTGTCGCCCAGCATCCGCTGCGCCGTTTCGCGCACCGACTGCCTCACCGTCTCAGGGTCGGTACCCTCCGGCATCGAAAAGACCATGGAGACTGCGGACACAGTCGCGCGCTGGCGCCAATATAAGGGTTCGGACCATTCCTCCGCGAGCTGCTGGACATCCGCTTTATCCGTGAGCAGTTCGCCGTCGCGAGTTTCCAGCGCGATCCCACCCTTACGCCCGATATAGGCGAGGTGAGCGCCAAGATGGTCGGCTCCCTTTTTGCGGCCCGTCACCTTCACCAGCACCTCGGGCGCCTTTCGAACGACGCGGGCCAGCACGGAACGGGCATCTGCACGGGGCGCCACCACCTGTCCTACGTCCTTGCCGAACTCCTTCTGGTTCAGCAGGCGCTCAGCATATTTGAGATTGGGATCACCAAACACGCGCGGCTTGAACGTCGGCTTCAGCACGCCCCACAGTTCGTCCTCGCGCTCGCCGAACGACATCAGTCAGCCACCTTCCAGTAGCTGAGGTCTCCCCGCAGGGCTTCACCCAGGGCCGCGATCTGGTCGCTGACCTCCTGACGCATCTCGATGATGCGCCGAAGCTCGCCTTCGATTTGCAGCCCATTGTCGGCCAGCGCGACCGCATTGCCGGCACGCGTGGCCTGATTGAGGTTGCGGCCAATGCGCTGCAACTGCTTGCGCACGAGGCCGAGGCTCTCACGCAAGCCCGCGTCGACACTGCCCTTCAGACCAAGATGGCGGCGGGTCAGGGCCTTGACCCACCCCGCCCGATCCGTTCCGCGCTCGACCGCCCGTGTTTCCAACACCGCCATCTCGGCATCGGTCAGGCTGATGGTGACGCGGTTAGTGCTGCGCTCCGCTTGCGGTTGCACAAGCGGCGCATCGCCCGCCTGCCGGAGAACCTGCGCCAGGACTGACCGGAGAAGCGCGCTGCGCCCTCCCCTGCCCGCCGCGAGCGCGTCGAAAGCGTCGAGCGTGGCCCGGTCCAGCCGAATGGTGAGGTGCGTTTTGCCATCCTGAGCTGCGTTTGCAGTTGTCATCCTCGTCCCTTGTCCGCGATGCCACTGTGTTACAACTGCGACCCTAACCCCTATCCTGCCATCAAAGCAACCTCTTAAAAAACCATGCGAATCTGTGGCCCGGGCCACTGTGCTCTACCATGGCCGGAACGCTCGAGAACGCGGAAAAGAAGGGGTGCGCAGATTTAGCGATCGAAGCGGACGAGGCGCGGCTGGCCTTCGCCGTCGAAGTGAATCAGCGCCTCAACAAGGCGGCCACTCTTGCCGCCGACAACGATGGCGCGTGACCCATCGGGGCACTCCGCTCCCGGGCGGGACCGCTTCGGCTCGGTTCGCCCTCCCGGTGCTGCGGGTACCGGGCGGCGCTCCTGAGATAGGCGCAGCACCTGCGCCACGTTGCCAGCTTCAAGATCAACTGACGGCATCGGCGCAGGGCGCGACAGGCTTTCGCAGCCAGCAACCGTGACCAAACCCGGAGGCGTGGCATCGAGAAACGCCATCACAGCTTCGGGATCGTTGGCGGCGGCTTTCATTAATGCAACGGCGCCGCGGACCGGAATATCATTGAGGCGAGCGATTATATAGTCGGGCGCCGACGCGAGGCTATGCAGGCGGGAGAGCCGCGCCCGGTCTCGACCAGTGGCGCGGGCGAGATCTGCGATGCTCATGCCTGACCCGACCTGATCGGCAACGAACGCGATCATGTCCGATACGGACAGCTGTTCGCGCTGGTCGTTCTCAATGAACTGGTCGATCCTGATCTGGGCCGCATCCAGAACCTCGCGGATGATGGCGCGGACGGGCTGGCCAAGCTGCAAGCACGCACGCCAGCGCCGTTCCCCAAACTGGATCATGTAGCGCCCCTCATCGTCCGCCGGTGCGACGATGATGGGCTGTAACTGCCCTCTGGACTTAATGGTCTCGGCCAGCGCGTCGATCTCTTCCTGGCGGATCGCGCGGCGCACATTATGGGGATCAGCATAGACCAGCTACGGGTCGAGCAGTAGCACCCGCTCTTGGGCAGCAACTTCGTTCTTGGCGGCGAATATGTCGAAGTTGCCGAAATCCATCAGGCGCAAATCCTCTGCAATGCTTCGTCCAAAAACGCCTGCATCGGCGGCAGGGACGATCGGACATCCTTATCGAACCGCCAGACCGGAACGCCGGCCTGCACCGCCTGGCTGTAGTGGGCGCGATCGGGAAGATGCGTGGAAAACAAGTTGCGGCCAATCTTGGCCTTGAGCTCAGCCAGCATCGCCTGCTGGTTGCGGTCATTGGCCTTGACCCGGTTGGCGACCAAACCAGCAACCCGGATCGGCGTCTGGCGGCCGCGCTGATTGACGGTCTGGATCGAGTTGGAAAGTTGCCGGGTCGAATCGGGTCCGAAGGGTCCCAGTTCCACTGGCACTATCAGATCGTCACAGACCATCAGCGCTGCGAAGTTGATCCAACTCCACGCTGGCGGCGTGTCGATCACGCAATAATCATAGGCCGCCTTCAACGCTGGGAAATTTGCGCGGAAACAAGTCAGCGCTTTGCCATAATCAGCATCATATTCTCCAGCCATGTGGTTGGAGTATATGGCGCGCTGCAATCCCTCAGGCGCGGCATAGTCCGGTTCGAACAAGGGCTTGCACGAGCCAAGCTGCTCGAAATCGCGCAGTGCGGTCGACGCATTGCACTGCCGATCAAGGTCCAGCACCAGTACACGGTGCCCTGCATCGGCCAGATGCCAGGCGAGGTGACAGGCGATCGTGGTCTTCCCCGCGCCGCCCTTTTCGATGTTCACGGCGATCGTCTTCATCGACGGTCATTCCACCACGATTGGCGGGCGTACCACCAGGTCTCGGCATCCTCATCGCGGATGCGAGGCCCTCTGCTCTTGCTACCCGCGCTGGGAAACATCGCGACGAACAGCAGGAAAAAGAAAAGGCCTGCTTGCGCTACACCGCTCATGTCCTCCACCTCCTTGTAGATTGGCGGGCGGTGGCGCGACCTCGTCGCGCCGCCGCCCGCGCAGGAGCAATCAGCCGGCGATGAGCCGAGCTGACGCATAGGATAATCGCGCGGCGGCGATAACTCAACGAATCCAACAAAAGATTCAGAGGCTTAAAGCGCAACCCAGATCGGCTGGGTCAAGCCGGGAGGGGCCGCAAAAGCAGCCCCTTTCCTTTACCGGTCGTGATTTTCGCTGGCCTTTGCGAGGACCGCCAAGCCATCGGCGATCAGTTCAACCGTGTAGCGTTTGCCGTCAGCCGTGTCGTAGGAGTTCTGCCGAACCCGTCCGGTGACGTGGATCAGATCTCCCTTGTCGATCTTGGTCGCGCGCTCGATCAGGCGGCCGAAGAGCGTCACCTCGTTCCAATGGGTGTCTGTGACCCACTCACCATCTTCCTGGCGGTTGTAATTGGCGGCGACCGAAATCTTCGCCACCTTCTCATGCTCCGTGACCTTGTTGACGCGGCCGATGATGCGAAATTCAGCGATGTTCTGCATGGGACATTCCTCTTGCTCGATCAGGCCAATTCCTGATGGGGTCGTCACGGGAGTAAGGCTGACGCGATCCAGAAAATAAACGGAGGGTCCGCACCGCGGAAACCGTAGCCCTCAAAAGGGCGGTTATTTTCTTGATCGTAGAAGGCGGCCTGCGACCATACCCCATCGCAAACAGGAATTGCGCGGTTGAGCAAGGGCGGATGACACAGAATATCGTTCAAAAGCATCATCATAGCTCAAGAGAGGACGGCAGTCCTGTGAAGTGGCATCAGCGTCACTTGAACATCGCTTGGAAAATCCAGGGTGCGCCGCCCGAACAGGAGGAACGTGACGGTCACCCAAAAAGCCACGTTCCCGCACTCTGAGAAGGCACTGTGCCGTGTCGAGGGTGCCTGAATTTGATACCCGCAGGTCGTGCACAGGCCAGAACAAGGAAACGGACCTGACTGCCGTGCGTGGCCTGCCGGTCCAAAGGCCATGGATCTGCGGGGTTCGATGCCCGTCAACTCAAATCGGCGCGGAAATAGGAAAGTGTGAGCGTCACGCCTTCCCCAATCGGATCAGTAGCTATCGTCAGCTTGCCAGGAACGGTATGAACTATCCAGCCGCCGATGGTGGCCATTAGCTCCCCTTAATCGCCTTGGTCGATCCCCGTGAACCGGCCCGCAGTCATGAACGATGGCAGGACCGCCAAACATGTCGGGCTGGACGCCAATGGGCGGCAAGGCGGCCGCGACACCGCGCGGCTCACGCAGGGCACGGCGCGCCATCACGCCGCTCCCTTCGCATGACGCTCGGGCAGATATATTCAAGGATGCCCCTGCTCTCGCGAACATGGCTGCGCGCATTATCCAGCCTTTCGCGCTTGGTGATACAATAGCGATAGCGATTGGGTTCGCCTTCGATCGGCGTGACGCTATACTTGATCTGTCCGCTCTCCCCGCTGGTCCACCCTTGAGCGATGATCGTGGTAAGATGCCGCTTGTTGGTGGCAGTGAGGTGCAGGCCTTCGACCAGTTTGATCGCCATCTCTTTATCCTTCCTGCAATAGTTGGTGCCGGTGGCATCAGCCAACGGCGACACGGACGCTCAAGAACGCCGGGGGAATGGGGGCAGCGAGAAACCGCGCGAGTGGTGCGGGCGCAGCGGTCGAAGCCCCAAGCGAGCCACGGTCGGGCTGATTCTCGTTGCAGGGAAAGGGGGCGGCGCGCCCCTTTCCCGGGCGGTCAAGAAAAGCGCTGGCGCCGTGCGCCCGCTCCGTTTGGGCGCATCTGGTGCTCACAGGGCCAAACTCCCTTCGCGCAATTCAGCCGGTTCCTCGCCCTCTGTTCCTTCCCAAACGATCTTCCCATCCTGCCAGATGGTGACAAAGCCTCTGGTCCGGCATTGCGCCGGATCGGGATCGGACTTGCGCTCGAAATTAAAGCAGCGGTTGCGTCCCATGGTCCCGGCAAAGGCGGTCGGGCCGCCCTCCCGGTGCATCACGCGAAAGCAATGACCGCTCGGTTCCCTGACGCGGCGGCCATAGCCGCCCTGCCATGCGCGATAATCGGACTCTTCGCGTCCACTGGGCGGATGCCAGTGAACACGTCGAAGACATGCCGCATCCGCTGGCAAGCGGGGCGGCTCCGCTGCCGCCGCGCCATCGTCGAGCGGCGGCCCGCCATTATGGCGGAAGCCCGATGCGCTCATGGTTGTTCTTCCTTCGGTCGGACATCGCCCTGTGTGATGGTGAAACCGGCGCGGGCGAGTTCATCGCCCACGGCGCGCTTGCGTGTCGCGCCCTCCCCTTGCGATGCGATGTAGGAGCAACGACGATGATGAAAGACAAAGCCCGCACGTTTCGGGCAGCCGCGAAATTTCTGGTGGGTTCGTTCGCTCCAGTCGCAGGTTCCGCCAGAGTTGCGGAGGGCGGCAACGGCATGGACAGCACCGTAATTTTCGTCACGCCAGCGAAGTTCGATCTCGGTGGTAGCTTTGGACATCGGTCGATCTTTCAGAAGAAGCGAGGAAAAGGGCTGCGCGGTCGGCCGCCCGATCGGGGTCAGGCGGCGCGCGCGATGTCGGGTTTGGCCATCCGGGCAAGGATGAATTCGCTGGCCGCCTGCGCGGCGGTCGCCGCGCGGAAAATGGCGCGCTTATCGTTGCGAAGGGCGGTCAACCACGAGGCGATATAGGCGGCATGGTCGTCACGCTCGGTCGGTTCCATCCCGAGCTGCGCGCAAAGCATGGCCGCGCCGACCTCTGCGATCAACTCTTCTGCCGCACGGATTGCCGTCGATTTCCCATAGTCATAGAGGGTTTCACGGTTGAGCCGGGATTGGTGGCCAGTCGCGTGGATTCCCTCATGGGCAAGTGTGGCGTAGAAAGCGTTGCCGCTCACGAAATCAGCAAAGGCAGGCATGCGGATGCTATCGGCGACCGGGTTGTAACAAGCGCTATTGCCGCCCTCGCTGTAATGAACGCCATAACGGGCAAAGGCTGCCTCCAGTTCCAGGTCGCGCTGGTCGCGGTTCTTCACTTCGACACGCGGAACGGGATATTTGGTCATGTCTAAGCCGTCGATTTGCTCGACATTGAAAACGACATATTTTTTCAGGTAGCTGCGGGCGCGGTCTTCGCCCTCCCCTGCCCCGTCCTGCCCGATTTCCTCATCCTTGGGCGTGAAGCTTCCGGCATGGACGACAAGGTTTCCCTTTTCTCCCTTCCTGACCTGCCCTCCCAGTTCGCTGGCCTGCCGATAGGTCATCCAATAGGGATTGGTGTAACCGCGCGTCATGGACGCGGACCACAAAAGCAGCACATTCACACCGCGATAGGCGGTTCCCTCATGGCGCAGCGGAAGCGAGGCCGCCCCCGATGCCCAGCGTGGCGACCATGGGCGGGTGCCAGCTTCGAGCATAGCGATGATCTGGTTGGTGACTTCCTCGTAAACATCGATGCGCTCGGCCTTGGTGCGGGGCGCTGCGGTCGTGCGGGTCATGTCGTCTATCCCTTGTCTTTAAAAATGGAGCCGAAGGCGATGGCGCGCCATCGGCTTCTGCCTGCTGGCGAAGCGGGTCGGGGAATGGCGCAATTGAGGGCTGATCGCGGCGGAGGGGCATCACCCGCCTGCACGGAGCGCAGCGCAGGAAGGCGGGGAAACCGCCGCGATCACCAAGCGGGGCCGCGCAGCGGAGCCGACGGCCAGGCCCTTGCGCCAGGGGGCCGGAACAGGCCCCAGCCTAGCCCTCTTCATGGATAGGAAAGAAGCGAGAAATGCGTGGCTGCTCTCCAAGAGCTGTCCCCAGGAATCCTATTATCAAGCCGTTAGGAGTCGCTTTGCGCGATGCTGATTTGTACCTGCCGGATATTCACCTCTCCCTCCGATTCGCATTGCGAGTTATCGATATGACGCAGGAGCAGGAGCGTTAGGCAGGCAATAGAATCATTTTCAAAACGCCGCTGCTTGCAGCGGAGGTGATTCCTGATTCTAAGGAATTCAGATTCAAGCCAACAAAACGTAGTAATCTCATTATGTTAGCTCGAGCTACCTGACCTGACGGGGGATGTTACCTGACTTATTGGGGGCTTTGACCTGTCCTTGCGGGGGACCTTGCCTGCCCTGTCGGGGGCTTCCTGACTTATTGGGGGCTGCCCAGAATGAACGTCTTTGTGTCGCCTACGGCTATATGCCGCTCAATACTCTGGACGATTGAAGCCCGCACGAATGGCTTATGTGCGACTCGGCTGTTTAGCGGCCTCTCGGGACGATCGGAAAGAGATTCTATCCTGACCTGCTGGGGGACCAGCTGTGCGATATCCTGACCTGACTTGACGAGAAAGGTCAGGTCAGGCAGCTTTCCGATTCTCTTGAGGCTCTTGAAAATTTGGTATGGCATGGAATCCGAGACTGACAAAATCGCGGACAATGAGGAATTAGAGGAGTCTCCAGAAGCACCTGGCCGGGCGATGCGGGTCGCGGCAGCCTTACGTGCAAAGGGCGGTGACGAGTTTGCAAAGCCAGGAAGCATCATCGAAGTTAAGTTCGTCAAAGGAGAGTCTTTGAGCCTCACGGCATCTCGGCTGTTGGCATTGATGATCCTGACTGCTGGCGGTGATGCCTGGGAGGATAAGCCGCATAGAATGCGGAAGGCCGATATTCGCCGCGGCCATAAGGGAAATGAGCGGATTACCGACATGCTCCAGGAATTGCACCGCACACTTTTTGCCGTCGATGATCGTTCCTGGCGGGGAAAGAAAGCCACTACCCTCTTCTCGCTAATCTCCCGGTCTCGGGAAGAAACCGAAGAAAATGGTGGTGAGGCAGGATGGATCGAATGGGAATTTACTCCAGACGCTCGTAAGATGATTCAGGCATCGGAAACGTACGCTGTCCTTAACAGGCAAGCGGTATTAGGTTTTCGCTCCAACTATGCGTTGAAGCTTTACGAACTTGGGGCACTGCGCCTTCATAGACGACAGGCTACATGGAAGGGCGACATGACGGCCTTGCGTGCAGCCTTGGGAATTCCGCCTGATGTATATACCGACTTTGCACAGCTAAGGCGCAAGGTTCTTGAAAAGGCGAAGGCCGAGATCGACCAGCTTGCGCATTTCAGAGTGGAATGGCGGGAGATACGCCAAGGTCGTACAGTCGCGGAAATCGAATTCCGGTTTGAGCCCAAAGGGGCACCTGAGGTAATCGAAACAGTCGACGAACTCGACAGGCATTCGAGTGGCAGGAAGGAACGACGGGACGGTACGGTCGAGCAGGTGGTATCGACCGACGGAGGCAAGTCCATTTCCGCGAAATCAGCGCGTACTGTGAAGATTGAAGAGCCTCTGTTTCCTCGTGGGTCAATCAGTTTCGGCCATGACGAAATCGCCGGGATCGCGCGGCAGTTTGGCGGCGGTTGGGATGTAGAGCTGATCGCCCAGAGCTTCAGGGATCATATGGGGTCTCGTCTCGATAAGTTGCGGGGAGCCAAGCTTACCGCGGCGTGGAAGGGATTTTGTGAAAGCTGGGTCACGCGTCGAGGTCGTGCCTGACCAAAATTGCACGCGTGCAATTTCCGCCCCCACCGAGTCAGGTTATAGCAGTTTCGGCAGTGATAATCCGAAAATTGGAGCGCTAACTTTCGCAATTTCTGAAATTATTGACCAAAAAGCGCAAGCTGGTGTACCACATGCGGGATTTCGAAAGGACTACATGTGTCGAACGCACTTGAAATTGATGGGGTGGAGCGCCTTGTCTCTGTCGCCACTCTCGCAAACCGAACTTCATCAGTCCTGGAGAAGCTTCGAGACTCTGCCAAAAACGCGCGATCGGATGATAGACGCGAGCCTACGTTTACAATCAGTAAAGCCGCTGAACTCGTGGGGAGAACACCCGCTGCCATTCGGGATGCCGAGAAAGATGGAAGACTTCCAGAACCCACTCGCAACGAAAACAATCGCCGGGAAAGGTACACGCTGGCGCAACTAAACGACATGCGGGGTGTCTTTGGAACGCGTCCATATCGCAGTCCAGAAGATCCTTGCTGCGTAGTCGCGGTCCAGAATTTCAAAGGTGGCGTCGGTAAATCAACGCTTTCCGTGCATCTCGCGCAATATTTAGCTATTCGGGGCTATCGCGTCGCGCTGATCGACTGTGACAGCCAAGCTTCAGCAACCACATTGTTCGGCTACATTCCCGACCTTGATTTGGACGAGAATGACACCCTGTATCCCTTCCTTCGCGAAGGAGAGCGCACGTCTCTCGATTACGCTCTGCGAAAGACGCATTTCGACGGCCTGGAGCTTATCCCGGCCAATCTTCGCTTGTTTCAGTCAGAATATGAATTGGCCGCCCGCATGGCGCGTGGCAGCGGCGCGCTACTTGATCGCCTGCGCGAGGGGATTGGGAGCATCTCGGATCGTTTTGACGTTATTGTCATGGACCCGCCACCGGCCTTGGGTGCGATTTCACTCTCTGTTTTGAGAGCTGCAAATGCGTTGGTGGTTCCCTCACCGCCGACGGTCATGGATTTTTCGTCCACCGCGGCCTTTCTCTCAATGCTCGACGAGACGATTGAGGAACTTGCTGAGCGAGGGATGGCGCCCGAACTCCAGTTCCTGCGATTTGTTGGGTCGAAGGTGGACGAGAATAAGTCGATGCAGAAGGAGCTTTTGCAACTGATGCGGACGCTTTTCGGGCACGCGATGGTTCGTACTCCGCTTAAGGACTCTGCTGAAATCGACAACGCGACTGCACGGCTGATGACCGTTTATGAGCTTGATGGACCCGCAACCAGTTCGTCGGTTCGCAATCGATGCCTCAATTATCTCGACGGGGTGAACAGCGAAATTGAAGTGGATATCAGGTCGATGTGGCCCAGCCATCAGGCGCGTCTCCGGAACGAGGCGCTAGCATGAGCCGGAAAAATTGCATGCGTGCAATTCGAGAGGAAATTGGAAATTGCACGCGTGCAATTTTGGCTGAAAGGAGGTTTGGGTGAGCAGAAAGAACAGCGGTTTCGCGGCCGATCTAGCAGCTGGGATCGACCTGACCGAAGAGTCTGCACCGGTCAGGCGATCTAGCATAGCCGCGAACGTGCTTACGGGTCGGTCGAACCGGCTTGCTGATCTTGCTTCTGGCGCAGTCATCAATCGAGTTCATGAACTCGTTGATCCCGCACGCTGCCGAATGTGGGAAGGTCACAATCGGGACTATGCTCTGCTCACTGAGGAACGTTGCGCCGATCTTATCGAGAGTATGAAGGCGCAAGGGCGGCAGGAAATTCCAGCTATTGTGCGCCGTGTGACTGGAGACAGCCAGTTCGACTTTGAAGTGATCTGTGGAGCCCGTCGGCACTGGTCGATCAGTTGGCTACGCGCGCACAACTATCCCGATTTCAAATTTCTGGTCGATGTCCGCGAAATCGGGGACGAGGAAGCCTTCAGGCTGGCCGACATTGAGAACCGCGCTCGAGATGATCTAACCGACTATGAGCGAGCAAAAGACTATTTGCGCGCACTGAACACCTACTACGACGGCCGTCAAAAAACGATGGCCGAGCGTTTGAAAGTCACCGAGAGCTGGCTTACCCGTTACCTAGATCTGGCACGGCTTCCGCGCGAGCTGACTGTAGCTTTTGTAAATGTCCAAGAGCTTGGCATCAGAAATGCAATCGCACTAAAGGGGCTCCTCAAACCCGAGGATAAACGCGAAAAGGCATTTGCAGAAGCAGCGCGCTTGGCCGCCGAGCAAGCCGGGGAAGGGAGGGCACTCCCCGTGCTTGACGTGATCAAAGCGCTGACCATCGCGGCTGAGACCCCCAAAAAGTCAGGCTCCCCCAAAAAGTCAGGAAAGCCCCAAACAGTTTCAAGCCCAGGCGGGAAGCCCGTCCTTAAAATTTTGGGATCGGACCGTAAAGGCATCCACCTCACCTTGCTCAACAAGGGGGGCGCATCGCGAGACGATGTTGAAGCGGCACTCAAGGATATACTCGACACTCATTGGGGCTGATTGCCAGGCGGCGGCGGGACTGGTGACGAGCTTGACCGGAACGATTGACCTGTTCGGTGATCCTGTGCATCGTGGGAAAGGAAGGAGAAATTAGGCAGCGCGGTCTAAGCCATCCAATCCTGAGCACGAAAGCGGTCACGGCGCTTAGCACGTTTGCACTACGAATGGCCTGGGGTGGTGCGGTGCGCGTCTATGCAATGAACTTGGGTGAGCTGATTTCTGATGCAAGATTCGGATCGACCAAGCGGTGCGTCTCGTACTCGCAAGTGAGGTACCGCGAACTTTCTCGACTAGAACAAACCATGAAGTGCGGCTAAATTGCCCTCAGAGGCTCGTACAGAGCGACAGCGCGTCCCAGGTCACACGACAAGGAGAGGTTTCGTTTCGGCGTTCAGCGAGGCTCTGAGAGGAAGGCATTGTCCCCGAGTTCGTCCCAGAATGTGGGTTCAAATGGGTCGGCGGCAGAGACGCGCCGTCCGAGAGGGGAGGGGGCTGCTCCGCCAACCGGAACTATGTAGCTACGGAAGCTGGCCTGCCCCGTCCATTCGATCAGCAGGCCTTCGGCCTCGGCGGTTGAGAGCAGCTTGATCGCGCCCGCCGAGGTTAGATCGAGATGCTTCGCCACCTGGCTGCTGGTGACCGCCGGACGCGCCATGGCGAAGAGGATCAACTCCTTCAATCTGCCCGGCCGTCGGCGATCGCGGATATGACCGGCGGCGCGCTGGGCATAGCCGCGTAACCGGAGTTCGAGTTCAAGGTGCGCGTTGGCGCCGGCCAGGATGGCGCCGAGCCAGAGATGATCAAGCTCGGCCCCTTGGGCGATCTTCCATCGGCCACCCGCCAGTTTAAGACCCAGCGCTGTCAGTCCGCCGTGGGATCCTTTCCAGCGGCCCGGCCCCCAGCGATCGCCGATCAGCAGGCTTGCGATGGCATCGCCGCGGGCGAGGGGCGCAAGCTGGCGCCATAGCAACGCGATCCGGCCGGCATGGACGAGGGGAGGGGAGGGGGGTAGGGCTTGGCATGCCTTGCTCCAGGCGTCGATCGCTGGGACCAGCTCCCAAACTTCACGACGGCCCGGGACATGCTCCTCCAGCGGCTCGCGGTCAGTGCCGAGCCAAGCCAGCAGGGCGGCGGGATCGGCCATCAGCGCATCCAGGGTGATGGACCTGCCGATGGCGTACTTCCAATGGGTGAGGTCATAGGTGCCCGTCACCACCCGTCCCCGCGCATCGATTGTTACTGCCTCATCGGGCAGTTCATAGGCATCGATCGCGGCGAGTGCCTGCCGTTCGGCCAGCGCCATACGAGCTTTCCACGGCCCGCGAACCGGGCTGAGCCGCAAACGCTCCTCGATCCGCGCCAGTGCGGCCTGTGCGTCGGCATAGGTCGGCAGGATGGCTGGATCGCAAAGGGGAGGGGGGTGACTCGTCATTGCCCTAGCCAAACGTCCTGAAATGACCCTGCTGTATGCGCTCAGCGGAGTTTCGAAAAATGACCTCAAATTCCGCCTTACACGACCAGATATTAAACCGAAATGCCATTTAGGAAAGTCTGCTGTGATCAAGAAGAAAAAGGATCACTGACAAGGGCCATTATCGTTGATCCAAAATGTCACAACTTCTATAAGGGAGCCGAGCAACAGGTGGAGAAAAGGACGTGGCGGGTGCGCCGAAGCCGGCTTTGCAGGGCCTGAGAGTTTTTCTCGACACGCCCGCCGGCGCTGATCCTATCCCTGTTCCGCTCGCGGCGCAAAGGGGCGATGGTGCGAGCCACGCGATCCGCGGTCGCGTGCCAGGCGACTTGGCGGTAGCTTCAGCCCCCGGCGAGGCCGAGGCGCCCATTGGGCCGCTGGCCCAAGAAGGATCCGCTGCGCTCGGGATCGCTGATCCCGTCGCACCGCTGGCCGCCCGCGCGGGCGCTCTCCTGTCGGCCGTCGTCCTGCCGGCGCAGGGACAGCGCTGGGCCTATGGCGCGCGCAAGCAGCATGTCGTCCAGCGCCGGGCCGAGCGGGCGGCCGACCAAAGCCGCACGTCGCTCGAGCGGTTCGAGGCGGTGCTGGCGTTCCTGCCGACCACTGGTCGCTCGGGGGTCAACCTCGATCTGGTGCAAGCGACACTCGCCGCCATGGCGGCCAACACGGTGCGCGGCCTGCTCGCGGACATGGCGGGCTTTGGCAAAGCCTGCCGCCGCTCTGGGGTCAGTGCGCTGCCGGCGCAACCGGCCTCGGTGATCGCCTTCCTGAAAGCACGCGCGGCGGGGAAGGGCGGTCTCGCCAAGGCGAAGCCGGCGACCCTAGCGCGCATCCTCTGGGCGATCGCGACTTTTCACCGGCTTTTCGATCTGCCCGATCCGACCAAGGATAAGTTGGTCACGCTGACGCTCAAGGCGCTGCGGCGGGAACAGGGCACGGTTCAGCGCCAGGCGCGGCCGCTGCGCTACAAGGGGGCGGTCAGCGATGTTTTTGACGGGGACGCGCGCGGGGTGAGCCTCAAAGCACTCCTCGATGCTTGCCCCGGCGATGAAAAGGGGTTGCGGGACCGGGCTTTGCTGTCGGTCGCCTATGATACGGGCCTGCGCGCCTCCGAACTGGTCGCGATCGACATCACGCATATCTGGCCGTCCAGTGATCCCGACACAAGGCTGCTCCATATCCCACGGCACAAGGGCGATCAGGAAGGGGAGGGGGCGTCCGCCTTCTTGTCGATGCGCAGCGTGCTGGCGCTGCAGGCCTGGATCAGGGTGATGGCCGAGCTTCTGGATGTTCCGGACATGAGAGAGGGACCGGTTTTCCGGCGGCTGTTCGTCAAGCGGCTCAAGCCGGTCGACCCGGGGGTCGCCCGCGCTGCGGCGCGTCAGCAGGCCGCCGCTAGGCAATGGGGGTTGCTGAGTTTGCTGCCGGACGCCAAAACTCCGCGGCGAACCGGCATCGATCCGCTGACGGCCGTGACCTTGGGCAGCGCCGCGCTGCGGCCCCAGGCCGTGACCCAGATTTTCAAGACCCGGGTCCAGGGCGCTTGGGACGCAGGGTTGCTACCGGATCTCACCAAGGAGGAGCTGGCGCAATGGGTCAAGGGGATCAGCGCCCACTCGACGCGCATCGGCATCACCAACGACCTGTTCGCGGCGGGCGAGGATATTGCCGGGATCATGGACGCGCTGCGCTGGAAATCGCCCAAGATGCCGCTCAGCTATAATCGCAACCTGGCGGCTGAGCATGGTGCAGCTGGCCGTTTGCTGTCCAAACTCAAATAATGCGTATTTAGCCAAATAAATTTCGCTCTGCTGCAATCTAAAAGACCGCGGATTACTATCGATAATGGGGTCCTATCGATAGTGACATCGGGATTTTCGCCTCTATCCCTCCATGCGCGCCAAATCCGCCTTGTCCCTGTCCGCGCGGGCACAGTGCCCGTCTAAAGCCAAAGCTGCGGTTTCCGGGGAGATCGTGACGGTGCTCGCGCCGGGCGAGGCCAAACTGCCGCGGCGCCACGCCGGTTCCGCGCAGGATCGCGAGGCCCAGTTCGTTGCCTTGCTCCAGTTATTGACAGGAGAGGGTGCCGCTCTCGACGCGCTAGACTAAGTTCGCCGAGGAATGGGGTGAAATTATCCTGTCTGTTATTGGTGCTTCGTCAGCGGCATTGCTCGCCGTTATTATTGTTACGTGGCATTCTACAAAATCAAATGAGGGTGGTTTAATCGTCCTCGCTTTTTTAATTGGTGCTCCGACCGCTGCCTGCTGCGCTTTTATTGGAACGGCCTTCGGGAAGCTTAGGAATTCTGACAATTCCTCAGACACATGAAGTCGATCAACCCTAAATAGCTGCCAGTCCGTTAACCACCCCCGCCAGCCGTTAACGGTCCCGTTTCGCGCAAGGGGTCGCTCCATTGGCGACCGTCCGATTCGGAACGAGCAAGCTGCCGGACGGCACGCGACCATTCTTTGCCGGGCGATAGGCTCTGCCTCGTTCCAGATAGCGGACATTGCATCTCGAGGTTATGTTCGGCTCATGGGAACGTTGACCTTGGAACATGGCATTGCGGAGTATCAGTGGGCAACTGACGTGGCCTTCGATGGTGTCCGCCTCGAAATCCTCGCACCCGAAGGCGACATGCTATTCGAAGTCAGTGTTCCAGAAGGCGGATCGATCACCGTGAACACCTTCGGAAAAGAGGTCGCGGCCGATATCGTCATTGCAGCAATCGAACTCGCGCGAGGCACACGGTAGCTGCTACCGCCCAAAATAAGCCGCTGACGGTGGGATAAGGGAGGCTTGTAAGCTGCCATTAATTTATTGAGGGCAGATAAGCGGCGGAGGGCATATGGGAAAACTGACATTTGGCAAATTCGCTGGCTTAGCCTTAGGCGCCGCTGTGGTCGGCAGCACGCTAGGCACGGCGTTGTTCATAGCCGACGCCTTCTTTGGTCACCCAAACAAATCGCCACGGCCTGATGTTTGGGAGATTTTCTTCTTTCCCGTTTTTTGGTTGATGAGCCTTTTCGGCACCATTCCGGGCGCGCTAGTAATTGGACTGCCTGTCCTTTTTCCAATCCGGCATTTCATTGCGCGCCATCCTTATTTGAGCGGCACACCAACTGTCCTAGTGGCTCTGGCGATTTCGTTCGCCCTGTTGGGATGGGCATTCAAGCAGCCGATTGGTGGAGAATACACGGACCTAGAAATCCTCTGGTGTTACTCCGGCAGCGTGGCATTCGGCTTTGTCTTCATGCTGGGGTGGTGGCAGTCGCGTCAATCGAAGAAGCAGACCGGATAGAACGATCTCCATCCGCAAGCCGCCATTCCGCTTTCCACCCGGCATCGTCGCTCCTGCGTCGCGAGTCGCTGCGCTGTGCTGGTAAGCTGCCAATCCGGTAAGGGCTTGGAAAGCTGCCCAGCGGCACGCGACCATTTCTTGCCGATGATCGCCTTCGGCTGTCTTCTTGATTGCAGACATCAAAAAGGCGAGCGATAACACGTAAATGGAGTCCGGCACCCCACTCAATTGGCTTCTCGCTGTAGCGATGCTGGGCTTTGCAATTTTGGCGTGGATGACCGGCCGTGTCACGTTGAGGGGCGGGTGGATTATTATCGACCGCGCCGAACAACCTACGAGGTTCTGGATGCACGTTATTGGATCCGGCTTCTTGGGGGTCTTGCTTTTTGCCAAGGCCATATTCCGCGTGCCCCTGTGACTATCGCGGGCCATAGATGGACAGCCATTCCGTCGATCGACGCCGCCGAAAGCTGTCGTTCATTTTTGCAGGATAATCTGCACTGAGGAAGCCACTGTGACTGGTGCTAGATGACGATCTACGACGATGACGGAGTGCGAACCCCCTTTGGAATGTGTCTAAGCGCGTTTGCCTTCATTGTTGCGGCGATTTCAGCTTTCTTATTTGTCCCAGCGACGGGTTGGGCCGTTTTCGCACCCTTCGGCTGTGAAATGACCTGCACAACAAACGAGCGCTATTGGATCGCTTTAGTCATGTTCTGCCCCATAATGCTGGCCGCAGCAGCGATAGTAGGCTTCCGTGCGGCTTTTGGACAGTTGACCGCTTCAACTATAGGGCTTTCGCTTGTTTCATTCGTCTGCGGCGCCGTCATTATCGCAGTCGATCGGGGTTACGTCGGCTAAGCCATTCGTCCTGCTAAAAAGCCGCCATTCCGCTTCCCACCCCCCGCCAGCCATAAGCGGCCCCGATTCGCGCAAGAGCCGCTCCATTGGCGACCGTCCGGTCCGGAACGGGCAAGCTGCCGGACGGCACGCGACCAGAAATTGCCATTCTATCGGAAGACGAAATTGCTTGATTGCGGACGTGGATTGGACGCGGCTAAGCTGTGTTCAGCATGGCTTACGAGGGAATAGAGTACGAAACGGGCCTGCGTTGGCTTTATCTGGCTGGCGTCGCTGCGATCATTGCAGCCGTTCTCTTTCTGCGACCACAGCCAGTTCCACCTCCAGCAAAAGCTGTCGTATTTGGCTGTTACACAACATCCTTGGGTGCGCCGATTAGGCTCGCGGCGGATGGCATGGAGATACTCCAGAACGGATTTCCGCGCATTGGGTTTCACTTGGAGCGCCATAAAACCGGCATCGCGCTTACGGCGGAGGCACCTATCACTGTGAGGTGGTGCCGGATATCTGGACAGGGTGATAAGCTCATCCCGACCTGAAGGAATGGACGGGAATGAAGACGACGAGCAAGCGCTACAGCGCGGAGTTCAAGGCGAAGGTTGCGATGGAGGCGATCCGTGGCGAACTGACGCTGGCGGAGCTGGCGGCCAAACATGGCATCCACCACACGATGATCGGGTCCTGGAAGCGGCAGGCGATGGAGGGCATGGCCAGCCTGTTCGATAATGGTGATCAGGCATCGAAGGCTGCCAGTGAAGCGGAAATCGAGAAGTTGCACGCCAAGATCGGGCAATTGCTGGTGGAACGTGATTTTTTGGCGAAAGCGTCCGGTCGATGAGCCTGGCCTGGAGGCGATCGAAGATCGAGCCGGCACACCAGGATCTGTCGATCGCGATGCAGTGCCGCCTGCTGTCGATCAGTCGGTCGTCCTATTACTACACGCCGGTGCCGGAAACCGACGAGACGCTGGCGCCGATGACGGTGATCGACGAGGCGTTCATGGAATGTCCGTGGTACGGCAGCCGTCAGATGGCGCGGCATTTGCGGCGTCTGGGCCATGCGATCGGCCATCGCCGGGTCCGGCGGCTGATGGCGATGATGGGGCTGGCGCCGATCTACCAGTGCCCTCGCAGCGATCCGCATCCCGAGCATCGGATTTATCCCTATCTGCTGCGCAATCTGGAAATCACCCACCCCAACCACGTCTGGTGCGCGGATGTGACCTATCTGCCCATGCGCCGGGGCTTCCTCTATCTGGTTGCGATCATGGACTGGGCAAGCCGCAAGGTGCTGGCCTGGCGGCTATCGAACACCATGGACGCGGGCTTTTGCGTCGAGGCCCTGGAGGAGGCGCTGGCTCGTTTCGGCAAGCCCGAGATCTTCAACACCGATCAGGGCAGCCAGTTCACCAGCAACGCCTTCACCGGTGTGCTGCGCGCAGCCGAGATCAAGATCAGCATGGACGGTCGGGGACGCTGGATGGACAATGTCTTCATCGAACGGCTCTGGCGGTCTGTGAAGTACGAATGCGTCTATCTGCACGCCTTCGAGACCGGATCTGAACTGCGTGCCGGCCTGGGCCGATGGTTCGCCTATTATGACAAGCATCGCCCGCATTCACGCCTTGCAGGGAAAACCCCAGGCGAGGCATATGGGCAAATCGGCGCTTCAAATCCTGGGGGGCATGCCCCCCAGGATTTGATCACCCAAATGGCGGCATGAGAACAACACGGATGAGCTTAAATTAGCCGCCAACCTGTCCAAAAAGGTGCAACCACCTCATCGATCTGGCCAATGCCGTCATCGTCGATGTGGAGGCCACTACCGCCATCCGCCAAGCCGAGGTGACGGTGCAGCGAACGATGATCGACCGGACGCAGGAACGCTTCGGCATCTGGCCACGACGCCTGGCCGCCGATACGGGCTATGGCGATGCCGCCAATCTTGCCTGGCTTGTCCATGAGCACGGTATCGAGCCCCATATCCCGGTCTTCGATCATGTGGGCCGTCGAACCGACAGCTTCCAGCGTACCGCGTTCCGCTACGATCACCATAATGATCTCTTTGTCTGCCCTGGCGGAAAGCAACTGGTCCAGCACCGCAGAGACTATGCCATCCCGCGGCCCGGTGTCGATAAGGACGGCTTCATGCGCTACCGCGCCAGCAAGCATGACTGCGACGCCTGCGCCCTCAAACCGCAACGCTGCCCCGGTCAGCCCATGCGCAAGGTTGCCCGGTCAATCCATGAAGGCGCGCGCGACCTGGCAAGGGACCTCTCCAAGACCGATGCCTATGTCACGTCCAGGCGCGAGCGAAAAAAGGTCGAGATGCTGTTCGCCCATCTCAAACGCATCCTCAAGCTCGATCGCCTGCGCCTTCGAGGTCCCAACGGTGCAAAGGACGAGTTCCACTTGGCGGCCGCAGCCCAGAACCTGCGCAAGCTTGCAAAGCTCGTTCCGATCCTGCCAGCAATCACGCCAGCTTGAGCCGGACAGCACGGCTCGACCCTATGTCAAAGACTGACAATCCCCGACTTCTTCAACACTATCGGTCGTTGACGAACGGACTTGCGCCACAAGCGAGTGAGACCGGGCGGCGCTGTGCGGCCGCCCGGCGCATTGTTACCAGTTGAAGCGCAGCGATCCTACCACCGTCCGAGGGCCGCCATAATAGCAGCTGTTGAGGAAGGGGCAGGCGCTGATATAGGTCTTGTCGAACAGGTTGACGGCGTTGATCGAGGCGTTCCAGCCTTCGAGGCCCAGCTTCGACAGGTCATAACCCAGCATTGCATCGACCAGCGCGAAGCTGTCAGTGTGGAAGCGCTGGAAGGTGGTCACGCCGTTGATGACTGCATAGTTGGTCGTGCCGTCCGATCCGCTGACGTAGCGCACGCCCGCGCCGACGCTGAGGCCGGACAGGGCGCCAGCGGCCTTGTGCGCCCTGCCGAAATTATAAGTCAGGAAAGTCGATGCGTTCCATTTCGGCGTGCCCAGCTGACGCGTGCCGGTCGTCGTCGGCGTGCCGCTGTTGGTCGCGGTTGCGGCGATCGCCGGGGTGCCTTCGGTGATGATTGCGTCGGTATAGCTGGCGGTCGCGACGATATCGAAGCCAGGGATGACTTCGCCGCGCCCTTCGAACTCTACGCCGCGTACGCGGGTTTCGCCGATCTGGACGGTGGCGTTGGCGGGAATGCCGCCGGTCCCGGCACGCGGGTCCGACACCGGATTGCCCTGCCGCTTGAGCTGATAGACGGACGCGGTGAACAGCGAGTTGATCCCTTTGGGCTGATATTTCAGGCCCGCCTCATATTGATGGCCGGTAATCGGCACGAACGGCGCGGCTTCGGTCGCCGTCACATAGCGGGTGCCCGCCTGCGGTTCGAAGGATTCGGAATAGCTGACATAGGGCGACAGGCCGAACTCGAACTCATACAGAGCGCCCAAACGCATAGTGAAGGCGCTCTGCGTGAGCTTCGTCACCGGTGCGGCGCGGGCGGCGGCGGTTGTCGGGTTGAGGTTGAGCGAGGTCTGCTCATACCAGTCCTGACGTCCGCTGGCGATTAGCTGCAACCGGTCGATTGCCATCTGATCCTGGAAATAGACGCCCAACTGGTCGCGCTTGCCATAGGTGTTGGTGTAGCTGGCCGACAGAATTTTCAGGTCAAAGCTCGGCAACGTACCGCCATATACCGGCGTGAACAGGCTAAGATTGGGCATGCTGGTTAGCGGATTGCTGGTCACGCCGCTGTTGAATTGCTGCACATTCTCGCCGGTGATGCGCTGATAGTCGACGCCGACCAGCAAGTTATGCCGGATGAAGCCGGTCGCGAACTTCGCATTCAAATGATTGTCCATCGTCAGCGTATTGAAATCTTCGTCCGCGCCGCCGCCGCCGCGAACGATGGTCGAATAGTCGCTGTTGCGATTGGTCCCAGTGCCGGTCGTGGCAAAGCCCGACGTATAAATCTGGCGGTAGGACAGCTTGTTGTGCTGGAAGCGGAAGCTCGACGCGAAGCTCAGATGCTCGTCGAAATCATGGCGGAGGAAGGCCGCGATCGACTTCGCCTTATGGTCGTAGCGTTCATAACCCGGATCGCCGGTGTTCATATTGCGCGGCAGCGTGCCAAAGGGGTTGGGCAGGACCGTGCCCGCAGCAGGCGTGCCCGAATAGCCGCCGCCATGGGGGGTGTGCTGATAGGTCGCGATCAGGGTCAGGCTGGTCGCATCATCAGGGGAGAAGGTCAGCATCGAGCTGACATGCCAGCGCTCGCTGAACGTGTCCTGCGCCAGATTGTCGCTTTTCTGCCAGCCGCCGACGATGCGCGCCTTCAACCGGCCTTCGCTATCGAGCGGCTGGTTGACGTCGGCGACGACGCGAAACGTGTCATAATTGCCGACCTGACCCTCGAACCTGCTGAAGGCGGTTGCTTCGGGCATTTTGCTGGTCAGATTGACCAGACCGCCGGGGGTGGAGTTGCCGTAGAGAACGGAGGCCGGTCCCTTCACAACATCGATACGATCGACACGGTTGAAATCGATCTGCGGCGTCGAATAGGGGCCTGCGATCAGGCGCATGCCGTCGAGAAATACGCCGGGGGAAAAGCCGCGCAGCACCAGCTGGTCGTAGCGGGTCGCAAGCGCGCCGCGCTGGTTGGTCGATACGCCCGCGACATAGCCAAGCGCCTCGTTGATCGACAGCGCATTGCGGCGGGTTAGTTCCTCGCGGTCGATAATGGTGATGCTTTGCGGGGTGGCGATCAGCGGCGTGTCCGTCTTTGTGCCCGTGCTGGCTTTGTTGTCGTTGAGGCCGGTGACGATGATGGTCTCCGCACTCGTCTCGGCGGCTTCCTCGGCTTGGGCGAGGCTGGGCGCCAGCGGCGTAAACATGGCGGTCGCGGCCAACAAAGCGGCCTTCCGATGGTATCGCATAAATCCCCTGTAGATTGCGAATGATAATGAGTCGCGATTGCCACTATGGTCATCTTTGGTTATGCGCAAGCGCACGTTGTCTCAGGGGATCAGTGTGTTCGGCCAAAGTCTGTCACAGTTTTTTCTACTGTCGCGCCGGGGTTGGCGCATGTCTGCGCGGTGTTTTACGGCTCTGGTCGGGGGCTATGCGGCGGCGGCGGCGATGGCGTCGCTGCTGGCCCGGCTGCTGCCGATCGCCCGGGTGGAAGCGACGATGTGGGGCATGATCCTGTCCTTCCTGATGTTCGCGTCGCTGGGCCTGTGGGCCTTCCATGAGCGGCGTCTGTGGAAGGTCGCGCTGGTCATCTGGGGCAGCACGCTGCTGTCCGCCGGGATCGTCATGGCGATGGGGATACGACCATGAGCAAAGCCTTTTCGGGCGAAATGCGTCTGCGCCAGTCGATGGCGTGGATTCACACCTGGCTGGGTTTGCTGGCGGGCTGGATATTGTTCGCCATGTTCCTGACCGGTACCGCCAGCTATTTTCGGCCGGAGATCACCCAATGGATGCAGCCTGAATTGCGCCTGGCGCCGGTCGCGCCGCGCCGGGCGGCGGAAACCGCTGTCGCGCACATGCAGGCGACCTCGCCCGACGACCAGCAATGGTTCATCTATCTGCCCAACGATCGCACGCCCGAAACGCGCATCTTCGCCATGCCAAAGCCTGATCCTGGGGCGAAGGAACCGAAAAACCGCAGCGCCGAGATCAAGCTCGATCCGGCCACCGGCGCTGCTCTGAACGCGCGCGACACGTGCGGCGGCGAGCATTTCTACCGCTTCCATTTCCAGCTGCAACTACCGCATCCCTGGGGACGCTGGCTTGCGGGGCTGTGCGCCATCTTCATGCTGGCGGCGATCCTGTCCGGCGTGATCACGCACAAGCGCATCTTCGCCGATTTCTTCACCCTGCGCTGGAAAAAGGGGCAGCGCAGCTGGCTCGATACGCATAATGTCTCGGCGGTGCTGGCGCTGCCCTTCCACGCAATGATCACCTACACCGGGCTGATCGCCCTGATCGTGATGTACATGCCATGGCCGATCGCGGCCAACTACGCCAAGCACGCGGATTTCTACGCCGACGCTTATGGCAGGGAGGCGGATGGCGACGCGTCGGGCAAACCGGCTGCGTTGAAGCCGATCGGCCCGATGGTCGATGCCGCATCGCGCCAGTGGCAGGGTGGCCGCCCGCGCACGATCGTCATCCGCAATCCCAATGATTCCGCCGCGACAGTAACCATTCTGCGCAGCGGGGCGGATCGGCTGAATGCGCGGGGGGAAAGCATCACCTATTCCGGCGCGACCGGGGCGAAGCTGTCGCAGTCCTCGCCGCCGGGCGCGGCGCTGACGACGGCGGGCGTGATGCTGGGCTTGCATCTGGGCAATTTCGCCGGGCCAGTGCTGCGCTGGACCTATTTCCTGCTGGGGCTGACCGGGACGGCGATGGTCGGCACCGGATCGCTGCTGTGGACCGCCAAGCGTCGCAAGCCCGGTGCGAAGCCCTTTTTCGGCTTCCGTCTGGTCGAGCGGCTGAACATCGCCACCATCGCCTGCCTGCCTGCGGGCATGGCCGCTTTCCTGCTCGCCAACCGTCTGATCCCGGCGGGTTTGGAAGGGCGGGCGGCGCTGGAGGTGTCGGCTATGTTCTGGACATGGTTCGGGCTGGCCGCGCTGACGCTGCTGCGCCCCGTGCGGTGCGCCTGGGTCGAGGGGCTGGCGCTGTCCGCCGCCGCCTTCGCTGCCCTGCCGCTGGTCAATATGGTGATGACGGATCGCGGGCTCTTTACGAGCATCGCTTCAGGGGACTGGCTATTCCTTTCCTTTGATGGTGCCATGCTGGCCATCGCCGCTCTGCTGGGCTTTGGGTCATGGCGGGCCGCGCAGGTGCGGGTCGCTCCGCCACGCCGACAGCGTAAAGCAGCCGCTGCCGAATTTCGTCCGAAGGAATTGCTCGATGTCGCTTGAGCCGGGTCTGATCAGCTATGCGGCGCTCGCCAGCCTGGCGCTGTCGGTAATGAAACACCGGCCTACCCCTGCGCTCGCGTTCATGCCCTTACCGACCATGGCCCGCGTGACGGGGTGGTTGTTGCTGGCGGTCGCGTTGCTCCTTTCCCTCTGGAGGTTCGGCGGGCCGCAGGGCGTGGTGGCGTGGATCGGCCAGACCTGCGTGGCGGGCGCTGTTTTCGTGCTGATGCTATCGTGGCGGTCACACGCCGCCTTTACATTGGCCGTCGTGGGTTTCTTCGTCGCTGTGGCGATGGCGTTCGCCTGATGATCTGTCCGACGGCAACAGGCACGAAACATTATGAAATATACTATTGCGACGCATAAGCACAACCTTAGACGCTCCTCAAAATATGAAGGGGTGATCATGACAAACCATTTATCCTTTTACCACTGATCAGCCGCGACGACATCACGGTGACCGCACAACTGTCTTAAGCGCCCGTCGCGGCCAAAGGCGGACATAGCGCCGCTCGAAAATAGTCAGGCCATTTCCGTCATTTCGTAGGAGTTGATGGAGGGGCAGGGCGTGCGCTGCATTGCCGACGCCCTGTTGAATGTCGCTGGCGTTTCCCGCAGCAATAATTACGGCTTTTTCGACGGCTTCAATATCCGCGGCTTCAACGCTTCGACCGGCGCTACCTATTTGGACGGGCTGCTCGACGATACAGGCTATGGCACGTCGGAGATGACGGCGCTGGAACGGGTCGAGGTGGTCAAAGGTCCGGCGTCCGGTCTGTTCGGTCAGGGGCCGATTTCGGGCATGGTCAATCTGGTCAGTAAGCGGCCACAGCAGGAAGCCTTTCTTGATGTGGGGATTTGGCGGCTCCTATGACTTCAAGGAGATCACGCTCGACGCCAACGGGCCGCTCAACGCATCGGGCACGCTGTTGGGGCGCCTGCCGGTCGTCTACCGCGACCAGGATTTATTCGGGCCAGCGCCGCATCTTTCTGGCGCCGTCGCTGACATGGAAGCCCGATGACCGCACTGCGCTGAAGTTGGTGGGCCGTTATGTCGACGATCATATCAATTCCTTGTCGCCAACTACCGCCTATGGCACGGCGCTGCCGAATCCCAATGGCCCGATCAGCCGCAGGCTGTCGATCAACGATGGCGAACATCCAGCGGTTCAGAATAACGACTATTGGAATGTCGGCTATGTGTTCGATCATAAGTTCAGCGAGAATATCGCCGTCCACCAGTCGCTGCGTTATCAGAATTTCCACAATAACTGGGACAATTGGCTGTTCATCACCGGAATATCGGCCGAACGTCCTACGGTGACGCGGGCTTTTTATGGGCCCTATGATCAGCATGGCAAATATTTCCGGGTCGATACCAACGCCAGCGAACGCTTCGACACCGGGCCGCTCAACCATTATCTGCTGCTCGGCGTCGATTATGGCCGCCGGTCGGGCATGACACCAATTTGTATGACACCAGCATGCCCTATTCGCTAGACCTTTACGATCCGGTCTATGGCACGGTCAGCAGGCATAATCCGGCGGTCCCATCGACCACTTACGCCATCCTGTCCAAGCAGCGCGGCATCTATGTGCAGGATCACATCAAACTGGGCGATGCGTTGGCTGTGACGCTGGGCGGGCGTTGGGACAAAGCGATCAGCGGCACCAACAGCAATGGCACGCCCGCACCGGAAGTGAGTGACAATACCTTCAGCCCTCGCGCGGGCGCTACGCTGACGCTGACCGACTGGGCTTCGCTTTGTCAACTATGCCAAATCCTTCAATCCTCAGGGCACCTACAAGTCGGCCGACGGCACGCCATTGCCGCCCGAACGCGGAGTCAATTATGAGGGCGGGGTGAAGTTGGCGCGCTCCGACGGCGGCCTGACCGGCATGGTCACGCTCTTCAAACTGACGCGCACCAATGTGCGACGGCAGATGCAGTCCTGCCGAACGTCTATGTGCTGACCGGTGAGCAGCGCACTCGCGGCGTCGAGGCGGAGGTGGCATGGCGGCCCGCGCCAGGTATCGAATTTACGGGGGCGTTCACCTATCTGGACGCCATCGCAACGGCGGATAATCGGTTGCGCGTCGGCTCCCGCCTTGGCTCCATTCCGCATGTCATCGCCAATTTTTGGAGCCGCTACACAATCCAAGATGGTCTGCTCGCTAATCTCGGCGCGGGGTTGGGTCTGCACCATGAAGGCAGCCGGATGGCAAGCACCGCCTTGGCGGTGACGGGAGCAGCAGCGCCTTTCGCGCTCAAGGCTTATACGCTGGTCGACGGCGCGCTTGTCAGGAGCCGACGATCAGCATTTTCCTGACCTTCATCACAGTGTGACAGAAATTGGACCGTGCGTGGACGGCCCTCTGTTGGCAAGGGGTTTATCGAAGTTCTGCATTCTGCTGGTCGAGGCGGCGATGTGCGCGGCCTTTCGATGCGGCTTCGTCATGCGTCTGCTCCTTCGTCGTGGGCAGACTCTACATCAGACTGAGGGAACTGTCGGGGGCAGGTCACGGACGGTAATGATATTGACTCGCAATATATTAAATCGTACTGCGCCCCCCACATTTCCGGGGGCTGTTCATGCAAAAGCTTATTGCGCCAATTTTCTCGCTGGCACTCGTGCTGGTGCCGGTAATTGCGCCGTTCGCTCATGCCGCCGAGGCGACGGCATCGGACGAAGAGGGGACGGAGGATGCGAGGAAAACGATACTGGTTTACGGTCATCGCTTTGACGAAGCCCAGACTCGCGCGGCAAGCAACGGTGCGATGGGCACGAAAACGCTGCTCGACACGCCTTACTCGATAACCCTTGTCGATCAGACGGATATCGCCCGCCGCCAGGTCACGAGCATCGGGCAGGTCTTCCAGAACGACCCGTCTGTTTATTCTTCTGCACCATCGGGATCGGTCAATTGGTGGGGCACCCAAATCAGAGGATTAGGCGTTCGAAACTATTATATCGACGATGTTCCCCTCCTGCTGTACTGGGGTGGGGACTTCCCGCTGGAACCGATCGAAAGCGTGTCCGCGCTCAAGGGCCTGACCGGATTCATGTACGGTATTGGCGCGCCAGGCGGCGTCATCGCCTATCGCACCAAGCGCCCTACGGCCGGAGCGATGCTGACCACGGAGGTTGGCTACCGCGCTAACAGCGTCTTTTATGCAAAAGCCGATGCAGGCGGGCCGCTGACACAGGACGGCCGCCTTGGCTATCGCGTCAATCTGGCCGGAGAAAAGGGCACGGTCTATAATAGGGCAGGGGTTAATCGCTTCGTGGCGTCTCTGGCGCTCGATTATGCGTTCAGCCCCGATCTCAAATGGTACGCCAGCGCCACCTATGAAGACAGCAATCTGAAGCACGAGCCGTTCCAGTTTTACTGGGACGAATATGTCGGGACCAAGCTCCCCCGGCCGACTTATGATTATGACAAGCTGCACGTCGCCAACAGCTTCTACAAGGCGCGGACACTCGCGACCGCGACTGGTCTCGACTGGTCCTTTGCTTCCGGCTGGTCTGCGCGACTGACCTATGGATATACCAGCAAGCGGCATCATTCGAACAAGATGTTCGTCTATATGCAGAACGCGGACGGAGACTATAATGGCTATGCCTATAACTTCGCCGAACTGGACAGAAATCACTTTGCCCAGTTCCTCGCGCAGGGCAATCTCGAGACAGGATCGATCCGCCATGAGATCGTTGCTGGGGCGTCCTATCTCGCGACCGACAGCCTGTTCGGTTTCAACGACCGAAATTATTACTGGGGCAATGACTTCGACGGCTCAATCTATCAGGATCAGCCGTTCCGCGTGACGCGCGCTTTGCATTTTGATACCGAGGGCTGGCCTACGAAAGACCGGCAACGCGGTGTCTTTCTCAGTGACACGGTGCATTTTGGCGAGCATGTGCAGGCTGTAATCGGCGCACGCTATACTAGGTACAAGCTACTTGATGTGGATGGAAATCCGTCAGTGGATTCATCCTATCGTACTTCTGCGGTGACGCCCACTTTCGCGCTCATCTACAAGCCTGCACCTCATATGTCGATCTACGGCAGCTATGCCGAGGCAATGGAGCCGGGCAGCCGTGTCAGCGGGGAATATGCCAATGTCGGCGAGGTCCTGAAGCCCACGCGCAGCCGCCAATATGAGCTCGGGGCAAAATATGAGCATGAAGGTTTGAGCATGTCGCTCGCAGGCTTCCGCATCGAACGTGCTGCCACAATCGACCAGATCGTCAACGGTGCTCGCCGCCTGACACAGGACGGCCTGACGCTCTACAAGGGCGTGGAGGCTGTTGCCAGCTATCGGTTCACGCCTCACCTCAAGTTAGGTCTTGGCGTTCTTCGGCTCGATCCGTCCATCCGCGATGTCTCGGGGGGAAATGAAACGCTGCGGGGCAATACTCCTGGTGGCGCGTCCAAATGGCAGCTAACCGGCAACGCGCAATATGATGTCCTGGCTGTTCCAGGCCTCAGTGTGCATGGCAATGTCCGATACATTGGCAAGGCTCCGACAAACGATGCTAACAGTCTCGTCATTCCGTCCTACACTGTGGCCAATGCTGGGTTTCAATATGAAACGCTGGTCGGCGATCGCAAGGTGACGCTCATGGGCAACGTCAACAACCTGCTCAACGAAAAATACTGGACCCAGACAAATATTGGCGAGGGTATCAATGGCGCGCTTGGCGTACGCATTTCGTGGTAGCCCTGATCATTGACGCCCCGATTGCAGACATTCGACCGCTCGAAGCGGCTCCCTAAACGCCAGAAGTGCAACATGGGGCGCACGCTTCATCATCGTGTGCCTGTTCAGCCAATGGCTGCATGGTCGGGACGGGTCCCATGAGGTGCTACCTCGTGGCCTGGTCCCTTACCGCTATTGCCGGACGCATCCCTATGTCTTCACCGCGGCGCAGATAACGACCATCGTCGAGGATGCGGCACGACTGCCGTCGATCTATGGCATGCGCGGCCTGACCTGCTCGACCCTGTTCGGGTTGATCGCGGTGAGGGGCATGCGGATCAACGAGGCGCTCAGCCTCGATACGGGCGACGTCGATCTGGATACCGGCGTCGTTCGTATCTGGTTCGCAAAGTTCGGCAAGGAGCGCCTGCTTCCTCTTCACGACAGTGTTGTCGAACCGCTGCGCGCCTATATTGGCGCAAGGGACAACGGCCTCGAACCGAAGGCCTATATCGCCGATGTCATCGCCAAAATTGCTGGTGATTGGCCTGCTGCCCGTTGGGATGAACTCATGCCCTGGCACTGGCGGCCCGATCAGCAACAGATCGCCGAAGCCGCCTGTTCTGCGGCCTCCAGCCCACGCTTGCGGACAAGACCTGTATCGGCCGCAGGGGAAGGCTTTCCAGGGAGGAGGGGCGAAATCCTACGCTAAGGATTTTGGCCAAAGATAACTCCAGCGGCGAGGCTTGGACGAGGAGGTCAGTGCTGCACCAAATACAGCTTGTCAGCAACGTGCTTCTCTAAGCGCACTATTGGGCGACGGAGCGTCATTCTATCCCGCTATTTGGCGGCGAATCAATGAATGGCACGCCCTTTGCTCTTTGGATGAGCATGGAGCCGATCCTGCTGCTTGCAGGCAGGTTCCTGTGCCCTCAGCCGGAGCCATTCATGCCGCTTTCGTCATTTCGCAGAGCCGATCGTTTTCCCCGTGCGCGCATATTATCCCTTGCCGCTCTTGCATCCCCTGCACTCCTTGCAAGTACGCCGGCTGCCGCGGTCGATCTCGACGCTGGAGACTACGATCCGGCCAAGCCCGGCACCACGCTGGCGCTCGTCTATCTCCAGCACGCAGAGCGGGACGAGTGGCGTATCGATGACGAAAAGCTGCCGGGCGACAATCGCCTCAATAGCGATGTCACGATCGTTCGTGTCGTTCACTACGTCGACATCGGTGGTGTGACGGTCGCCCCGCAGGTCCTGGTTCCGGTCGCTGGATTGCGGGGACGCGGAGATCGCGCGACGCTCGGGAAAGCCAGCGGACTTGGCGACATCATTCTCGCGGCGCCGATCTGGCTCGTGAACAAGCCGGAGAGCAACACCTATTTCGGCATCACGCCCTATCTCTATCTGCCGACAGGTGACTATAAAAGCTCGCGGACGCTCAATGTTGGGGAGGATCGGTGGAAGCTGAACCTACAGGCTGCGGGCAGCGTCCGCATTGCTCCGCGCGTGGCGCTCGATGCGGGCGCGGACATCACCGTCTACGGGAAAACCGGCAATGACTATGCCGGCGGCCAGATGAGCCAGAAAGTGGGCTATCAGGTCCAGAGCTCGCTTCGCTACTTTCTGTCGAGCGCGGTCGACCTGCGAGCGGGCATTTCCCACGCGGACTTCGGTAAGTGGACCCAGGCCAGCATTATCAGTGCGGCGACGACCCAAACGAAATTCTGGGTCGGATCGGCGATCAAGCCCTTCGGGCCGACGCAACTGATCCTGACCTACGGGCGGGATCTCGACGTGAACAACGGGTTCAAGGAGGCCAACCGGATCAACGTCCGGCTTCTCTATGCCTTCTGAGCGCTGCCGATAGACTGCTGCTATGGCAGCAGTCTATCGGCAACTCGATGTTCGCCAGGACAAGCGGACTGAGAAAACCCGTCTGTTTCCGCCATTCTTGCGAATGGCACGGTGCTTGCTCTTCCTCCTTTGGTTGCTGCCGGACGGGCAAAATGGAGCATGCAAGATGACGACGGACCACCTATCATCCAACGAGACCTCCCTCAGTCTGACCGCCATGCTCGGCAACGTCTCTCTGGCACCGCTACTGGATATGGCCGAGCTGGCCGTGGCCGAAGGCGAAACCGTTGCTCGCGCGCGGGTGGATTTTCCCGCGGCGCTCGCGGTCGAGGGGATTCATCTGTGCTTCGGCGGCCTCTCTGTGCTGAGCGACGTGAGCCTGACGGTGGAGCGCGGCGAGACGGTCGGGCTGATCGGGCCGAACGGGGCCGGGAAGAGCTCGCTTCTCAATGTGATGAGCGGCTTCTACCGTCCCGATAAGGGCAAGGTCTTGATCGATGGCCGGACGGCGGGAGGGCTCGCGCCGCACCGGACCGCGCGTGCCGGTGTCGTGCGGACGTTCCAAAATCTCGGCCTGTTCCAGGGGATGAGCGTTCTCGATAACGTGCTCGCCGGGCGCACGCTGCACATCCGTGCGGGTTGGCCGCACTATCTCCTGCGCCTTCCTGCGGCCCGGAAGGAGGAGAGGGTCAACCGCGAACGGGCGATGGAGATCCTCACCCTCCTTGGTCTCGACCCTTATGCAGATCAACGTGCCGCAACGCTGCCTTACGGCGCGCAGAAACGAGTGGAGCTTGCTCGTGCCCTCGCGATGGAACCGGCTACCCTGCTGCTCGACGAGCCGCTGGCGGGCATGAATCCGGCCGAGAAGGCGGAGATGGCTGAGGCCATTCGCGCGGCGAACCGCCGACACGGCACGACGATCATCCTGATCGAGCATGATGTGGGTATCGTCATGGGGCTTTCGGATCGGCTCGTCGTCCTGGATCGCGGGCGCAAGATTGCCGACGGGCCGCCCGCGGACGTCGCGGCGATGCCCGAAGTGATGGCGGCCTATCTTGGCACCGCGCGGAACACCGCCGGGAAGAAAGCGGCATGAGCTTTTTCCTCAATGTCCTGGTCGGCGGGGCTCTCGCCGGCGTGATGTATGCGCTCGTGGCGATCGGTTTCGTCCTCATTTACCGGGCGTCGGGCGTTTTCAACTTCGCGCAAGGGACGATGATCCTCTTCGCCGCGCTCACCTTTGCCAATCTGGTGGAAATGGGCGCGCCGATGCTACTCGCCTTCCTCGTAACGTTTGCCCTGCTGATCGGGAGCGCTTTCCTGACCGAGCGCCTGGTGCTGCGGCCCTTGGCAAACCGGTCTGTCATAACGCTCTTTCTCGCGACGCTGGGCCTTAGCTATATCTTCGAGGGCGTCGCCCAGATCGCGTGGGGCACGCAGGTCCATTCGCTCGACATCGGTTTGCCAGATGAACCAGTCGATCTTTTCGGCCTGTCGATCAGCAGCTTCGATCTCGCGGCAACGGCTATTGCGGCGCTTCTGGTCGTCGGCCTCGCCCTCTTGACGGGGCGGACGGGTCTTGGCCTTGCCTTGCGCGCCGTCGCGGCCGACCCGCTGGCGGCGCTTTCGATCGGTATCCGGCAGGAGCGCGTGACCGTTATCGCCTGGAGTCTCGCCGGCTTCGTGGCGCTGGTCGCGGGCCTGCTCTGGGGTGCACGTTCGGGCGTGCAATTCTCGCTCGCACTTATCGTGCTGAAAGCCCTGCCTGTCCTCATCATCGGTGGGTTCACCTCCGTAGGCGGCGTGATCGTCGCTGGGATCGTGGTCGGCGCAGGGGAGAAGCTTGCCGAGATATTCCTCGGACCAGTCATCGGTAGCGGGATCGAGAACTGGTTCGCCTATGTCCTTGCGCTCCTGTTCCTGATGATCCGTCCCACGGGCCTGTTCGGCCAGCGCGACCTCGCGAGGATCTGACCGGCATGGCGGCGATACTTCCCTCCGATCCGGCAGCAACGCAGGTCGCACCCGTCAGGACGGGCCGACGCTGGCCTTTGTGGCTGCTGGCCTTGTTCACCGTCGCGCTCCTGCCTTTCGCCATCGGCTCGGATTACCTGTTCAGTGCAATCTTGGTGCCGCTGCTGATCCTGTCGTTGGCGGGATTGGGGCTCAATGTCCTGACTGGCTACGCGGGGCAGCTCTCGCTCGGTTCCGCGGCTTTCATGGCGGTGGGTGCCTTTGCGACGTACAATCTGCAGCTGCGCTTGCCAGGACTGCCGATGCCGCTTGCAATGGCGGGGGGCGGCATCGTGGCGGCGGGCACAGGGCTGGTGTTCGGCTTGCCGAGCCTTCGGGTCAAAGGCTTTTATCTGATCGCCTCGACGCTTGCGGCGCAGTTCTTCATCCCCTGGCTTCTGTCCCAATATTCCTGGTTCTCCAACGGCAACGATTCTGGTGTCGTCACGGCGCCCCCGTTAAAGCTTGGGCCGTTGGATCTCGATAGCCCTGCGGGCCGCTATGCCCTGACCCTGACCATCGTCGCACTTGTCACCTGGGGAGCGTCCAACCTGGTGCGCGGGCCGGCGGGCCGGGCGTGGATCGCTGTGCGCGACATGGACTTGGCGGCCGCGGCTATCGGCATCGCGCCCGGTCGCGCCAAGCTGTTCGCCTTCGCCGTGAGTTCCTTCATCCTTGGTGTCGCTGGCGGGCTTTGGGCCTTCACCTATCTCGGGACGGTGGAGCCGGCCGGATTCGATCTCGACCGCTCCTTCCAGATCCTCTTCATCGTCATCATCGGTGGACTGGGAAGTATCCGTGGTAATTTTCTCGGGGCAGCCTTCATCGTTCTTCTGCCGGTCGGATTAAGTATCGCCGCCGGCGTGCTCGCGGGTTCGCAAGTCGATCCTGCCCTGATCGAGAACATTCAGAAGGTCATCTTCGGAATACTCATCATTTTCTTTCTCATCGTCGAACCGGACGGTCTGACAACATTGGTCGACCGAGCGCTCCGTACCCAGTTCCGCTGGATCGGTTCCAGGAAGTCCGGGAACCAGGAGTAACTGCATGAATAATTCTCGTTCGAAGCCCCTGTTGCTGCTGGCCGCCGCCGGCACGCTGCTGACCCTTTCGGCCTGCGGCAAGAAAGCGGAGCCCACCCAGGAGGGCTTGGCGCCCGCGGCGCAGGGCAAGGCGCAATATTTCCCGCTTCAGAGCTATCGCGTCGGTCCCTATGCCGCTGGCGGCAGCGGGTTCTTCGGCGGCTTCATCGACTATATGCAGCTCGTCAATGCGCGTGGCGGCGTTAACGGCGTTCCGCTCAGCTGGGCGGAATGCGAGACCGAATATGATGTCGAGAAGGGCGTTGAATGCTATGAGCGACTGAAGAAGAGCTCGGACGGATCGCCGACGGCGGCGACCAACCCGCTGTCGGTGGGGATCGCCTATGCGACGCTCGATCGTTCGACGTCAGACAAGATCCCGCTGATCACGATCAATCACGGCCGGACGGATTCCACCGACGGCAGCATCTTCCCCTATGTCTTTCCGCTGCAACTCAACCCCTACAGCGAAGTCTCGGCAATCTTCAATTTCATCGGCACCCGTAGCGGCGGGCTCGATCATCTGCGCGGCAAGAAGATCGCCGTGCTCTACCATGGTTCGCCCTATGGCAAGGAGACCAACGGGGTCATCGACAGGCTTGCCAGTCGCTATGGCGTGACGGTCGAGAAGATCGAGGTGCCGCATCCCGGCAACGAGCAGCAGTCGCAGTGGCTCAAGATCAAGCAGTTCGCTCCGGAATGGGTGATCCTGCGCGGCTGGGGGGTGATGAATCCGGTGGCGATCAGGACCGCGCGAAAGGTCGGCTTCCCCACCGATCGCATCATCGGCAACATCTGGAGCAATTCGGAAGAAGACGTCGTTCCAGCTGGCGCGACGGCGAAGGGCTATATCGCCATCACCACCCACCCTTCGGGAACCAACTTCCCCGTTCTCCAGCAGATCAAGGCCGAGGTCATTGAGAAGGGGCAGGGTAACCTCGCGGATCCCAAGCGCTTCGGTACCGTTTACTATAATCTCGGTGTCGTGAACGGCATTCTCAATGTGGAAGCGGTTCGCGTCGCGCAGGAGAAGTTCGGCCACCGACCGCTTACCGGCGAGGAAGTGCGCTGGGGCTTCGAACATCTGAACATCGACGCGGTCCGCCTCCAGGCTCTCGGTGCGGTCGGGCTTGTTCAGCCCCTGAAGCTGAGCTGTGCCGACCATGAAGGCGGCGGCGCCGTGCGCTTCCAGCAATGGGACGGCGCGAAATGGAACCTCATCAGCGACTGGGTGCAGGCCGACCGTCCGTTTCTGCGGCCCATCATCGAGGAGTCCGCACGAAAATATGCCCGCGAGAAGGGCATCAACCCGCGCAACTGCGCGAAGGAGTCGTGAGGCCAGCATGACCGGCGCGCCGATCATCCAAGTGCGGAACCTGGAGGTCTGCTACGGCGAGACCGTCCAGGCCGTGCGCGGCATTTCGCTTGCCGTGCCGGCCGGCGCCTTCGTCGCGCTGATCGGCGCCAACGGGGCGGGCAAGACCACCTTGCTGCGCAGCCTCTCCGGCCTCGTGGCGCTCCAGCGCGGCCGGGTAACCGCCGGCCATGTCCTGTTCGACGGCGCAGACATCGCCGGGCGCTCTCCCAGCATGCTCACGACAGGAGGAATCGGTCAGGTGCTGGAAGGCCGGCGCTGCTTCCTCCCGATGACTGTGGAGGAAAATCTGCGGGTCGCGACCTTCGCTCAGGGCCTGTCGCGGCGCCGGACACGCGACGCGATCGATGGCGCGTATGTGCTGTTCCCGCGGCTCGCCGAGCGCCGCCGGACGCCCGCTGCACTACTGTCGGGCGGCGAGCAGCAGATGCTGGCGGTGGCGCGAGCGCTGGTGGGGTCACCGCGGCTTCTGTTGCTCGACGAGCCGACCATGGGACTGGCTCCGCAGACCGCCGAGGAGATCATCGCGGGTGTCGCCAGGCTCAATCGTGATCAAGGTGTCGCAGTGATCCTCGCCGAGCAGAATGCCGGCCTAGCGCTGGTCCATGCCGATACGGCCCATGTCATCGAAAACGGTGCGATCCGCCTCTCGGGGACCGGCGCCGAACTCGCCGGCCACGGCGAACTCTGGGCGGCCTATTTGGGTCTGCCTGACGCTCCATCTCCAATGCCCTATCATCACGAGTTGGACTTGTAACGGTTTTGTGCCGGTCACCTGAGCGATTAGAGCTCGCAACAGGAGACCGACGAGATGATCAAGCATACAGAAGAGTTCAAGCAGGAGGCGGTGCGGATTGCACTGACCA
>Ga0068852_100000236_pt1 | contig 37281 bp, 25 predicted proteins | sample KBSCornC22_FD_66594 | JGI IMG/M metagenome (GOLD analysis project Ga0068852, IMG submission 66594) | Corn rhizosphere microbial communities from Kellogg Biological Station, Michigan, USA - KBS Corn C2-2 | ecosystem: Host-associated > Plants > Roots > Rhizosphere > Soil ... | reverse complement strand
GCGCAGGGGCGGCAGGAGGTGTCCAGCGCGAGTTCCGATCGCGTGCTCGTCGTCACCTACCGTCTCGTCAACGGTGCAGGCCGCGATATCACGGCGGTGAAGGGCACGGTCGAGGTCCGCGATGCGGCGGGCGAGCGGCGCAGTGGATGCTGGCTCGACGAAACGCGCACTCTCGAAGCGTTTTCCGGCATCGAGGTGCGCTGCGGCAACATGATGCGCTCGGCCGACGCGCGCGAACGCGAATTCGCCGCGCTGCCGGCGCAGGACGTCACGGTGTCCTGGGAACCCGTGGAAGTGGTCTTCGCTGACGGCAAGCAGCTCAGCGTGCCGCGTTGAAGCATCGGCGAAAACTTCAGGCGAAGGTCACGGCATAGACCGGCGGCAGGTTCAGCGACACAGCGCGCCAGTGGTCGCCCTGGTCGTCGCTGAGCCAGACTCCGCCAGTCGTCGAAGCCATGGCCAGCAGCGAGCCGTCGCGGTTCACCGCGAGGCCGTGGCGATAGACGAGGTCGTAGGCGGGCTGCGGCGGCAGACCATGGCGCAGCGTGTCGAAGTGACGGCCGCCGTCGCGCGTGCGCGCCACCACGAATTGCGCATCGACCGGGATGCGGCACTCGTCCTTGACCGCAGGCACGAACCACGCGGTATCCGGATCCTGCGGATGCACGGCTACGGCGAAGCCAAACACCGACGGCGGCACGTTCGGCACGTCGCGCCAGCTGCGCGCGCCGTCCTGGCTGACGAACACGCCGTTGTGGTGCTGCACCCAGAGCGTGTCGGGATCGGACGCGCATTGCACCATGCGGTGCGGATCCTGGATGTTCGGGTCGTCGCGCAGTTCCGGCGGCATGTAGTCGGCGTACATGCCGGTCGCGCAGAGGTTCCAGCTTGCGCCGGCGTCGTTGCTCTGCCAGACGCCGCCACACGACACGGCGATGCGCAGCACGCGTGGATCGCGCGGGTCGACGCAGATCGAATGGATGCCGGGCTGGTCGTAGCCGCCGCCGAACCACTTTGCGCGATTGGGAACATTCCACAACGCGTCAACGAGGTGCCACGACGCGCCGCTGTCGTCGGAGCGGAACAGTCCGCCGGGAATCGTGCCCGCCCAGAGCCGCCCGGGCTCGTCTGCGCCGCCGGCTTCGAGCGACCACAGCAGCTTCAGCGTCGCCGCAACCGCAGGCTTGCCGTCGCCCGTCGCGAGCATCTCTCCGGGCGGATAGGTAGGCACGGCGATCTCCTGCCAGCTTTCGCCACGATCCGTCGAGCGCTGCAGCTTGACGCCGAAATGACCGAGGTTCAGCGCTGCGTACCAGCTGCCATCACGCGCGTCCGCCAGCGCGAGGCTGACGTTGTCGCCGACGAAGGCATGACTTTCGATGCGCCAGTCGGCGCCGTTCTCGCGCAGGACGAACAGACCTTTGCGCGTCGACAGCAGCAGGCGTCGGTGCATGACTCAACCTCCCGAAAGGGCTTGCAGCAGGTAGATCTCGGTATCTGCCGCGACCGTAGTCGCATGCAGGTCGCTCTTGTCGCGCAGTGCGTTTCCATTGATGAACACGGCGACGTGATGGCGCAGCGCGCCGTGTTCATCGACCACGTAGCCGCGCAGCGGCGGACACCGCTTGAACGCGGCATCGAGCGCATCGTGCAGCGTAAGTCCGTCGACGAGGAAGCCGGCATCGCGATCGGCTGAGGCCGGTAGCCAGCGGGCAAGCGCAGAAGCCAGCACGATCTTCGGCATGCGTACGCTCCAGCCGCAGTGGCGCGGCATCGTCACGACATTCTGCACACGTGGAGACTCCATCGTGAAGCGTCGCACCGCGCGCTTGCGGTCAAGCGTGCCTGGCGTGGTCCCGCGAGCTGCCACGCCGGTTGGCGGTCTGCGGCGCCGACGACGTTCCGGCACGTGCAGGCCGCGCAAGCCTAGCGCAATTGCTGCTCGCGGGCTTGTGTACTCGTCGCGCGTAGCGCGCTCCGGCGCCGCCTGGGTCGTCGCGGCGGATCGGTTCGCACCAGGGCACGCAGCGCGAGCCGCGCGACGAGTGCGTGAATCAGCGTCAGGGCGGCGATCGACAATGTCGTTGTATCCATACAGTTCTCCACAAGAGCGGCACTCCGGCCGCGTCGTATCCATCGTGTGGTGAGGGTGTCCTGTCGCGCGCGCAGACGCGCCGCGCGTCGCGGCACTAGCGCGTATAGCGCCGGCGCGTTTCCTCCAGGCGTTGCCGGGCGCGGTCGAGATTGCGTTGCAGCGTGATCGCAAGTTCCGCGAGCCGCGGCGAAATTCGCCAGCGTCCGTTGCCCAGTGTTTCGGCCAGTCCTGCCAATCGCAGATTGGCCAGATCGCGTGTCGTGTTGCTCGGCAGGGTATTCAGATTGCGCGCGATTTCGCCGGGAGCCAGACCGTCCAGGTCGTGCTCGGCCAGCATCAGCAAGGTGCGCAGCGCCCGTTGCTGGGCGGCGTTGGCGTACTTCTCGTCAGTCATGACGGTGCATTCCCCTCGTCCGTGTGGGGGCGCCGTGTCGGCACGCGGCGCAGCGTTGGAAACCCCTCAGTCCGCTGAGGGGGTGCGTGAACTCAGGGAGGGTCTCGCGAGCGGCGCAGGGGACATTCTTGTCCGCATGGCGCGGCGCTGCTCGGCGCGACGGTGTCGCGCGTTCTAACCATACGGGTACGTTTGGTAAGGTCGCGAACGACGGATTCGCGAGCGAATGGCGACGATACAAATTTCGTTTGGGTGAATTTCCCAATCGTCGCCACGAAACTTTCCTATTGCGCAAAGCGATTGCAGTAGGTGAAATGCGCGAGCCCGAGTTCTTTTGCTTTTCTGGAAACTGATGCGTTCGTGTCTGTTTCGCCGTCACGCCAGAACGCAGGTGTGCCCGGTGCGAAAACACCGGTGAACAACGGGCAGCAGTCCGAATGCCGCCAGGCGGCGGCGTGAGGACTGGATCGGCAGGGCGGAGGCGTGACGCTGCGGCATGGGGAAAAGACAAAAAGCGCTGCGGGACAAAATTGTCCCTCACTAAAAATTCTGGGTCAGCGATAGTCCACAGTCAAGTGGTGCATACATGGATTTTTTCGGACGGCTGCGGGAAGAACGCGCACGGCTGGGTCTGACCCAGCAGGAAGTCGCCGATACGGCGAACGTGCATGTGAAGACGGTACGGCGCTGGGAATCGCAAGTCGCGATCCCGCTCGACGCGATGATTCCACTGCTCGCGATCGGCTACGACGTGCAATACGTCGCGAGCGGCGTACGCAGCAAGAACATCAGCGAAGTGCGCGAGAAAGGCGTCGACTACGAAGTCGCTCCGGGCTATTCGCGCGATGAACTGGATCTGCTGCGCAGCTATCGCGCGCTGACGCCCGGACAGCGCGAGCAGGCGCGCGCCATGCTCAACGTCCTGGCGCTGAGGATACCCGCGGTCATACGGGAATCGCGCGCAGCGGCCAGGAAAAGCCGATCTTCGCGCGATGGAGAGTCGATACCGGCGGCGTCGCCATCGCCGGCTCGATCAAAATCGCGGACGCGTCGCGGCGGCTAGCTCCGGCTCGGCTGACGGCGGTGCCTGTGTTCTGAGCGTCCCGATGCGTCTTGAAGTAAGCCGCGGTATCGCAACGATCGCGTGCCGCTCATACGCGTTCGCCGTGTGATCAGCGGCGGCTCTGATCGACGATCAGGCTCGGCGTTGTCGTTGCCCGTTTCGCGGTTCTGCGCTGTGGCCCTGTATCGCGTCTTGTGATCGCACGGCGCCATGTACCTCACGCGGAAATGTTCCTCGCGATCGCGCCGGGCGCAACCATGCGGCAGCGAATGGCCGACACAAATTTCCGGTTGCCAATTATCTTTGTACTTTTTATGTTGCGAAAATCTATTGCAACAGGTGAAATTACTGCGCAGCTCACTGATGTCGCGGTGACGCGACACGGCTGCGGTGGTTTTTTCAGCCAGGAGGAATGGACATGGATCGTTATGCCCGATTGCAGGAAGAGCGGCTTCGACTGGATTTGAGCAAGAAACGAGTGGCGGAGATCGCGGGCTCGGCTCCACGCTCGATCACTCGCTGGGAGAGCCGCAGCGGAATGTCAGTGGCTGCGCTCGCGGCGCTGGCTGAGCACGGCTACGACGCGCAGTACGTGTGCATCGGCCGCCGCAGCATGAACAGCCAGGCGCCGGTCGGGAACAGTGAACCGCCGGAAGACGCACCTTACATCCCCGCGTTTTCACCGGACGAGGTCGAATGGGTCACTCGGCTGCGCAAGCTCGATCCCGACCAGCGCCGGCAATTGCAAGCTGTGTTCGACGTGCTCGCACCGAAGCCGCGCCGCGCGAAGCGTCCGCGACGCAAGCCGGCGCAGGATGTTGAATTGGCGCAGGATGCCGCACCGACGGATGACACCGCGCCGATGCAGGAGATCGCACCGGCGCAGGACACCGCAGCGACACAGAACCTTGCGTCGGTGCCTGGTCCAACGCTCGCGGTGCCGCTCACCGAACCGGCGTGAACCGGCTGCAGCCCGGCATCGCAACCGGTATGCGTTGGCTCAGCCGAGCTGCTGAAGGATGGCGTCCGCGGTCTTCAGGCTGAAGGCCGCGATCGTCAATGTCGGATTCGCCGTGGTCACGGTCGGGAACGTGCCGCTGCCGACGAGATACAGGTTGCTGTGGTCCCAGCTGCGTTGGTTCGCATCGACGACCGATGTGCAAGGGTCGCTGCCCATGCGATACGTGCCGACGATATGGCCGGCGCCGAAATACTTGAAGCGCGTGGGCTTGCCGTCGACCTCATACTCGAACGAGGTCGGATCGTTCGGCGCGGGTGTGGTCGTGTACTGCGTCGCGCCCATCTTCGCGAAGATCGCATCGGCCACTTGTTTCGCCGCGACGAAGCCCTTCCTGGTGTAGTCGGACAGGTCGTAGTGAATCTCGGGCCGCGGCAGGCCCAGCGGATCGAGTTCGTCCGACAGGCTCACGTAGTTGGTCGCTTCCGGCGACTGTTCCACCAGAAAGCCCAGGCGGAACTGTCGCGACAGCCCATGGTTCAACGCATTCACGAGCGCACTTCCCCAGAGCGCGCTCGGCGCGGACTCGCCAGCGGCCGGCGGGTTGAGCTGGCTCACGTTCATGCCGTTGATGAAATCGATCGTCGTCGTGTCGGGATCGCCGACCGCGAAGTTCCAGCCTTCGTTGCCGATCTCGATGCGGAACGCGGCGCGCTCGGAACGGAACGCGCCGTCACGCAGGCTTTCGATGCCGGCCGTCGCAAGCGGTCCGCGATACGGGTAGACCGGCTGCGGAGCGAGCGCCCACGCGAGGTACAGCGGATGGTCCATGAGGTTCTGGCCGACGCAGCCGCTGGTGTTGGCGACGCCGTTCGGATAGCGGCCGCCGTTCTTCGACATCAGCAGCAGGCGCGGCGTCTCGATCGCATGCGCGGCGATCACGTAGATCTTCGCCGTGACCGTGCCGCTCGCTGTCGCCGGTCCGGTGACCTGCTGGTACTGAACGTAGTCGATGCCGCTGACCTGCTTGTCTTCGCCGATCGTGACGTGGCTCGCGACGGTCTGCGGCCATACGGTCACGTTGCCGGTGTCGAGCGCGCTGTTGAGACTGACGCTCGGGTCGTACTTCGCCTGGATGGGACAGATCGGAATGCAGTTGGTGTTGCCGGCGCAGACGCGGCGGTTCTGGTACGGCTGCGAGTTGCGTCCGGCCGGTGTGCCGGTCACGTTGACCGGCAGGGTTTCCCAGGTCATGCCCTGTGTCGCGGCATCGACCGCATCGTCGACGAGACTGTGCGGAATCGCCTGCATCGGATAGTTGTATCCCTGTGGAAACGTGATACCGAGGAAGGACTGCTCGGCCACGTTCGCGGACACGCCGATCTCGGTTTCGGCCTTGCAATACCAGGGATCGAGTTCGCCGTAGGTGATCGGCCAGTTCACTTCCTGCTGGTAGACCGTCTGCATCTGGAAGTCGTTGGGCAGGAAGCGCAGGCTCGTGCCGAGCCAATGCCGCATCGTGCCGCCGGCGACGCGTTCGTACGTGCTCGCGAACGCCTTGGGACCCTGCTGGATCAGATACGCCTGGTGCGGGTCCTGCCAGTTGTCGGCGCGCAGCGTCAGCACGGTCGGACGGCCCGCTGCAAGCGTCGACGGATCGGTCAGGTTGCCGCTGCCCGGTGGCGTGAACAGGTCCGGCGTATACGGCGACTCCGGCGTCTTCGCGACCGACGTGTAGAAGCGCTGCATGAACGCATTGATGTTCGGTGGCACTCCCGCGCCGGCTTCGAGCACCAGCACTTTCTTACCGGCGAGTCCTAGCTGCTTGGCCAGGATCGAGCCGGACGCGCCGGCACCGACGATGACGACGTCGTAATCGGTCTGCGGATTGCTCATGACGCGGCTCCCGTGAAATCCGCGAGCGACGGCGGATTCTTCGCCCAGTAGCCGAAGGTGTAGTTGCTGTAGCCCATCGGATGCGCCTGCGCCACGTTCCAGGCCCAGCCCTGCGTATACGCATCCATCGAGATGACGACCGACGGCGGCGGTCCCGGCGGCGGCTTCGGACTGTTGTAGGCCTGCAGCACCTTCGGGTCGTACCAGCTGCCGAGGTACCAGGCGAGCATGATGCTGCGCGCGAGGTAGCAGACGTCGGCACCGTTGTCCTCGAACACCTGCGCCGCGATCTGCGCGGCGCTCATGCTCTGCGCGACGGCGCTGTCGTAGATCGACAGCAGCTGCGTGAACGTCGCGCCGCCGTTCTTCTGCGCCGTGTCGAAATACTGCTGCGGCACGGTCGACGGCGACAGCGGCGGCGCGAGGTTGGCGGCATTGATGCCTGTCAGTAGCGCCGACAGGTTGACGAAGCTGGTCATCGGATCGCTGGCCATGGGCATGCCTGTAAAGTCGATGGAGATCCGCGCGCTTACTGCGCGCGTTCGAGGATGAACGTGAAGTCCGACGTGCGGCCTGTCGTCGCCGCCGCGTTGCCGTGGCAGTTCATGCAGCTCGACGAGGACTGCGGCACGCTGCCCTGGATGTAGGTCTCGAGCGTGCTGTTGGCGAGGAAGGCCGGTGCCGGCACGCCGTTAGGATCGGTCTTGCTTTGCGGGTCGGTTGGCCACTGCGTGCTGATCAGCGTGTAGTTCTGCCAGACCGTGCCCTGCAGCAGTGCGGTGAACGCGCTGCTCATCTGCACGACCTCGGCGCTGATCGGAATCACGCGCGTGACCTGGCTCGTGAAGCCGTTCGGAAACGGCTGGATGTTCGGATTCCACGGCCGCGGCGGTGGTTCGTTGACCGCGCACTGGGTGCAGCCGGCGCGGTAGAAGTTGTAGTGCGCTTTCAGTTTTCCCGCATCGACGTCAGCCTGTTCCGGCGCGTTGGCCGACTGCTCGAATGTCGACCAGGTCCACTGCGGCGAACCCGTGGTCTTGTGCGCGATATGCAGGCCGACGAGGCCGAGCGTCGCCGTCGTGCACGACTCCTCGATGCGCGGGTTGTCCTGCGGCGGCGTATAGACGAGCGCCTGCGTGGTATGGAATGCCGTCGCGTCGTCGCTGCGGTCGAGCACCCTCCACGCGGCCTTGACCATGATCGCGCCGACCGTGCCGTTGCTGCCGCTCGTCACGGTGCCTGACGGAAAATCCACGGTGGCCGTGAACGCACTCTGGCCCGGCTTGCTGTAGAGATCGTTCTGCACGATGTATTCGAACATCGGCCGGTTGACGAGGATTTCGTAGCGCACGTAGCGGCCGTGCTGGTCGATCAGCGGTCCGGTGTCGAACGGCTCAACCGTGGCCGACAGCACGTCCGGCGTCTTGCCGACCATGCTCAGTACGCGTGTGCCCTTGGATACGCCAACGTTGCGGCACGCAGGCGGAATCGTGCGCGGGGCATCCCAGGCGCCGGGTTTCGCGCCGCCGGCTTTCATGACGTCGGACAGTTCCTTCCACTGCTCCCACTGCGTCGGTGCGTCGCCGCCGGGCAGACTGCCCTTGCCGATCACGCCGCCGCCCGCGGGCGCATTGAGCGAGAGGAAAGTGAGCCACGAGTAATAGTCGAAACCGAGCTGCAGGTTCGCCAGCGTGATCGGCGGCACGATCGTCGCGTCGCAAGGCAGGCCGCTCGTCAGCAGCGCCGGCGTGATCGCTGTGGTCGGCGGCGTCACATTGCAGTTCGTCACCGGCGGATCAATCGGCGGCGACGGCGGCTGTCCCACAGGCTGTAGCGAACACCCCACGGCCAGCGCCAGCACCGTCGCCGCGCCACCTGCGACTGCCCATTTCCCGCTGCGTTTCATCGGACTTCCCCTGGCTGGCGACCGCATTGACGGCACCGCATCCGGAGCGTTCGGCGCGCAGGCGCGGGGCTGTCGCAGGCGACAGAACGCCGCACGAGCTTCAGGCGCGCCACCACGCCCGTCGTGTCAGTGCTGCTTGAAAACTGGCTTTCCCCGGTAGCCGCAACGGTTTCCAGTCGACGTGCGGCCAGATTTGTTGCGCTTGCTTCAGCGTATACAGGTGTACGAACCACATCACGCTGCGATGCCGCAAAGTGCACTGCAGATGGCGTCATCGCCGCCTGTTCTGAAGAAAGCGCGAAAGTGGAGTGGCAACGATCACCGGTACGACAGCAACCGGATCGCCGCGTTCCGGCGCCATCTTCGCAGCCGACGTGGCAGGTGACGGGGCAGCGGTGAGTGCCAGTCAGTGCGGAGCGCCGGTACGGTATCTGCCCACCTGCGCCGGACTGACGGCAGTGAGGAAAATCTACATAGCGATTTAACGCGCAATTTGCATATGTCCGGCTCAGTTCCGCTCCACTGGCATTCCGGTGTCGTCACAAGATCCGCGCCGGCGCTCAGCTCCTCTGTCGCGCTGCGCAGTGCCCTCAGTCGCCTGTAACCAAGGACGGGCTCCATGACTCATCCACGTCTCCACCTATCTCTGCTCGGCGTTTTCTTCGCCCTGTCGGCAACCGCGTACGCGAGCGACCCGCCTACCTATCCGGGCGTCTCGATCCCGAGCGTATTGAGCCCCGGTGCGATCACGGCCGAGGTGCCGCTGTACGTCGAGTACGACAAACGCCTGCGCGCTTCGGAACAACTGTCGGCGCTGGGTTCTGAACTGTTCGGCGAGCAGGTGTCGCTGTACACGGGCCAGACGGCGTTTCGTCACGTCGACATCGACGTGCCCGGCAACAACGCGCTGCCGGTGCAGCTGAGCCGGCGCTACACGATCTCGACGCTGGTCGACAATCAGCTGTTCGATGCGCGCGGCGGTCCGGGCAATCCCTATGGCGGCCTGGGCAACTGGGACATCGAAGTGCCGCACATCTACGGCACCTTCGATTCGGTCCATCTGTGGAATTATCCGTTGGGTGCGACCACCCAGCAGCCGCGCTGCAGCGACTTCTGGCTGCCGCAGGCGCGCGAGGGGTTCGAGCCGACCGATATCTGGTCGGGCAACAAGGTCAGCATTCCCGGCAAGGGCGAGAAGGAGCTGCTGTGGCTCCATGCAGACTATCCGCCGCGGCAGTTTCCCAGCGATGGACGCTCGCCGACCTGGACGACGAGCGACTTCGACGCGTTCCGCTGCATCACGTTGTCCTCGCCCTCGGACGAAGGTTTCGTCATGACGACGCGCGACGGCGTGTCGTATCGCTTCGACGTGTATATCGAACGCGACTTCCCGACCGTGCGCATGGGCAAGACGGGCAATCCGCGCAAGGCGGTCTACCTGCTCGCGAGCGAAGTCACCGATCGCTACGGCAACTGGGTGCATTACACCTACAACGGCAACGGGCATCCGATTTCGATCACGTCCAGCGACGGCCGGGCGATCACGCTGACCTATGGCGCACCGCCCCATCCGGGCGAGCCGGCCGATCCCAATCGCCTGCTGAGCGCGAGTGTGTCGCTGTCCGCGCCAGCCCAGACACGCACATGGACTTATGCCTATGCGAAGCAACTCGGGACCCAGGCACCCGACCACCTGTCGCGCCTGACCTCCGTCACGCTGCCGGACACGGTCTCCACCTGGCAGTTCGACTACGCCAGCCTCAACGCCGTAGACAACCATTACCTCTACGTCACGTACCTGCCGCCGAACAAACCCGGCAAGGAATGCCTGCCGCCGGAGATCAGCACGCCGGGCGGTGACTTCGGTCTGCGCATCACGCACCCGTCCGGTGCCACGGGCGATTTCGTGTTCGAACTGCTGCGCACCGACCGCTTCAATCTGCCGAAATCGAACTGCAAACCGTTGGCCGGTGGCGGCAAGTACCTGGTGGCGCCGTACATCGACGCGTTCCGGCTGGTCTCCAAGACGATCTCCGACACGCAGACGAGTTCGAGTGCCTGGACCTACGGCTACGGCGCACTGCCCGACGTTCCGCGCTCGGAAACGATCATCACGCAGCCCGACGGCAACATCGTCCGGTACGAATTCTCCAACGCGTATGGCGCCACGCTGGCCGACGCGCCGCCGGGTCTGGCGATCGAAGGCCAGCTGCTCTCGACGACCACCTTCCAGGGCGGCAACCCGTTACGGATCCAGACGAACACCTATGCGACCGGCCCCGATACGCTCAATGCGCCGTTCGCCGGGTATCCGTTCCCGTCGCGCTATGGCGTCGTCAGTGCCGGGGATGACGGTTCGTCGGGCAGCGTACGGCCGCTGCTGTCGACGACGATCACGCAGCAGAGCGTGCGCTTCACGCGCCGGCATGAGTCCTTCGACGTGCTCGCGCGACCGCTCGCGATCACGCGCGAGAGCACTGCCGTCACCGGCAACGTGCTGCTGCACACCACGGCCGAGACGACGGTCTACGACGACAAACGGGCGATCTGGGTGCTCGATCTCGTCGACACCGTCACGCATCCGACGCTGCCCTCGACGCCGATGGTCGACACCGACTACGACGCGCTCGGTAATCCGGTCCGCGTTGCCGCGTTCGGCCGCGAACAGCGCACGATGACCTGGCGCAGCGACGGGACGCTGCAGAGCGTCACGGTCGGCACGCCGCCCGATCCGGCCGGTCCGAACACGACGACGCTCGGTCCGTTCAAGCGCGGCGTGCCGCAAAGCGTGACGAATGCCGATCTGACCTCGAGCACTGCGGTCATCGACGATGCCGGCGATATCCGCGCGGTCACCGACGAGAACGGCTACACGACGAGCTACGGCTACGACGCGCTGCGGCGACTGACGTCGATCAGCCATCCGACCGGCGACCCCGTCGCCTGGAACCCGACGACGATCCAGTACGACCGCGTCGGCACCGAGGCCGGCATCGACGGTACGCACTGGCGCCAGACCGTGAGCACCGGCACGGCGCGCAAGGTCATGCACTACGACCAGCGCCTGCGGCCGCGGCTCACCAGCGAATACGACACGGCCAACGTATCCGGCACACAGCGCCATGTGCGGCGCGGCTTCGACTTCGCCGGCCGCGAGACCTTCGTCGGCTTCCCGTCGGCATCGAGCACCTCGACGGACGGCACGGCCACGACGTACGACGCGCTCGGCCGCGTCACCGGGACCGCACAGGATTCCGAGCTCGGCACGCTGTTCACGTCGACGGTCTACGACCCGGAATCGTTCACGACGCACGTCACCAACGCGCGCAGCAAGACCACGAGCACGACGTACCAGATCTTCGACGAACCGGAGATGTCGGCGCCGCTGACGATGACCGAGCCGCTCGGTGTCACGACGGCGTTCACGCGCGATGTGTTCGGCAAGCCACTGACCCTGACGCGCAGCGGGACGTACAACGGCACGCCGGCCAGTGTGACGCGGCGCTACGTCTACGACGCGAACCAGCGGCTGTGCAAGACGATCGAGCCCGAGAGCGGTGCGACCGTGCTCAGCTACAACAGCTCGAATCTCGTCGAGTGGAAGGCGAGCGGCCAGGCATTGACGAGCACGACCGACTGCGAGCGCGGCAGCGTCGGTGCGGCCGAGAAAGTCGGCTACGTCTACGACCAGCGCGACCGTCTTGCTCAAACCACGTTCGGCGATGGCAGCCCGGCGATCACACTAACCTTCGCACCGGACGGCCTGCCGATCACCGTGCAGTCGGACAACAGCACCTGGACGACGGTCTACAACCAGCGCCGCCTCATGACAAGCGAGACGCTGAGCCTGGGCGGCACGAACTATCCGCTGAGCTACACGCACACGCCCAACGGCCATGTCGCGAGCCTGACCTATCCGGACAGCACCACGGTTGCCTACACGCCGAACGCGCTGGGCGAGGCGACGCAGGTCGGCGCCTACGCGACCGCGATCACGCGGCATGCGAACGGCGCACTCAGGAACCTGACCTATGGCAACGGTATCGCGCACACGACGCAGCAGAACCGGCGCGGACTGCCCAGCCGCAGCACCGACACCGGTGTGCTCGACGACGAATACACCTACGACGAGAACGCCAACGTCATGGGCATCACCGATGCACTCCATGCGATGTTCACGCGGACGATGGTCTACGACGACCGCGACCGGCTGACCGCGGCGACGAACACGGTGCTGTGGGATCCGCAGGCGAACTTCGAGTACGACGCGCTCGACAACCTGCGCCGCAGCATCAACCCGACCTTCGGCGACTGGACCTACGTCTACAACGCGACCACGCGGCGCCTCGACCACATCCAGTCGACGAGCGAAGGAACCATCCTCACCTACGGCTACGACACGCGCGGCCGCGCCACGGCGCGCGCGCTGGCCGGGACCTCGCAGACCTTCGCGGTCGATCTGGCCGATCGCGTCACCAGCGTGAAGCAACCCGTGCAGGGCACGCCCGCAGTCGTCGCGGCGTACCGCTACGACGGGCACGGCCGCCGGACGAGCACGACCGAAGAAGGCACGACCACCGTGCAGGTCTACAGCCAGGCCGGCCAGCTCATGTACCAGAGCAGCCCGCTGAGCGACGGCATCTTCCGCAGCGGGTTCCAGAGCGCCGACGCGCCGTACCCCGCATCGATCGGCAGCACCACGCGCTACGTCCATCTCGGCCGCCACCTGATCGCCGAAGACGGCACCGCTGGCCGCAGATACACCCACACCGATGGCCTGGGCTCGCCGGTACGAACGACCAACGTCGCCGCCGTGGCCTCCGCGCGGCAAGACTACAAACCCTACGGCTGGGGCGGCCCCACGACATCGACCCCCGGCTTCACCGGCCACGTCGCCGATGCGAAAACCGGGCTGATCTACATGCAGGCGCGCTACTACGACCCGTATGCGGGACGGTTCCTGGCGGTGGATCCGGTTACGGCCAGCACGGGGTCGTTCAATCGGTATTGGTACGCCAACAACAATCCGTACCGATTCGTTGATCCGGATGGGCGCTGCGCCGGAACCCTCATACAAAGAGTTTGCGAAAGGCTAATGCCCAGCACGATGGCGTTGGGGTCAAGTGGGGTCCAAGGTGGCGTGAAAGACACCGTTGTCGGAGGCCTGAAGCAAACTTACAACCAAGTTCTAGGTGTTGGTGCAGCTGCTAGCATGATGACTGGAAACATTGTTGGCGCTCAGTTAATAACCGAACAACAGTTGTCGATCGAAAATAGTCAACTGTTGGGAGCTTCCAGCGTTGAAGTAGCAACCGTTTTGCTTTCGGCAGTAGCGGGGCCACTAATTTCTGCTGGGAAATCAGCACCAACAACTTTCCGGATCCTCGACGGAGTGCGTCGAGCCAAAGCTGCTGAACTCGTAGGAAATTCAACTATTCCCGCTCAGATCATAAATGCGGAAGGGCGAATGGTCGGTGTACAAAATGTTCCAGTTGGAAAACTGCTATCCCCGAAAACCGGAATTGACGTAAGCACTGGAGGACGCATGGATAGATTTATGAGCACACTTGACCAGACAAGAGCGGGGTCATCACCTCCACCGATCATAGTAACTCCAGGTACAAACGGGACGCCAATTTCTAACGTTATGCTCGACTATCTTGGAGGAAACTAATCATGATTGATGCTGAGAAGCTGCCGAGCGCAATTTACGCGTTGCACGGGATCATCTTGAAGGCTCGGATTATGGCCTATGAAGGAGCTTCGAACGCGAGGTTGGCAGGTCTACTGGATGCAGCTGAAATGCTGCCAAGGCTCATCGCAAATAAGTCCGACGAAACGCTTAGATTTCGCCAGTATGTCGATGAGATATCTAGCGAATACGATTGCAAGTTTGTTCTTCAGCGGTTTGACAATCCAGTTCCAGTTGAATGGTAAGTCGACAATAAGTGTATGTTTTTAAGAGCACTTAAAACTGATGACTCGCTCGTTGACTTGCCCGTCAATAAGCTCCACAACTAAGAGAGGCGCCAGCGATAACTCTCTATGTGAATGGTTCTGGGGATCTTGATCAGATCGCTGGAGAGGCAAGAGGTATCGTCCAAGGGGCAGCGAGATTAGGAATTCGATAGCTGATCGTAAAAGACGGCCTAGTACTGCATTTCAACCTCGTTAGATTCTGAGAATTGTCGGATGCTTAATCAATGTGACGGAAAACCTGCTTTTGTCGGCTTTTATATCGCCGACCCGGATACAGCTTTGAGCAAAAGCCGACAGGAGATGATGCTTAAATTTTAGAGAACAATATATTAATTTATATTGATAAATATTAGTCATAGTGTCTTATCCCGGTCCATCTAGTGGCGGGTAGGCCGCTTGAGTCCTGGGTAAGCGAGCTCGTTCGCGTTTGGCGAGGTGCGAGCGCAAGAATCGGGTCTTCCAGAATGAAGGTGTGCAAATGAGCCGGCAGTCGAGATAAAGTCAGAAATTCCCGATCGGGAGCGGGAAGCCGGCATATATCAACCAAAGGGCAGCCCATGAGAGTTCGAGAGCTCGCGATCGTTTCCGGACTGATCCTTCCTGGTAGCTGCTTCGCGATGTCCTTTATTGACCGCGATGTCAGCTCAATGCTTGAAGGGTCCAAGACAGTTCTTGAGGGAAAGGTCATTGGCATCAAGGCGGAATGCGACAAGCTCGCATGCTTCTCCGAAGTTACAGTCAAAGTGGAAAAAACATACAAGGGCGACGCGAAAGCGACTGAAGCACGATTCTGCTCATCCACGCCCCTTAGTATCGGTTTTCGTTACATCTTTTTTTTGGAGATGGCGCAAAGACAAGCAGAAAGGCTGCGCTGCAGCACTGTTGTCGAACAGGATGCAATTTTCAGCAGATTCGGAAACGCGGTGTATCGCTATATGTCGCCCGGTTCATTCAATACGGCGAAGGTAGATGCCGATGAGTACATAACCGGATGGATCCTGGTTAAGGGCTTCGACGCAACGCTACTGAAAGAAAGCGACTGAATGAGTGGCCCGAGCTTCCCTCGTCTTCCAAGCGCAGGCTTCGTAGCCGAACAGGCGCTTCTGGGCATCTGAGGGACGGGCTTTAGCCCACGAGACGATGCATCGCGCAGCGTGCTTGTGGACGGCCGGTTGCAGTCGCCACCCTCACCGATACCCCGCCGCCTGTAGTTCGAACAGTTCTGCATAGCGCCCGCCCTGGGCCATGAGCTGTTCGTGTGTGCCGCTGGCTTCGACCTTGCCGTCGGCGAGGACGAGGATGCGGTCGGCCATGCGCACGCTGGAGAAGCGGTGCGAGATCAGCACAGCCGTGCGCTGGTCGGAGAGTTCCTTGAAGCGCTGGAACACTTCGAACTCCGCGCGGGCGTCGAGCGCGGCGGTGGGTTCGTCGAGGATCATGACCTGGGCGTCGCGCATGTAGGCGCGCGCGATGGCGATCTTCTGCCACTGGCCGCCGGAGAGGTCGACGCCGTTCTTGAAGCGCCGGCCAACGAGCTGGTCGTAGCCGTAGGGCAGCGCATCGATGACCTGGTCGGCAAGCGCGCGCCGCGCGGCTTCGCGCACGCGTTCGCGATCGTGCATCGCGTCGATCTGGCCGACGCCGATGTTTTCGCCGGCGGTGAGGTGGTAGCGCACGAAGTCCTGGAAGATCACGCCGATGCTCGCGCGCAGCGCGTCGAGGTCGTAGTCGCGCAGGTCGACGCCGTCGAGCAGGATGCGGCCTTCGTCCGGGTCATACAGGCGCGCGAGCAGCTTGACGAGCGTGGTTTTGCCGGCGCCGTTCTCGCCGACGAGTGCCAGCACTTCGCCGGCGTGCAGTTCGAAGCTGAGTCCGCGCAGTGCCCAGCGCTGCGCATCGGGATAGCGGAAGCCGACGTTCTCGAAGACGAAGCCCTGGCGGATCGGCTGCGGCACGGCGCGCGGGTTTGCCGGTGAGGCGATCTCGGGTTTGATCTCGAAGAACGAGAACAGGTCGTCGAGATACAGTGCCTGCCCAGCGACCTGGGAGAAGCCGACGAGCAGGCCCTCGAGCAGCTGGCGCAGGCGGCGGAAGCTGCCGGCGAGAAAGGTCAGGTCGCCGATACTGAAATCGCCCTTGATCGTGCGCCACGCGATATAGGCATAGGCAACGTAGTAGCCGAGCGTGCCGAGCGCAGCGAGCAGCGTGCCCCAGAACGCACGCCGCCGCGCAAGCGCACGGTTGGCCTCGAACAGGCGTGACGCGAGGTCGCGGTAGCGACCGATTAGGTATTTGTGGAGATTGAAAATCTTGACTTCTTTGGCGGTCTCCACGCTTGCGCCCATCTGACGCACGTATTCGAGCTGGCGCCGCTCGGGTGTCCAGGCGTAGTTGAGCGAATAGCCCAGCGCGTTGAAGTGCGCCTCACCGATGAAGGCCGGCACCAACGCGACCGCGAGCAGCAGCATCAGCCACGGCGCGTAGACGAGCAGGCCGATGCCGAAGCTGACCACGGTGATCGCGTCCTGCACCTGGTCGAACAGCTGGCTCATGAGGTTCATGCGGCCCATGGTCTGGCGCCGCGCGCGATCGAGCTTGTCCTGCAGGTCGGGGTCCTCGAAGTCCTCGAGGTCGAGTGTCGCGGCGTGCTCCATGAGCCGCACGCTGGTTGCGTTGGTGAACAGCTCAGACAGCAGGCCATCGCCGTAGCTGATCAGCCGGCCGAGCAGGTCAGACCCGATGGCCAGGCCAAACTCGAGCAGCAGCAGGAACAGCAGCGTGTCGAGCGCGCCGCCGTGCCAGGCCGCGGCCAGCGAATCGAGTACGACGCCGCTGCCGGCGACGCGCACGGCCTCGTCGATGATCAGCTTGCCGACATACAGCAGCGCGATCGGCACGAACGCGCGCAGCAGGCGTAGCAGCAAACTCAGCGCGGTCAGCAGCGGACTCGTCGCCCAGATCTGCCGCAGGAACGGCGGCAGGTTGCGCAGCGCGTCGAAGCGTTCGCGCAGGCTCGGTTTGCCCGCGGGGCCGCCGGCAGCGGCGCCGGGCGTGGTCTCAGTCGTTTCGGGCATGTGGGGCTCGCGCGGGAAGTGATGGCAAAGCACGGCATCGCGGCGTCGCCGCGCACGGCCGCGCGCCGTGTGGCCGCGAGTATGCACAGCGTGCGTCGAGATGCGGTGTGTGCGGCCATGCCGAGTCGTGGGGGATGTTTCGCTGCGATGCACCGTTCGCGACGGTCGACCGCAGTGCGGGCTGCTGCGCGCAACAATGGTCACGTGTGCCGCAGTGACGAGGGCATCGGCGTCATCGACAACGTGCCGATGCGGGGAGCGCCGCTGCGGCCAGCAACGCGATACAGGTCTTGATCGTCGGGAGCCCGCCGCTGTCGCGTTGACGAAAGCACAGCGACCGTCGCTGCCCGCGATGCAAACGCGCCGCAGCGAGCGCGTGATTTCCGCAACCTGGCCGTGTCCTTGAGCACGCGGTGAGGCGCGCGGCGCCGCACTAGCCTGTACGCGAGAAAGCCGCCGCGATAGCGCCGGCGCGCCGCAGCAGCCAGCGAGGAGACAATGATCATGCCCGGCATGTCATCGAAGGCGGGAGCGCGCCTGCACGGCGCGAGAATGGCGATCTTTCGCAGCGTCACGATGCTGCTGGTCGCTGCGCTGTGGATGGCGTCAGGATCGGCTACGGCCATCGACGCCGCGCGCGACCCGGCCGAAGGTTTGTGGTGGGGCACAGCCGGTTCCGCGCGCGAAAAGGTCGACGTCGGCCTCAACATCACGCGTGGTGCCGACGGCAAGCTCACGCTGCGTCTGACCCAGCCGATCTCGAATTATTTCGACGTCGACCCGGGTGGCGAAGTGAGGCGCGATGGCAACCGCGTCGTGCACGAAGGGCTCGCGCTGTCGCTGCAGCTCAACGGCGATCGTCTGAGCGGAACGTATCCGGGTCCGAACAGTCCCGCCACGTTCGCGCGCGCGAAGCGGCTGCCGGTCGAACAGCCGCCGCCGGCCGTGCCGCAGGGACCGGCGCCGCGCTGGGAAACGCGCCTCGGCGGACAGGTATATGCGTCGCCGGTCGTCGCTGACGGTGTCGCGTATATCGGCACCACGGGCGGCGTCGTCAATGCGATCTATGCAGTCGCCGACAATGGATTTCTGTATCGGCTCGACCGCCGCGACGGCAAGCAGCGCTGGCGCTACGCGCTCGGCGATGGCGACGTCGCGCGCGTGCTGCCGCATCCACTTGTGTACAACTGGGACTGGCAGGGCGCGCAGCCGCTCGTGGTCGAGGACACGGTCTACGTCGGTGCCGGCGACGGCGGTTTCCATGCCGTCGCCGCCGACAGCGGACAGCGCCGCTGGCGCTTCGATACCCGCGGCGCGATCCGCAATGCCGCCGCAGTCGCGAACGATCGCCTCTACGTCGCGAGCACCGATCACTTCGTCTATGCGCTGGACCGCGCGACTGGCCGCGAACTCTGGCGCAACGACACCGGCGCGGCGCTCGATGCAGTGCCGGTCGTGCACGACGGCCGCGTGCTCGTGGGCAATCGCGGTGCCGGTCTGCTGTCGCTGGACGCGGCCAGCGGCGAGACGAAGTGGCGTCTGTATTTCTGGGGTTCGTGGGTCGAATCCACGCCCGTGGTGCGCGACGGCGTCATCTACGTCGGCTCGTCGGATCTGCGCCGTGTCAGTGCGATCGATCCGGCCGACGGCCATGTGCTGTGGCGCAGCGATGTCTACGGCTGGAGCTGGGGCACGCCGCTGGTCACGGAGAAGTATCTCTACGTCGGCGCTGCTGGCGGCACGCCGTACTTTGTAAAACACGTCGCGAGTTTCAGCCTGCTCGATCGCCGGACCGGCCGCCTCATCGCGCGCCGTCCGCTCGCCGACACGGGCGGTCATCAGTGGGGCATCGCCGGATCGCCCGTGCTGTCGGGCGATACCGTCGTGGTCGCGACGATCGCGGGATCGCTGCTCGGATTCCCGCTGCTGCCGTAGCGCTGAATGCGCGATCGGACGAAGTCGCGCCGCGTGCGCCCTGCATTCATGACCTCATGCAGCGGCGCGCGCCGCGCGGAGCTGGCATGCTCGGCGCTTCGCCCACGCCCGCCGGTGCCGCTTGCCTGTTTCCGCGCATTCCCGCGCATTGCTGCAGATTCATTTCTGCGTACTGCTCTGGGGCCTCACGGCCATACTCGGAAAGCTCATCAGCCTGCCGGCGACGGCGCTGGTCTGGTGGCGCATGTTGCTCGTCAGCGTCACCGCGCTGATGCTGCCGCGCGTGTGGCGCAGCCTGCGCGCGCTGCCGTGGCGCCTCATCGCCATCTACGCCGGCATCGGCTGCGTTGTCGCGCTGCACTGGCTCACGTTCTACGGCGCGATCAAGCTCGCCAATGCCTCGGTCGCCGTGATCGCGATGGCTCTGTGTCCGATCTTTCTCGCCATCGTCGAACCGTGGATCGCGCAGCGCGCGTTCGACTGGCGCGAACTCGGCCTGGGACTGTTCGTGGTGCCCGGCGTGCTGCTCGTCGTCGGCGGCACGCCGCCGGGCATGCAGCTCGGACTGGCCGTCGGCGTGCTGTCGGCGTTTCTTGCGTCGACGTTCTCGGCGCTCAACAAGCGTTACGTGCAGCAGGCCGATGCGCTCAGCGTGACGGCGGTGGAACTTGGTGCCGGCACATTGCTGCTGACGCTGTGCGCGCCGCTGCTGCCGCATGACGGTCCGCTGTTTCCGCTGCCGGGATTGCGCGATGCGTTGCTGCTCGTCGTGCTGGCCTACGGCTGCACCTTGCTGCCGTTCGCGCTGTCGCTCGTTGCGCTGCGCCAGATCAGCGCGTTCACGGCGCAGCTCGCGATCAATCTCGAGCCGGTCTATGCCATCGCGATCGCCGCGGTGCTGTTCGGCGAACAGCGTCAGCTCGGCGTGCCGTTCTATCTTGGCGTACTGATCATCGTCGCGGCGGTGATCCTGCATCCGCTGCTGGCGCGGCGGCGTTGAGAGGCATCACGGAAGAAAAAGGGCGGCGCGCGCTGCCGCACGCCGCCGTGCCGCAAGCCCGGAGGGAGCGCGGCCAATGGCCGCGTAGGGGTCGCGGCACTGCTCACTGGATTCGAAAGCCGCGGCGATTCCTGCCGCGCAGTGGCGTGCATCCGTGCCCGCCGCGGCCTTCGAAAAACGGCGGAATTATTCGAAGTCGTTGCGGAAGATGCGATCCGACGTCTTGGCGGTCAGCAGCACTTCGCCGTAGTTGGGTACCAGTGCGCTAACCAGGACGGTGCCGTCGGCGCCGGCCCAGAGATCGCGGCCCCGGCTGTGATCGGAGCCGCCGTTGGCGATGTCGAAATCCGACACGGTGGTCTGCACGGTGCCTGTCGTGGTCGCGATCGAGATGGCCTGGCCTGGCGCGAGGATCTTGCGCGGCGCCCGGCCGACTTCGAGCAGCCACAGCGCATAGGTATCGCCCGGATCGGTGCGCGCTTCGAGCAGCAGGTCGCCGTTGGCCATCACGGCGCTCGCGCCGAAGCTGCGCCAGGTGCGGTTCGGCTCGGGGCCGTACTGGCCGGTCAGTCCGATCAGTGCGAGCAGTTGCGGACGCTGGCCCGCGCGCACGCGCCAGAAGCCGGTCGGCGTGCTGTCGTCGGTGTTCACGCTGGCGCTGAAGGCGGCGTACTCGCCACTCGTGCTCAGCGATGTGGTGTCGAAGGTGCGCCAGGTCGCATTGAGCCAGTTCGGGCCGTAGAAGCCGGACGCGTCGGCGAAGGCCATCACGCGGTTTTGCATACCGTTGTTCCAGAACAGGCCGTATTCGCTGTTTGCACCGGTTGTGCGGCGGAACCCGCTGAAGAAATAGAACTGCCCCGCGAGGCCTGGATACGGCGCTTCGATCGAGGTGGTGAACGTCGCGGTCGCGATGCCGATCGCCGGGCCCTGGCTGCCGGTCTGGCCGTTCGACACGATCGCGCGCGGCGCGCCGCTGCAGATTTCCCAGATGCCGGCACGCGAGCCGCTCGCGTTGAACACGCCGTAGACGCGGCCGGCCGCGGTCACGGCGAGGTTGTTATCGATCGAGTACGGCGTCTGGAACGAGTCGCCCGCGACGAGTCCGGGTGCGAGCGCCGCTTCGGTCGCGCCGATGCGCAGGCACGGCACGTTGCCCTGTCCGGCGACGTGCTTGACGATGCCGCGGCCGCTGCCGCCGGTCGGGCTCTTCAGCGTGACATCCATGAGGATGCCGCCGCTATCGAGCGAGCGTGCGCTCGCGAAGGTGGAGTCGTTCGGGAATTCCCAGTCGGCGCCCATGCCCGGACCCAGCGGTCCGTCGGTCAGCGTGCGCGCGGCCTCGACGTTGTGCGTGCCGTCCCAGCGCCACACGCCATACGTGGCCGTCGCTGTGTTGCCGGCTTCGCCGGCGCGGCCGGAGAAGGCGCGCTGTCCGTCCGGCGCGGCGGCGCCGTTGCCGGTGTAGACGTTGAGGAAAACGTGGGCAGCTTCGGCGCCGCTGCGGCCCGGTCCGCGGCTCGTGCTGACGCCGAGTTCGGTCATTCGCACGAACGTGCCTTGCTGATAGGCCCAGTAGCCGGCGAGGTTGTCGGGGCTCGAGATGCGGAAACCGACCTGGTTGCGGCCGATGTCGCCAAGAATGCTGTCGGTGATGTTGCGGCCGGTGCCGTTGGGCAGGCCGGCGGTGATGACGCGGCCGTCGTCGCCGGCGACGACGCTCCAGTCGACGCTCTGTGCATGGGCCAGCGGCGCGTGTATCAGCGCCGCGGCGAGGGCGGCGGCGAGCTTCCTGTTCTGCATGGGCTTCTTCCTCAGTGGCTTTCGCGTACGCAGGCGTCTGTCAGTCGTGTCGACCGCGGCGCCTGCGCAAGTGGGGCGCATGCTAGTGTTCACGACGGTTTTCGTAGGCACGGACGGATAACGGCGCGGTAACGGATGGGTAACGCCGCGCACCGCGGCCGTTTCAGTAAGCTCGCGCGCCCGCTGTCGGGGCCTGATCGCCGAGCTTCTCCCTCACGCTCGATGCAGCGCGCCGGTTCCGCCGCGTCGCCGCTTGGGGGAATTCACTGCCACCCGCGCCTTTGAAACGCATGAACACCCACTCAGATCTTCCCGAACGTTCCTCGTACTGCTATCGCTTCGGCACGGCCGAATTCGACGAGGCGCGCTTCGAACTGCGCGTCGCCGGCCTGCCGGTCGACGTCGAGCGGCGCGCGCTCGAAGTGCTCGCCTATCTGCTGGGCCATGCCGGCGAAGTGGTGACCAAGGAAGAACTGCTGCGCGAGGTCTGGGCCGGGCGCATCACGGTCGACAAGGTGCTGCCCAACGCGGTCAACAAGCTGCGCCGCGCGCTCGGCGAGACCAATGCCGAGCGCCTGCTGACGCAGGCCCGTGTCGGCTATCGGCTGGATGGAGCGATCGAGCGCATCGCCGTCGGGCGGCGTCTTTCCAGCCGGCTCGAACTCGCCGCCGGACAGCCCGTGCCGGGACGCGACAACTTCCTGCTGCGCCGCCAGCTCGGCAGCAACCGCGGCAGCGAGGTGTGGCTGGCCGAGCATGCGAAAACGCGCGAGAAGCGCGTCTACAAGTTCGGTGCGGATGGCGAGCGGCTGCGTTCGCTCAAGCGCGAGGCGACGCTGTCGCGCGTGCTGCAGGAAAGCCTCGAGGATCGTTCCCACTTCGTCGACATCATCGACTGGAACTTCGAGAACCCGCCGTTCTTCCTCGAATGCCACTACGGCGGTCAGAGCCTGCTCGAATGGTCCGAGGGCGGACTCGCGGCGCTCGACCAGGAGCAACGCATCGCGCTGTTCCTGCAGGTAGCCGACGCGGTCGCCGCCGCGCACGGCGTCGGCGTGCTGCACAAGGATCTCAAGCCCGCCAACGTGCTGATCGCTGCCGAGGAACACGGCTGGCATATCCGCCTGACCGATTTCGGCAGCGGCCGTCTGCTCGATCCGGAGCGGCTCGAAACGCTGGGCATCACGCAGCTCGGCCTGACCGTGACGCAGAGCATCGCGACCGATTCGTCGGCCGGCACGCCGCTGTACGTCGCGCCCGAAGTCTTCGCCGGGCACGCGCCGACGGTGCAGAGCGACGGGTTCGCGCTCGGCATCCTGCTGTACCAGCTGCTGGCCGGACGTCTCAACAAGCCCATGGTGTCGGGCTGGGAACAGGACGTGCCCGACGAGCTGCTGCGCGAGGACATACGGCTGGCGACCGACGGCAATCCCGAGCGCCGCATCGCCAGCGTCGCCGCATTCGCCGCACGCCTGCGCGATCGCGAGCGCCGTCACGAACAGGCCGTGCAGGCGCTGTACATCGATCAGCAGTCGCGGAGCGCACGCGACGCGCTCGCGCGCAGCCGTGCGCGACGGCCGTACCTGATCGCGCTGGTCGCGGCGCTCGTCGCGGGTGTGCTCGTCGTGCTCGGCCTCTACCAGACCGCCGTGCGCGCGCGCAACGCGGCGCAGCAGGAGCTCGACCGCGCGACTGCGATCAACCGTTTCCTCAATGAAGACCTGATCGGCCGCTCCAATCCGCTGGTCGTCGCCAAGGGCCAGAGCGCGTCGCTGAAAGACGTGCTGCTCGGCGCGCGCGACCGCGTGTCGAAGCGCTTCGGTGCGCAGCCGCTGACCGAGGCGTCGATCCGTACCAGCCTCGCGACGCTGTTCAACATGCTCGAGCTGCTGCCCGAAGCCGAAGCGGAGGCGCGCCAGGCGCTGGTGCTGTACGAGAGCGCGGCCGGCGCGGACAGCCGCGATGCGCTCAAGGCGCGCACGCTGCTCGCGCGGCTGCTGACGCGCACGTCGAAGTTCGACGAGTCGCTCAAGGAACTGCAGACGCTGGACCACCTCACGGCCGGTACGACCGATCCGTACACGATCTATCTCGTCGCGTCGGCCTGGGGCATCTACCACATGAACCAGGGCGACTACGCCAAGGCGCTGCCGCTGTATCGCACGGCGATTCCGCTGCTGCGTCAGACCGAACCCGACAACATGACCTTGCGCGACTCGATGCGCATGGACCTCATCAACGCGCTGACCCAGACCGGCAAGCCGGCCGAGGCGCGCGCCGAGGGGCAGGATCTCATCGCCGAGATCGATGCGCGCGGCGACGACAACGGCCTCGTCGCCGCGTTCGCGAAGGCGGCGGTGGCGCGCACGTATACGCTCGAGGGTGATTTCGCGCGCGCCGAGGCCGAACTGATCGATGCGCAGAAGACCATCGTCACGCTGCTGGGCGCCGAGCACACGCGCAACCTCATGGTGCTCAGCGACCTGTTCGACATCGCCAATCAGCGCAGCGACTGGCCCAAGGCGCTCGACTACGCGCAGCGCGTACACGAAGGCTTCCGCGCGAAATTCGGCGAAGCGCACAGCGCAAGCTCGGTCACGGCGATCAACTGGAGCCTCGTGCTGTTCGAGAGCGGCAGCGCCAAGGACGCCGAATCGCGTCTGCGTCCGGCCTACGAACGGCTCACGGCGCAGCTCGGAAACAAAAATCCACAAAGCCAGACTGCCGCCTTCTGGCTCGCGGCGATCACGCTGGAACTCGGCCACCTCGACGAAGCCGGAACGCTGATCGCCACGCTCGATCCGGCAGCACTCGAAGCCGCCGGCGCCGACGGCAAGTGGACGCTGCGCGTCGATGCCCTGCGCGGCGCGCTGCTGGCGCGGCGCGGCGATTACGCCGCGGCGAAACCGCTGCTCGAAACCGCCGTCAGCGGTCTCGCCGACGGCAGCAACGGCAAGAGCCGCATCTACGCGAATGCGAAGCGGGCGCTGGAGGGGCGGTAGCAGCGGTTGGGGATAAAGCAAAAAGTACGGAATGTGCGCGTCTGTGCGTGTGCGATCATCGTATTCCGCAACAGCCTCGAAGATGCACTTTGACCCGCGATACGTGTCAGCCGCTCGTCCTGCGGCGCGCAACGATGTGAGCCGCAGGACGGTGGCCTTGACGAGAGGGGCGACAGGCGCCCCTCTCCCATCGGGACCTGTCAGCTATCGAAACCGTTCGCGAAAATCGCATCCGGCAGCGGCAACGCGCAGCTCTGAACCTTGATGTTGTCCACATACCAGCCGTGCGGTACGCGGCCGATCGAGGTGTCGCTGGTCATGCGGAAGCGCAACTTCACCGCCTGGCCGGCGTAAGCGTTCAGATTGACCACCGAACGCAGATAAGCCTGCGGATCGCCGCACCAGCCCTGCAGGCCGACCGCCGGGTTGTTGGTACCGATCGCACCGTTGTACGGATCGGTCAGCATGGAAGCTGCCGGCACCTGCGCAAACGTCGTGCCGCCGTCGGTGGAGATTTCCAGCAGGCCCGCATCCCAGCATCCGCCGGCCGAGTTGGGTTCCATGGTCTGGTCGCTCTGGAACTGCAGGGTCAGCGGACTCTGGCCGGCCGGCAGGGTGATCGTCGGCGAGGTGAGGCGCTGGTCGGAGACGACGACCGGGTCCTGCGCCAGCCATGCGTTGCCGCTGCCGCCATACGGACGCGCCGCACTGATCGCCCAGTTGGCCGAACCGCTGCCCACGCTGGTCGTCCAGCCATTGGTACCGTTTTCCACATCGTCGGAAAATACCGTATTGGCTACGGTGCCGATGCCGCAGTCGCCCGGCGCCGCGGCCGTGCTGAACTGGTTAACACTCGACTGGCTGCCTGCGCCGCAGATGTTGTTCGGCCGCACGCGCCAGTAGTAGTTGGTGCTGGAAGCCAGGTCCGTCGTCGGCGTAGCCGTGGTGCCGGTGCCCGTCTTGCTGAAGACGACATTCGCGAACGCCGCGTCCGTGGCCACTTCGAGCACGTATTCCGCAGCCTGCGCCGATGCTGTCCAGCTGAAGGTCGGGCGCAGGGCGACATTGACCGCAGCATTGGCCGGCGCGGTCAGCGACGCGGCGGACGGAACCGCCGTTGCCACGCGCAGGCCGAGGTCCACGAAACGGTTGCCCGACGCGGACGCGGACTGCAGCTGGAAGGTATATGCACCTGCTGCAACCGCGCCGAGGCTGCTGAGGTTGACACTGGCCGATCCCGGCGGCGTCACGGCCGGGGGCACGACGGCGCCGGACGCGCCGGATGGCAAGCCCGCGAGCGACAGGTTGACCGGCGTCGTATAGCCCATCACCGAACCAATGTTGACCGGATAGGTCGCCGTCGTCGTGCTGGTGGTGCAGATCGCCTGATCGGTGCTGCCGGGTACGACGGTGTAGTCCGGCTGCGAGACGCAGTTGCTGCAGACCAGCACGAAATCCTGGTCGGTCGCATCGCCGCTGTTGGGCAGCGCGTCGGAGGTGATGTTGGCCGCCACGACGCGCACCGTGAGCGAACCCGCCGCACTGGCAGTCGCCGCATCGAGCCACACCGATTCGATGTTGTTGGCCGCGTCGGCCGTACCGCCGACGGCGCTGTAGCCATTGCTGCCGAACACGTTGCCCAGATACGTCGCAGCGCCGGCCATCACCCGTAGATCGAGATTGTTGTTCCAGGCCGGCGTGTTTCCGCCCAGGCCGTGACCCGGCGCATCGGTGTATACCAATACCAATTGCACGGGCTTGGTCGAATCGGCCGGCGAAACCGTCAGCGTCCACTCTTCGCCGGTATTGTCGAACGTGCGCGTGTTCTGGTCGTAGTACAGCTTGGCCGGACCGCTGACGAGCCAGTCGGCGCGCAGGCGTCCCCAGCCCTGCTTGTTGTCCGGGCGGTGGCCCATGGTGGTGCCGTCGGCGTCGGGCCGGCCGGACAGATCCTTGCTGGCCGCGATCAGCGCCGCCTTGCTCAGCGCCGCGCTGGGCGAAGCGCCGGCATGTGTAGCACGGTATTTCTCCACAAACAGCGCAACCGCGCCGGACACCTGCGGCGACGCCATGCTGGTGCCGCAGTTCATGCCCCAGCCGGTGGCGCTGATGGTCGAATCCACATAGCAGCCCGGTGCCACAAGATGCGGAATGCGCCGGCCGTCCAGCGCCGGGCCGTGGGCGCTGTTGCTGGAAAGATCGTCGATGCCCGGATCGAGCGCGCCGCTCGAGGTCTGCGCCTTGGTCGAGCCGACCGTGATCACGTTCTTGGCTTCGTCGGGTGAACCCTGCGAACTGGTGCCGCCGTTGCCGTTCATGAACGACAGCACGTAGGTCAGCGGCTGGTCGCCGGCCACGTCGGGCTTGGTATCGCGCGTACCCACGTCGACCTGGCGCGTATCGGCGTCGTAGCCGCGCGGCGTCGCCGACGGACCCCAGCTGTTGCCGGAAAGATCGGCGCCATTGTCGTTGGACTGGCGCATCAGCTTGAGCATGCCGCCGGCCTGGGTAAAAGTCGGGTTGTACACTTGTTCAATAAGCTTGGCGCCGGGCGCCATGCCCTGGCCGCGCTTGAAGCCGTTGCTGTCGCTGGTGCCCGACGACGCGTCGCCGGCCATGATGCCGGCCGTGTGCGTGCCATGCGAACTGGTGGCGCTGCCGCCGCAGGTGTCGCCCGTGCACGGCAGCATGCGTCCGACCAGGTCGGGATGGGTGTCGAAGATGCCGCCGTCGACGTTGGCGATCTTCACGCCGTTGCCGTTCACGCCCACGCTGGTCAGCCACGCGAGATAACCGGGCACCGGCAGGTTGCTGCCATTGAGATTGTTGGCGGTGATCTGGTTCGCCACTTCGGCACGCAGGCCGCCGTCGCGCGGAACCGGATCCAGCGCGTAGACGCCGGGCAGCTGCGCCAGCTGAGTGATCGCGGCGGCCGTGCCTTCCAGCTCGACGATGTCGAACTGCTGATCGATCTGCACACGCCGGCCCGGCGAGGCGCCACTTCCGCGCAGTTCGGCGTCGCTGACCTGGGCGCCGCGGTACAGCATCGCGCGCCACTGGGTTTCGTTGCGGCGCTGGCCGTCAAGAACGTTCGCGGTCTTGTATTCGGGCAGGAAATCGCCGCTCCAGCGCACTTCGCTGTGGCCACGACTGCTCAGCAGCGCTGCGTCATCGGCCCAGACCACGTAGGTGAACGGCGCGATGTACTGCACTGGCGTGACACCGTTCGATTGCAATGCATTGAGCCATTCCTGCCGGGTCGGTCCGTCGAACTGGACCAGACGCAGCGCTTTGCCCTCGCCGTAGGCAGCGGCGCGGGCAGCCGCATCCACGGTCGGATCGAACACACGTCCGCCCAGGTCGAGCGAATAGGTCGCGGCGGCATCGGCGCCCTGGCCGCTGTTCCGGACCCAGGCAAAACTGCCGTAGTCGTGTACGACGCTGCCGCCGCGGGACAATGCCTCGGCCAACTGGGATTCGGGAACGGCGGCGAAATCGGCAGCAGCGGCGGCCGCTGTGGCAACGAATGCAGCAACAGCGAGCGCAAGAACGGTGCGATGCGGTAGAGACATGTCAGGACCTTCAGTCAGGTTGAGGCAGCGCGACGCCCAGCGTTTCGCATACCGCTTGGCGGCGGTCCGGCCTGCTCGGGCACGGCCACCGAACTCCCGATCATCCAAAATTCGAAGCCGAAAACAACGGATGAGTATGGAGGGTCCTCTAGGCCGATGCTGAGTCATCAAAACCTACACCTTGAGGCGCATTGCTGGACCCGCTGATCGTGATGCGCGAGCCGCACCGGGCGCGCCGAAACGGGTCGATGCGGCGACCCGGGAACCTGCGTCTGCGCGACCGAAGAGCGTCCCCGCGGCGATTGAGCGCGCTGACCCGCGCCGCGCAACGCCCATTCCCCCACGTTATCGCGTGATCAAAAACCCGATCGCGCGCGGCTGAGCTGTGCGCGTGGGTTCTTCCGTACGTGGAGTCGCACCACTACGGGAGGCTCACATGCACCGAAGACTGCTTGTCACTTCGCTAGCGCTGGCTGCCGGCATGCCGGCGGCGGCGCAGCAGATCGCGAACTACACCATCGACGGCGGCGGCGGCCGCAGCGCGGCCGGGGGACTGGTACTGCGCGGCAGCGTGGCGCAGCCCGATGCCGGGACGCTGAGCGCCGTGGGCTTCGTGCTGCGCGGCGGGTTCTGGCCGGGCGCGGCCAGGACCGACGTGATTTTCGCGAACGATTTCGAATGAACCACTCGGGGAGAAAGATCATGCGCACTAAGCTCGTTCTTGCCGCGCTGCTGCTCGGCGCGCTGTCGGCCGCCGGTCATGTTGCGGCGGCGCCGCTGGGTACCGCGTTCACGTACCAGGGCGCGCTCGAAAACGGCGGCGCCGCCGCGAACGGTCCCTACGATCTGGAATTCCGTCTCTACGATGCGGCCATCGGTGGCAGCCAGGTCGGCGTGACGCAGACCGTCGACGATCTCGCCATCAGCAACGGCGTGTTCACCGTTCCGCTCGACTTCGGCGCACCGGCCTTCGCCGGCCAGGCGCGCTGGCTGCAGATCGCGCTGCGGCCCGGCGCGAGCGCCGATCCGTATACGGTGCTCGATCCGCGCCAGGCGATCACGGCCGCGCCATTCGCACTGCATGCGCAGGGCGTGCCGGCGGGCAGCATCTCCGCGACCGAGATCGACACCGCGAGCGTGCAGCGCCGCGTGACGGGCAGCTGTGCCGCGGGCACGTCGATTCGCGTGATCGGCTCGAACGGCGTGGTGACGTGTCAGGTCGACGATACCGGCGCCGCGGCGCTGGCCGCGCACGCGGCGAACGCGGCGGCACACGGCCCGGTGGTCTGGGTCACGCCGAACGCGACCGATACGTACACCGCGCGCGACCGCGTCGGTCTCAACGTCGCTGCACCCGAGGCGACGCTGCACATCAACGACACCGGCTCCACCGGTCCGGCGCTGCTGATGCAGAACGCGACCGCGAGCGAAGGCGACATCGCCGTGGTGCAGGGCGAGGTCATGCAGATCGGCGGCTACAACACCGCGACGAGCACCTTCACCAACTATCTCAACATCGACGGCACCGGCGACGTCGGCGTCGTCCAGCGGCTCGGCGTCGGCACGCTGACGCCGAATACCGCGCTGGTCGTGCAGGCCAACGATCCGGTACTGCAGGTGCGCGACGATACGACCGACAACTCGGCCAACGCGGCGCGCATCCAGCTGCTCGAACGCAGCGGCGGCGCATTCGACGGCGGTGCATTCCTGCGCTGGGACGGCGATCTGAACCGCCTCAACATCGGCACGCTCGCGAGCGGTGTCGCAACGAACCTGCTCACGCTCGATCGCGCGTCGCAAAGCGTCGGCATCGGCACGACGACGCTCGACAACAGCTACGCGCTCAGCGTCAACGGCAGCATCCGCGCGAAGGAAATCGTGGTGGAGTCGGGCTGGGCCGACTTCGTCTTCGCCGACGACTATCGCCTCGCGCCGCTGCCCGAAGTCGCGCAGTTCATCGAACTCAACGGGCATCTGCCGGACGTGCCGTCGGCGGCGCACATCGCCGCATCCGGCGTGCCGCTCGGCGAGATGCAGACGCGCCTGCTGCAGAAGATCGAGGAACTGACGCTGCACATGATCGCGATGGACCGCGACCTCGCGCGCCTGCGTGACGACAACGCCGGACTGCGCGCGCGCCTCACCGATGCGGAGACGCGGCCGTGATGGCGCGCGTGCTTGCGATCCTGTGCGCGATCGTCGCGCTGCTCGCCGCGGCAGACGCCGCGTTCGCGCAGGCCGGTTCGCTGCCGGTATCGAAGGGCCGCTATCGCGTGCCGTACCAGAACGGCACGACGGTCGGCGCGAACAACGACCACACCTCGCATCCGAGTTCGCTCAACCGCATCGACCTCGGTGGCCGCGGCGGCGGTCCGTACAACATCGTCGCCGCGGCCGACGGCTGGATCCGCATCATCGAGGACGACAACAAGCTGTGGTGTCCGTCCGACACCAGCAGCTGTGGCGCGCTCCCGACCACGGTCTGCTGCGGCCGCGACAATCCGGCGTGCAGCGGCAACTGCCGCAACAACTACGTCTGGATGGAACACGCCAACGGCGAGTGGACCAAGTACACGCACTTTCCGACCAACAGCGTGACGGGCCGAGGCCATCAGGTCGGCGATTTCATCCAGGGCGGCACGGTGCTTGGCCAGGAGGGCCGCATCGGTCTGGCCGGCGGCAATCACCTGCATTTCGAAGTGGCGCGGCCGCACAACGGCATCGCGTCGATCGGCAGCACCGGCTTCCTCGCCGACGATGGCGACCCGACGACGGACGACTACGACCGGCAGAACCGCATTCCGGCGTTCTGCCTCGGCGGCACGAATGGCATCTGGCTCAACAGCACCGAAGGCATCGTCGCGGCCAACTGTCCGGCCGCCTGCGATCCGACGAGCGCGCCGGGTGTCGTGCTCGGCGCGGGCAGCGTGCGGCAGCTGCAGGCCAACATCATCACGACCGGCCCGAACCACGAGATCCTCAGCGGTGCCGGCGAAGCGCTGCAGGCACAGACGCGCGTCGTGATGGGACCGGGCTTCCGTGTGCGCGCGAACGGATACTTCTCGGCGAACATCGGCGGCTGTGACGCGCCGGGATCGCTGTAGTCGTTCTGAAAAACGTAAAGAATGCCGTCGCGCCGCAGGTCGGGGCTAGCCGCCAGGCGAACCCCGATCTACGCGTGCTGTTCGTCGAGCTTCGCCAGCATGCGCTTGAGCGCGAAGTGCCGGTAGCTGTGCAGCGCGAGGCTGCGGATCTCCTTCCAGTTCGGCTTCGCGCCGACCTTGAGCGCGATCCAGCCGTTGTGGCCCATGTACGGCGGAATCGAATAGCGCGTGTCGGTGGCGTAGAGACCTTGCTGCTCGACGCCGACCCAGAAGCCGAACGTGAGGTTTCCGTCGTAGCGGTAGGCGTTCGCGAACGTGCGTTTGCCCGCCTGCCAGGACGGCGCGCCGAAGCGTGGATCTTCCCGGGCTTCGGGTAGCGAGAGGCAGAACTCGCGCAGCGGCTGGATCAGCTTCTGCAATGCCGGTGCACTCAGCGGATCGCGTTCCTCGGCACTGAGCGCAAGCTTCGGCGGCACGATCGTGATGGTCTTGCCGATCTGCTCGATCAGCGCGGGCGGCGCGACGCGTTCGTAGGCCTCGCGCGCGAGGCCGGCGATACGTTTCCAGTCCAGCCCTTTATCCAGATGTACACCGAGCCAGCCGAACTTGCCGACATACGGCGGAACGAAGAAATAGGCGGGCTCGTTGCCGACGTGATGTTCCTGCGCGCCGGGCGGCGAGCCGAGCCACAGCGCGACGCGGCCGTCGCCGTGGTGGTTGACGAGATAGCTTGCGAACGGCCGGCCGCGCACGCGGAAATTCGGCGAGCCGTGCGAGAGGTATTCCTCGGCCTCGGGAAACGACAGGCAGATTTCGCGCACTGCGGACGGAATGTCGTTGGCCATGGCGGTTTCTCCGGCGCGTGGGCGATGCGCGCTAGCTCAGCACGCGCGTGTCACCGGAGCAAGCGTGGTATCGGCGTTCAGCGCGGCTCGCTGCTTGCGTCGCCGCCGCGCCGCGTCAGCGCGTAGTAGCCGAGGTTGCCGAGGCCGACCGCGGCGGCCAGCACCGCGATGGCTCCGGGCGTGATGTCGTTCCATCCGAGCAACTGGATCAGCGCGAAGCCGAGCGCGAGCATGCTCAGCGTGATGCCCGAACGCAGCGAAGCGTGGCGGTGCTGCACCGCCTCGGCCTGCAGCAGTGAACGCAGTTCCTCCGGATCGCCGGCGCGCAGCAGCAGGATGCGCATACGCGCGTCGATCAGCAGCTTGATCACGTAGACGACGCTGCCGAACAGGGCGATCGGCACCAGCACGTGGTTGTCCATGGTTACTCCGCGTAGCGTCGGCCGCAGGGCCGGTTGGGCCAAGGGATACGCGCCGGCGCCGGGCGGTTGCAAGGAATTTCCAGGGCGCCTGCATCGGTCCGCCGAGACCGCTGCAACCGCCGGCGCGGATTCCGTATCTTGCGGAGCATGGACTGTCCCCGCTCATGAATGCCGACCGTGCGCTGGTCGAGGCCGTGCTGGCGCGGCGCGTCGGCGCGTTCGAGCGCCTCGTCGCCGAGCACCAGGGACTGTGCTGGCACATCCTCCAGCGCCTCGTGCGCCACCCGGAAGACACGCGCGAGCTGTGCCAGGAAACCTTTCTGCGCGTGCATCAGTATCTGCATCAGTACCGCTACGAAAGCGCGCTGAAATCATGGATAGGACGCATCGCGTATGCGGTGGGCCTGCGTCACCTGGAGAAAAAGCAGGTGCCGCTGCTCGAAACCGATACGGCCGAGGCGGCTGATCTGGCTGTGCTTCAGGAAAGCGACGGCTTCGATCTCGAGACGGCCTGGGCCGACGCACAGCTGCGCGAGCGCCTGCATGCAGCGATCGACGCGCTGCCGCCGCTGCAGCGCACCTTGCTCACGCTGTATCACCTCGACGAACTGGCCATCCCGGAGATCGCGCAGATCTGCGGACTGCCGGCCGGTACGATCAAGAGCCATCTGTTCCGCAGCCGCCTGCGTCTGCGCGAACTGCTGCAGAACCGCTTCGGAGTATCCGCATGACGAACGTGCCGCCGCTGTCGCCGGAACAGGAACGCGAATGGACGCTGCAACAGCGCGCCGTCGACATCGAGGGTGGACTCGCCGGCGCGGACGGCGCGCCCGCCGCGTACCGCCTGCTCGCGCGCGCGCTGCGCGAACCGCTGCCCATTGCGCTGCCGGCGGGTTTCGCGCGCCGCGTCGCGCGGCGTGCAGAGCGTGCCGCGCTGCTCGACGTGCGCTGGCCGCAGCGCTGGATCGTCGCGCTGCTGCTGGTGCTCGCAGCGCTCGTCGTCGCGGGCCTGATGCTGCAGGGGGCCGAGTGGCTCACCGATCTGCGCGTCGCGCTGCCTTCGCTGCCGCGTCTCGTGAACGGCTGGGGTTTGCTGCTGCTGCTCGGCATCGGCGCGGCGCGCTGGCCGCTGCTGCGCGGCTAGTTCGTACGCAGGCGTACGTTGATCAATTCATCCATACGCCTGCGTTTTTCTCTAGGCCCATCGGCGGACATGCGTATCCGTCTGTCGATTCGTGACTTTCGGTCTAGTTGACCTGGGCCGATACGACTTAGGATCGCCGGTCTATGGTTCCGCGTTCTGCGGTCCTGATGGCTTACCGGGGAGAGTGGCATGGTCAAGTCGATGCACGGCTGGCGCGCGTGGGGCGCGGTGGCGAGTCTTCTGTTGTTGCCTATGGGCTCCGCGCTGGCCTCGCACGACGAGGCCAAGCACATCGAGGATCTCCTCGAGAACGGCGAAGAGCACGAGGAAGGCGAGGGCCGCGAAGAATCGTGGCAGATCGAGCAGCGCCAGCTGTGGTTCGAACGCACGCGCGACCTGCGTGCCAATCCCGATGCGAGCCGCCAGCGCGCCGCGTCGGTCGAAGCGCTCAAGCAGCAGCGCCGCAGCAAGGATCCGGCGCAGCAGCTCAGCGGCGAAACCTGGGAGCCGGTCGGTCCGTCGTCGATGAGCATGACCGACTGGATCATGGGCAAGGTGGCCGGCCGCATCACCGCCGTCGCTCCGGTGCCCGGCAACGAGGATACGGTCTATATCGGCAGCGCTGCGGGCGGCGTGTGGAAGACCACGAACGCTGGCGTGAGCTGGACGCCGATCTTCGATCAGGTCGGCACCTTGCCGATCGGCGCCGTGACGCTCGATCCGGCCAATTCCAGCAGCGTCTGGGTCGGCACGGGCGACAAGAATGCGAGCGGCGGCTGCTCGGGCTATTTCGGCATGGGCGTGTTCCTCAGCGATGACGCCGGCGCCACCTGGAGTGCACGCAACGGCACCGGCGCGACCGCCATGCCGCTGTCCATCGTCAACGCCGTGGCCGTGCAGCCAACCGACAGCAACGTGATCCTCGCCGGCGGTGCCGGTAACTGCAATTCGAGTGGTGTGCTGACGGGCGCCGGCGTGTTCCGTTCGGCCGACCGCGGCCTGACCTGGACCCGCGTGCTCAGCACCAATGTCGAAGACCTGGTGTTCGTGCCCGGCACGAGCACGGTCTATGCGGGCCTGATCAACACCGGCGTCTCCAAATCCACCGACGGCGGTGCGAACTGGACCAGCGTCAGCACCGGATTGAATCCGGCCGGCTCGCGTCTGCGCCTGGCCCTGTCGCCGAGCGACAGCAATACGCTCTACGCGCTGATCGGCTCGCGTCTCTACCGCACGACCGACGGCGGCGCGAACTGGACGCAGACCAACGCGGCCGCCTGCGAAGGCCAGTGCACCTACAACCTCACGCTGTCGGTGCATCCGACCGATCCGTCGACGATCCTCGTCGGCACGATCCGTCATCATCGTTCGACCAACGGCGGCACCGCGCTGACGGCGATGACCAACAGCTGGGGCGTGACGCAGAAAGTGCATCAGGACACGCACGTCGTGCGCTATTCGGCGACCAATCCAAATCGATTCTGGGTCGGCACGGACGGCGGCCTGTGGCGCACGGACGACGGCGGCGTGTCGTACGTGAACATGAATTCCAACCTCAACATCACGCAGTTCTACGACATCGCCGTGCATCCGAACGACGTCAACATCGTCTTCGGCGGTGCGCAGGACAACGGTTCGTCGGGCCGCCGCACGAGCCTGCAGTGGGGCCTGACCTTCGCCAGCGGCGACGGCTTCATGAACGCGGTCGATCCGACCACGCCGTCGCGCGTGTTCCAGACCAGCTATCCGAGCAGCAACTTCCCGACCATCGTGCGCTCCGAGGCGAGCGGCAGCCTCAACAGCTTCGAACTCGTACCACGCACCGGCATGACGTCGTCGTCGACGTTCCCGTGGGTCACACCGTTGGCCGTCGCCGGCAACCTGCTGTTCGCCTCGTCCAACACGCTGTACCGCATGCCGACGAACGGCAGCAGCTGGACTGCGGTGTCGCCGAACATGGGCAGCGCCGCATCGGTCGTCACGCCGCAGCTGATCGGCGTGATGATGCCGACCTATGTCGGCACCTCGGGCGGCCGCATCTACTTCAGTCCGGATGCATCGATCGCGACGCCGACGTTCACCAACGTCACCGGCGATTTCCCCGGCAACATCGTCACTGACGTCGCGATGGACCCCGTCAACGCGCAGCGCGTCTTCGCCACGCGCTCGGGCTTCGGTGGCTCGCGCCTCTACCGCTCGACCACGGGCGGCACCACCTGGACGGCGGCCGGCGCGGGCCTGCCCAACGTGCCGGCGAATACCGTAGCCGTCGATCCGCTCAACACCAACCGCCTCTTCGTGGGTACCGACATCGGCGTGTACGAGAGCACCGACGGCGGCGACAACTTCAGCGCGTACTCGGCGGGCCTGCCGCTCGGGGTTGTCGTCACCGATCTCGAAATCGACGACGCGCCGCACGTGCTGACCGCCGGCACCTACAGCCGCGGCGCCTGGCGCGTCGTGCTCGGCGCCAGCGCCAACGCGCCGCCGACGCCGGACTTCGTCTACACCGTCAACGACCGCACGGTGACGTTCGACGAGTCGTCGATCGACTTCGACGGCAGCATCGCCTCGTACAGCTGGAACTTCGGCGACGGCAGCCCGGCGGCGACGACCGGCGATACCAGCCATACGTACGCGACCTACGGCTCGTTCACGGCCGTACTCACGGTCACCGATGACGACGGCGCGAGCAGCACCTTCTCGCGTGTCGTGCGGCTGTTCGCACCGCCGGTGCCGCTGGTCAACGGCGTCACCGTGTCGGGCCTGAGCGCCGCGCAGAACGACGAGCTGCACTATTCGCTCGTCGTGCCGCCCGGTGCGACCAACCTGAGCTTCGTCACGACCGGCCCCGCCAACGAGGACGCCGACCTGACCATCAAGCTCAACGGCAATACGGTCTGCGAATCGGCCGGCGCGAATGCGAACGAAACCTGCAACATCCCGAATCCGCCGGCGCCGGGCACCTACATCGCCATCGTGCTCGCGTATTCGCCGCTGACGAACCAGGCCATCACCGGCAGCTTCACGCCGTCGGACATCCTGTTCAAGAACGGCTTCGAGCCTTGAGATCGACTGACACGATGTCA